>AMWB02165605.1_pt3 | contig 16386 bp, 25 predicted proteins | sample 200311 | NCBI WGS metagenome assembly AMWB02 (sample SAMN02737377, study PRJNA173069) | bioreactor metagenome | biome: anode biofilm in microbial fuel cells | place: USA: California | collected 2010-12-16 | reverse complement strand
TGTTGGCGTAATCCTGTTCCTCTTTGGCGGCTTGCTTTGCCAGTCCTTCAAGTCGTGGATTGTAAGCGATCTCGCGGGCAACAAAGGCGTCCAGGTCTTTGCGTTTCAAAGCGACCAGCCCGTGCCACATACCTTTGCTTATGCGATTACGCACGACAGAGGCGATACAGCGATACTCGGTCAGATCGCCTTTGGTGCTTTCGGCTATGATCCCTTTCCAGAGGCCCGTAGGCAAGGCTATCTGCGCTCGCGCTGTCCCGATGAGAATAAGCAAAATGACGATTGTCGCCAAAAGGACGCCAATCAGATAGGTCTTTGCTCGGTCAAAGAAGGAAGGTTCTCGAAAATAACTCCTGACAGGAACGCCTGTCCACCATTTAGTGGGATGGGTCATAGGACACCTCCGAAATAAAAACCCCCAGGGGAAGCAATGCTTCGTCCACTCTGACAGGAGAGGCCCTGGGGTTGCCCTTTCGGGCGTAAAAAAACCCCGACTGTTTTTTTCTCGTCGAGGTTTCCGTTTTGGTTGATTTTTTGTGGCATTGCTTTTCTCCTGTCACTTGACAGTATAGACACAAGAGAAAATTATGTCAAGGTTTTTTTAAGATGTTTTTTTTGCGTGAACACTCCCCTGCCAATCAAAGATTGGATTGGGGACTTCTTGGTTGAGTCGTTAAAACAATTTCCCGCATTCTTTTTCTATCCTCCGTTCCGCCATCTCGATATACTTCTGGTTCAGCTCGATACCTATGAACCTGCGGCCGAGTTTCTTGGCCACAACCGCCGTGGTGCCTGCGCCCATGAACGGATCAAGGACTATCCCCCCGGGTGGGCAGCCTGCTTTTATCATCGGTTCGATTAGGTCTTCGGGGTAGGTGGCGAAATGCTCATCTTTGAATGGGCGGGTGGGTATCTTCCAGACGCAGCGCTTGTTTCTTCCGGCTTCATTCGGACGGATAGACCTACCGACGCGAAAACCGCCTGTGTTGCCGATGCGATTGGTGTTAAGATATTTCAACCGCGCTGTCTCCGCAGTAAATCTTGTCCAATTCCATGTTTTCGTTCTGTAGTAGGCTCATATGATCCTTCTTTCTCTCTCAGCTTGCCTTGCATACTCATCCAACAAGTCGCCCGCACACGATGTTCTGCGCCGGCGAAACTCGGCGGCCGCCTTGCAGTCCGTAAAATGGCTCATCCATTGACCACCTTTGTCCTGAACGATTGGCATATATTTGCCTGTTACGCAACTGTTGGCCCACACGATCAGAGCCCCGCACTTCTTACACGTTGATTTCTGCGACCAGTCAACAATGACTTTTGCGCCGCCTTTAAGGATAATTGCGTCAAAGCCCATCGGCCAGCCCCTTATAATCCGTGCGTCCCTTCCACATGGCGCGCTTCCCGGCTTTTTGTCCTTGAATCAAGAACATCCAACGCGGCATTAAGATGCTCCAGCGCGCGTGCGTTTTCAACGCAGTTAAATTTCGAGGCCTGATAAAACTCAAGCCTGCCTTTAGCAGCAGCAATCACGTCTTCGACAAAAGCGCCGTTCGGCGGCCGGCGCGTGCAACCTTCAACACACACCACCGGGCCATCAGCCGGATCCACAACGCATTTTTCGGCATGGCGGCCCAATGGCCCATTCTGCCACTCGACGATGATTCCCGTTCCTTCCGTGGATCCGCCGGCAGGGTTACCGTTAGCATCAAGCCTATGATCCTCTTTGATTCCGTTTCTCATAACATACCCCCTGTTTCTGCTCCGTTTCCAGGCTTTCGTTTCGTAATCGGCTCATTCTCCAAACCTTCCGGCTTGTGTATCTTCAAGATTTTTTACCAACCTTGCAGCTCTGCGCGCCCTTTCAATACTTCCTCCTTTTGTCAAACTGTCTAATTCACTGGCTGGAACGAACAGGCCTGACAAAACAGCCGTGGCCCTTGCCGAACGTGAAGACGCTGCCGTGGCTGAAGTACACACACCACGCGGCGTCGGAACCCCAGGCAACTTCTTCACACGTCCAGTACCAACTCTTCTTCATGCCCGGGATGGTTGTCGCCGGTTCGTATTTGGTTCTGTCGACCAATGAAAACAGCTCAGGAACATTGGGAAGCCTGCCGCCGTGCTCGGCGCAATATTTTTTTGCGTCTTCCCAATTCATCTCTTTTTCTGAGCTCGGACCCCACTCCAGACTTGTTCTTGCGTCCCTGATCCACCCATCTTTCAGCCTGGTAAACCGATCATCCAAAACCTGGTCTTGCGCCTCTTGTGGCTTCTGAGATTTCAAAATGTCCCGCAGTTCCTTGAGAATCGACAGGACCGTTTCATTTTTCTGCTTTAACATGTACCCTCCTCAAGTTTAAAAACTGTCAAAATATCAATTCACTGGCTGGAACGAACAGGCCTGACAAAACAGCCGTGGCCCTTGCCGAACGTGAAGACGCTGCCGTGGCTGAAGTACACACACCACGCGTCGCCGGAATACCAGGCACAAGGAGTGATCGTCCAGTACGCCGATGTTTTCGTGTCCGAAAAGAACGTCGTATCTATGGCAGGGTCATTTCCGGCCGCGCGCGTGTAGTCCACGAGCTCGCGCAGTTCCTCGACCGTCGGCAGACGCCAGTCCTTCTTGCCGGCAAAGCTGAGATCCTTGCAGGCCTGGATGGCGTTTTTCCAGGTCATATAACTCTTGAACGGTTCCGGAAGATCTGTGTGCGGATTCTTGACCCAGATCAAACCGGACTTAGTGTCCTTGATCGTGCCATCGCCGTTATCGACGAAACGTGCCACTGTCTTTGCTGCCATCGCCTTCGCCTTTCTGACCATACCGCCTCCTTTTTATTCGGTTCCTGCGATCTGATCATTTTGCCCGTCCTTTTTCTTGATCAAAATAAGGACTCTTACACCGGGGGCACATGCGCACATCTTCTTTTCTCGGGATCCATTCATAACCGCATCTTTTGCACTTTAACTTAAAAACTCCAACTTTCATTTGTCCCCCTTGTGTGGTTGTCTGGAAACTTACGTATAAGTTAACATATGCGTAGTTTTTGTCAAGGGGAAATGAAAGATATTTTTTAAGAACTATTTGGAGGGTGGTCGGAGGGCGGGGTCCGTCAAGCCCCTCCTCCGGCCGGGTGGACAGCCTGCTGGCTCAGGCTGAAGTTGCTGTTGAATCCGTCGCCTTCTTGTAAATCGCCAGGGCCGTTTCGCGTAAGAATGCCCTCTCAGATTCCTTGAGCGATGTCCATTCGTCTTTTGCCGCGGCCGCCATATAATCATAAAAAGCCTTCTGTTTGGCCTCGGTTGTCGGCAAGCCCTGTTCGGCCACATGCTTGACGGCCGCGATCAGGAGATCCTTGGACGATTCAAAGAAGCTCTGGGCGGCGTGGCTCAGCACCTCTTTGACGAACGGACTCGCCAGATTCCATGCCTTTTGGACAAAGGCACCCACCTTGTTCCACAAAGACTTCCACCACGCTATTAATCCCATGTCATGCCTCCTTCTTGTTTAGAGATTCCGCAATCTCTTTGTTGTTCGTTTCTTTCGATACATCCGGATTCCATTTGTTCGGATCGGGCAATCCTTTCTCTCCGAACCAAGGGAACGACTTTGAAACCTTGATACCTTTTTTTAGCCGGCTGCTTAGCCAACTCATCGTCTCGCCTCTTTGGCTTTCGTTACGATCTCCACGGCTCCCTTGGAAATCAGAAAATCAGGCAACTTCTGGGCCACGCGATCGATCACAATCGAGATGATTTTGCGCGTCATAAAATTCAACTCGATCTTTCCTTCGGCCTCCAGGCGCGCCACGGCCAGCAGAGCGATTGCCTTTCGGTCCGCCCTGTCAATCTGCCCGTCTTTCGCTCTCTGCTCTACCTCTTTGACGATAGGCTCAGAGATCTTTACCAGCTCATTCCACAAAACCGTGATCCTGTTCCACACCACCAAGACGGTTCCGATTACTGCCGCGTATTCAAATTTCATATTCATCTCCATTTTTGGCACTTCGGATCGCGCGGACATTCAGGCGCGGCTATGTGCTTGAGTTGGTTGATCGCGTAACACAAAAAACCGCACTTGTAAAAGACGTATATCCAAAGGAACCACTGGCCGCCGGGGACTGGACAGACCCAGCTCGAAGTATCCCGCAAGTGGCACATCGGCCTCGCTTCCATTGCGTCATTTCCCAAAAAGGCGCATCATTAGGCTGATCCACGCCGGCAAAGAACACATAACTCCGACAATGATACCGATCCGCCATTGCGCTGCTTTTGTGGTATTGAGCTTCTCTTCTTTAATCGTTTGCATATCCTTTTCCACACTTGCCAGGCGGTCTCTATGGCCGCCCTTGCCTTCTCCTTCTTCGACGTGCTTATCAAAGGCCTTGAACTTTGTCCAAATCTCGCCCCAGGCGGCCTGCATCTGGCATTGTTCATGGACTTTCAGGTTTCCATTCATCATGAGGTAGAAAAACTCCTATTCGAGAGCCACGGCAATGATACGCACATAAGACGGATGTGTTCTTGTGGTCGCTGCCGTCATAATGCTATCGTTGCCACCCAAGCTTATTTTTAACTGAGTTGTCGTAATCCCGTAAATACTGTCATATTGCCCCGTGCCAGTTGAAGCATGAATCTCACCCATGTTGGTGCCATCGGCTGCAGTTGCACCATAAAGAGACACAAGAATTTTTGTTGTCCCCAAATTATGTGTTAATGTATACTCTGTCGAGGTTGTTACCGAAAACCATCCGCTGTCATATTTCTTCATTTGGCTTAAAGCCGACGGAGAAACAGTATTGATGAAGCTCGCTGCATCAATATCGCCCGAGGAATTATTATAAAAACTCCCCAACAGCTTATAAAACGTGCACCCCGTCGGCGTCGTGGCATTCGCCGATATGACGACCGTAAACGTCGTCGCCTGGGCGTCGGCCACGGCATAGACGTAATACGTCGTTGCGGCAGCTTCCGCGCCGGTGTCAATGTCGCCCCAGTCGATCGTCAGGTCAGAAGTATTGCGGCGTAGGCGCAAATTCCCGGAAGCGTCAAGGATCGCTATCTCACCGGCCCGGACGTAGAGGTCGGCCGCACCTTTGTATTCCACGGCGCAACCCCTGCGATAACTGCCTAAAAGTCCTTTTATGGATTCCGAATAAGACTGCGCGCCGCCTCCTGTCGCGCCGAAGTATGTTTCGATGGCTTCAATCTCATCGTAGGCGGCATTGAATAAAGCCGCGACGAGTTTGGTGACGCCGTTGACGACCTGGGAAAACGTCTTTTTTGCATTTGGGAATGAAGCGGCCATTTTTTCAGCTCCTATTTTTTGTAATCGTAATCAAACCTGTTCGCCTGGATTGGTCTCTTTTTTCCTTCGCCTTCTTTGTGGTAAATCTCGAGGCCGGACTTATTCGTCCGAAATTCTTGCTCAAGCTTTGAAAAAATACACTCCATAAATTCATCGAACGACAAAACAATGCCGGATTGCTCTGAAAAGATTTTATTCAGATACTCGAAGCGAGTTCGCATGGTTATAACGACCGTTTTTCCAAACATTTTTGCTTCTCCATTAATATTGATTCAAGTTATTCAAGGCCGCTTCAAGCCTCTTAATTTTTGCCGCCGTTCCCAAGACAACATCGCCAAGTTGAATCTCAATATTCATACGGCCAGGAGTGTCTGAAGGTTCGTAGGAAATATAATCTACTTGCGCCGTAAATTGTCCACCAACCACAACATCGCTGCCACCGTCGCCGGCCTCACCGACAACAATATCACTACCGCCGTCTGCGGCCTCACCGATAATGTCGCCGATCAAGTCTCCGGGAGAATCTCTATCGTAAGCAGCGTCATAAAATGAGACGAGGCCAATAGGAATAGTGTCTTCCAGACGCAGGGATAAATTTTTGATTGTTGCGCGGATGTCAAGTGTCGGATTTGACTTTTCCGTGAGCAGGGCCCCGAGATATTGGTCTGCCACCGTATCTGTTGTGATAGATGAATTATTAATGATTTTTTCAGAAAGGTAATATTTGGATTGGCTGTCCGTGTTTTCCGCTGTTCTTTTATATTTGACGCCGGCGACATCACCGCCGACCAAATAATACTTATTGGCCAATTCATCCCAACTGATTTTTCTCTCAAGCGTAAATATATTGTTCCCGACGAAAAATTTATGATTTAAAGTTTCGCTTTCTGTCCGCCAGAAAAATACAAGGTTTTCATCAACACCATATTCGACATCCCCCGCTAAATTTGCAAGAGTGTTGAGGGCATCTTTGACCGTCGTCAAAAAGTCAATCGTGTCGGCTGTAAATGCGCTTCCATCGCCCGTGTCGATCGTCCCTTTTGTTATAAGAGAATTCGTAATGACAAATGTATCAATAAGATTATTGACGATAGCGGCGACTGTTGTGCTCGTATAAGTCTTGGTATCGCCAGTATCATGGACGACTAACTTATCAAACAGGTCAAAATATCCGCGCACATCAAGCTGAATGTCTTGGTTGGTTTTTAAAGTCGGTGTGACGTTTGCTATAAAACCGCGATATACCAATTTTGAAGTTGCGCCGTTTTTAATTCTGATCTGAATGTCGTCTCTGGCATCAAAAATAATCGAACGATACGCTTTCTTAATGATGACGGAACACCTGCCACAACCGCCGATACGGTTCCATTTCCAGCTGACCTTCGAGACAAACGGTGTCAGATATTGCTTGAGATTTCCGTTTTTGTCCCGTAACTCAATGTTGTAATCCGTCGCATTAATAGCTGTCGGCATTGTCAGTAAAAAGTTGCCCTATAAGCCATGGCCACAATCGTATTTTCCGTCCCGATGAAAACTATCGTGTTGTCTCCAGGATTAAGTGTGATGAAATCACCTTCAAAGTTGGCGTGATCTTCAACGCCATTGTTCAATACTTCGAAATCATCTGTGTCGTAACGGTTATCGACTTCAAGACTTTCATAACCTGACACATTTCCTCGATATTGGAAGGATTTACCCGTTGTCTGGTTCTCTACTTTTAAATTATCAGATATGCCTCCTCCTGGGGCTGTGAACGTGAATTTAACGCGCGCGGGGGCGTTTCCCGGGTTATTGATCGTATAGCCGACGTCGCTTGCCGGGACACGGCTGTCCGTTAATTCTGTCTCAGAAAGCCAAAACGGAAAATGCGCTACAAACGTCGCTGTCCATTTGGCCAATCTCGTCGGATGGACATAATCGAAGGTGAAGTCTTTCAGCTGGGCCATGATGTAACGTGCGTCATCTTTTGTCAGGGCCGCAAGACCTTGAGATTTTAACCCGGCTTCCAAAGTGTCAATATTTGCCTGCAAAGCATCATATCCAGACCCGGCGATGTCGCCTTCCACAATAAGCGTCTTTGCGCCAAGCTTGGCTTCTTCGGCAATGGCCCCATCTGTCACCGGAATATTAGATGTCTGGATCGACCTTGAATCTTTCCAATTTATTTTTGAAATGGTGATATTATTGGTCGAATCAAGTGCCAGAGTCCCGAATTTTAATTGAATGTTTGCCATCAGCGTTCTACCTCTCTTGAAATAATCAAAGAAACCTTTTCAGCCAGGTCCTGCGCGAATCTGTCGGCTGTGTCTTCGGACGTAACGATGGGAGAAAAAATCTGGACGGTTAAATTTATCTCTCGGCCCCCATCTCCGCTTAAAGGAGTTACTCTGGCCCCAGCAGGAAGATCAAGGATCTCAGGACCGCGCTCGCCAACCATGACAGAGCCGCCACGTAAAATATCGCCGCCTCTCTCTAAACCGGGAAGCGCAAGCGAATGAGCCAAAGCAACCGTTGTTGTTATTCCTGCCCCTGCAGGAATAGCGTTTGCCCCAAACGTAGCAAGAGACACCATCGCCGCCGCATCAGCCCAAGCCTGCGCAATCGCCGCACCGGAAACTGCCGCCGCAGCAACCTCTCCGGCCAACAAAGTTTTTGACAGCGCGAAACTCGTGGCCTTTTGGATCATGTAGTCTAAAAGAACTTGAACAAGAGAAATACCGAAGTTTTTAACTGCATCTGTGGCATTTTCAAAGTCAAAAATCAACGTTCCTATTGATTTCGATAAGCCGGCTGAAAACGTATCCCGCAGCTTTCCAGCTGTCGTCCACATGGTTTGATGGGCTTTTTGCTGTGTGTCGATCGCAAAGGTATAAAACTCCGTTTCCTTCTGCATCTGGGCCATAGCCATTTCTGTTTTTTCGTTATTCCAGAGACTCCAGATCATGCGGAGCTGATCAACTTTTTGCAATTCTTTGGTAAGGTATGTCTCCTGGATTCGCGTCAAAGCTTCTACTTCTTCTGCTTCTTTTTCCTGCATGGCCGTTGTTTCCAAATCATGTAACTGTTGAATAATGGCGGTGCGCGCTGCGATGACATTACTATATTGTGCCACTCCGGACATCGTATCGTCCGTTATTCCAGGCGTAGCACGCGCCTTTTCCATTTGGGCCAACTGATAATCGTAATCTTTGAGTGTATCTATCAATTGTTTTTGTGAAGCGACGAGTTTGTCGTTTTTACCGGAAATATCATTAAGGACATTTGTCCAATATCCGGCAACGAGTTCAATCTGCGGAGCGAGTTTATTCCCGATGGAAAGAGCCAAATCATTAACGGCACGTTCCCAATTTTGAATAGTGGATTTAAACTCTGGATTTGCTGCGGCAGTAATGTTAACTATTCGTTTGAATTCCTGATCGACAAGCCGATAGGCCTTGACCAAGCCCATAACGGACACACTGACTCGAAGCCAGTTTTTCTCCATCGCGTCTGAAGACTTTTTATTTTCTTCTGACGACTTTTTGGTGTCTTTTTCGATATTGTTAATTCGATCGTTGATTTGCACCAACGTCGCATTAGCTTTATCGACGGCCTCAATGAGGATTTCAAGACGGGTTGACATAGTTTATTTCCTGTTCGCGGCCCTTTTGCGCTTTATCTCCCGCCAAGCGTCAAGCTCTTTTTTAATTAGCATCATCATGTCGTAATAGCGACTCGTCTGCTCAAAAAGATTTCCGTCTGCCGGAAAATTACCTTCCGTATAATGATTATAGAGCCTCAACCACAACCACGTTTCCGGCTCAACGAGCTTCATGGGACATCTGTCGTATTCATCATCCAAGACGAAATACGATGCACTTTTTTCCTCGCATCCCCAAAGCTTCTTTTTCGCGTCGTTGCAATCGCGGCAATCAAGGCCTTCTGTTTCCCTGATCGCCAGGATCAGTTTTTTCTTTCTTTTTCCTTCGTGGAAATCATTTCGCTGATTTTCGGCGCCAGAAAAGAAATAATTCCATTAGCGAAATAATATTCCATGAGCTTGTCGCTTACGACCTCGACGGATTTTCCAAATTCCGTAACAGTCTCTTTTTCAAACGGAATGTCTTTATCGCTAATCCTGAATCCCTCGTGCCCCTTTGTTCCATATCGCACGAGTTCAAAATCGTATTCCATCAAGGCTGCTACCTCATCGGAAGATAAAAGGATCGAAACCTCAATCTTTTTTTCCTTTGCCTGGGCAATCTTCTCGCCTATCTTCGGAAATTTCAACTGGATGGCGATTTTTCTTCTGGCCGGAATATGACCGATGGTGAATTTCGCACCTTCAAATTCAACGATCTTTGTCTCAAAAGGATCAATTCCAAGCATTTCTCACCCCTGTTTTTGCCGGCTGTCGCCGTGATTTTATGTAAATGCGATATTCATCTCGTCGTTTCCGCTCGACCGCGCCATCTGGAACGACAATTCAAACATACGGATGCCGTCGTTATCGTCATACTTAGGCGCGCGAAAGAGGCAGGCCGGGGCCGTCATCGTAACAATATTCCCGGCTGTGGCCCCAAAGACGCACGAAAGCGCCTTGGTCGTCCCAGCGTGGAAAAAATCGAAGAAGTCGGCGTTCGATGTTGCCCGCAGGACGGCTTCAATCAAAAGCGACCCCTCAGAAAGCCGGTCCGTCGGCATGAAGGCCAATATCCCCTCGTCCTGGTTGAAATCGGCTCTCTTTGCAATCGTGTTGCCCTTTTTTAAGGTCATCTTCTTTATGACGGCCGCATACGACCCAATAGTGAAAGTCGCGTTCTTGGCCGTCAAAGGTGTGGGCGTGTCGAAAGTCGGCGTCGGACAGACCACGTCTGTAGGTTCCTGGTAAACCCCCTGAATCGTAAAATTCAAGAGAGCCAGATCTCCGGCCTCGGCCACAACCTCAACGTCCCCAGCACACCCAAGCACTTTGTGATATATGCCATCGAAATTGGCATAAATTGAACAGGTTTCGGGCGATATCGCTGGTGTGTATGTGACGCTCGTTGAACTGACAATCGTCTCAAGGAAGTCACAAGCGCGCAAAAGAGCCCCTATCCTTGGAGCCGTTCCGGCCGTTCCAGAACCCTTGATATAAGCGGAAAACTTTAGTTCAACAGAAGTTCCGCCTCTGATCTCGGCGTGCATGGATCGGTCAGAGTTTCCCGGATTCCTTTGCCTCATATCCGGCTTGACTTCCAGCGATGCGTCAAACACCTCAACCGCATTGGACGCCGCTGTCGGAACGCTGTCGGTCCCGGATTCCGTTTCAATCTTTGCCAAAACAACCGTCTTTTTTGAAAACATGTTTTACCCCCTTTAATATGTGAGTTTGTCCTTTATGTTTAAGCTAATATGAAGAACGAAATAATTCGGCAGCTTCTCGACGTTCCATCCCAGCCATTTGATTATTTCGGCGAATGATGACCAGTTATCCGAATCATCGAATTTTTTCAATATTGTCTCGCGCAGGCGGTGCATTTCGTCGCGCGTCACTGTCTGATTTGCCTTTGTCCGGTCAAAAGCGATCCTGATCTTCCACTCCTGAAAGTCATAGAGATGGTCGATCAGGACAGGACCTGCGTTTTCACCTTTCTCGGCCTCAAGAATAAAGGTGTTTCCGTATTCGTGCTGGGAGGCGTTGACAAAATCGATCTCTTTGGATTCTGCCAATCCGCAACCCTGGATCAAATTCACGACTCCGGCCCTTACGGCGTCATATCCCATCAGGCACCCCTTTTAACCGGTTCCAGGACCGTCGCCTGGACCGGCAAGAGAACGCATTTACAGTTTTCTTTGCATACCGTCTGACCTGTTCTCGGAAGTCCTTCGGCGGCCCATTCATCCCACGTCTTGACCTGTCCATGCCTATCAAGGCAGTCCGGGCATGTGTTGATGAGAACAGCCACCCATCTGAATTTTTCTTCTTCTCCAAATTCAGCCATTTCTGCCTGGTCCCGGAAACGATGTGTCGCGCCGGCTACGGTAGCGCGCACGGCGTTCCTGAATTCACTGAATATCCGGCCTCCGCTGTTCAGGTCCGACAAAAGATCGGCCTTGATAGTCTCAAGACTTGCCCCGCTTAAAACTCTCGTTCTGATATATTCTTCAAGAGTGATGGCCGTCCTTTGGACTTTTGCCTCAAGCAAAATATTGAGGATTTCCATCTCGTTGTTTATTCCGTCATTCAGCAATGGCATGGATGGCCTCATCGATCTTCTTTTCCACGAAAGCGACCGCCCTGTCTTCGGCGTCGCGGGAAATCCCGAAAAAGTTATAATGCTTCATGCCGCGTTTCGTTCTGATTCCGTCTATCTGTAAAAAGCCACCAATATCTTGTCTGTCTTCGCCAAGAGTAATGCTGACTTTACCTTTTGCAATCTTTTTGGCTGTCGGAGAGGCACGTAAAGCTCCAGTTTCGATCAACTGCCGCCCATGGCCTTTTCTTTTGATGGTCGCTTGTTCATTTTGAGGCAGGGCGCCCCCCTCAATGGCAACCCCGGCGTCTATACCACGCTGCATATCGGGGATGATGATCCGCTCGGCGACCTCGAAAAGAATATCTTCGAGCTTGATCTGCGGAACTTTGAAATTAGACTTGATCGTAAATTTAACCATCGGCGTTTAGCTTTGGGTTGTTTGAGTCCTGAATCTTGATGTCCTTGTCTTTTTCAATGCGCGTCTTGATCTGCCCGGCAAAAGAGATCCCTAATTCGATCGCTTGAGGCGCTATGTCGTTTAAAAACATAGCTTTGATGATCTCTGCCGTTGCGCGCATTTCCGTCTCTGGGTCTTTCAAGACCTCATCAATGTTGATTGCAGCCACGGCGGCATCGATCTTTTTCCCAAAGGCCTCTTCGAGCTCATCGAGTTTATCGATATGGCTGTTGATGAGCTTATCCATTGACAAGGCCCCAGCGTTTACGGTAGAAGTCAGCCCGCTTTCTTGACGTGCTCATATATTTTTCGTAGCCCATGATCCTGATTGATGAATTGATTGCATGAAAATATTTCCCGGTAACGTGGTTCAATCCGGCGACCCATTGCTGAATTCCAGCCCTTTTCATTTGCATAAAAAAGTCAGAATCATCCCATCCATAACCGATTTCCCCGAAAGGCCCTTCTTCACAAAATAAAATCTCATGGTCAAAAAGAGCTTTGCGCCTGAACATGCCATAAAAAACAATGGCTTGGGTGTGCGGCTTTGGATCGTAGAGCTGGAAACAGATATCTTCATGGTGCTTCTGTCCGCCTTTGTTTCTCTGTGCTGAAAACTTATTAGGATAAAACCCTATCGCGTGACAATCCGGGGTATTATCCAACCATTCAGAAAGGCATAAAATGCTTCGCGGGACCGGGATAATATCGCCATCCAGAAGCAGAATATATTCACCCTGACTTTCTTTTATCCCGGCATTTTTCCCCTTGGAAATCCCAACGTTTTCCTTAAAACGGATGATCTTGAAATTGTCGGCACTTGGAATATCTTTGAGTTCATCGGTTGAGCCGTTATCAACGATAATGATCTCATGGGATATGCCCTTTAAATCCGCGGCTAAAACCTTCAAGGTCTCACCGATCGTCGGCCAGTTATTCCACGCCAGTATATTGACGGATAGTTTTAGCATCTGCCGATCCTTACCTCAGAAACATTAGTCTGTTTTTCTTCGTCGCCGATGGCTCCGCTCTCGTCTTCATCATACTCAAGGTGCATATTGGAAAATTCGTTTTCAAATTTCTTCCAGTAAATATCTGCGATCCGCGTCCAATAATCGCCTGTTTCATCCATCAGATCTAACGCGATAAAATGGATAGTCATATATGTCAAGGCGATCTTGATTTGTGAGCTCTCAAGAATCAGTTCATGCCGCTTGCCTTTGTTGTAAAGCATCCCTTCAAGCTTCTCAAAGGAAGCGTTGATCTTGTTTGCGAACGATTTGACGAACCGATAAACACTTGTCGCGTCCGGCGTTGTCGTCCATGCAGGCGTAACGGTGGCCGTAGCCGTGGACTGAGCGAAAGCAGAAACGTCTCTTTTCTGGCCCACGCCTGTCCCGGCAAGTATTTCGACTATGCCGCCCTTCCAATAATCATCGTCTTCTTTGCGCCGCGCGGTATCGACCAAGGTCGTTGATGTGGCGGCTGTTGCTGTTCCGACGGCCTGCATATTGGCTTTGCGGAGATTCTCAAGCTCGTTGTAGAGGTCATCATCCGTTATAGGGATTGACAAAGTGGATTTGACCACATCAAAAAGTTGCGTTTCAAAATACGTGACGCCGTTATAAACATATTCCCAAACAACCTTGAAGTTTAGTCCTTTATCGACTGTATGCGTTGTCGTCAAGGCATAAGTCATTTCCCCTGTGTCGGCATCAATCGTTGCTGTAGCTTGATCCTGCAAAATACTACCCGCAGGCTTGTAAAGCGTTACCTTAACCGAAGAAGGAATAAGAGGCCTATTGTGGTCGTAAATCGTTAAGCGGAGCGTTCCTTCTTTATCTTCGAGAAATTGCTGTTTCATAGATTTTCCTTTATAGGGTAATCGAACCAATCATCAATCCAATAAGCCCAAATTGCTGCCACGGTGTTAAAAGCTGATGTTCCATCAGAGCACCTTCCCCTCAAAAGCTGTTTGCGGCGTAAAGTTGTCCGGCATCCGTCTTCCCTTTCTTCTGTCTATTCCGTCCCATGACATGTTGTTCTTTCATTCCTCTCGTTTCCAGAAAGCATATCCTCAGCTTCTTTAACCGTCAGACCTAACCGGAACAGTTCGCAGTTGGGATCGTCTTTATATTCGTATTGGTAACGTTCCCCTACCTTTTTTGAGGCCTGATCCTTTACCTCTACCACCTTATGTGTCTTATCAGTGACGCCCACGGCGTCTGCGGCCAGCTTGCCGGTTACCTGCCATTGTTTAACTTCAGCCAGCTTCTGTTTCAAAAAAATCTTTGTTTCTTCAGGGTAGTGTTCAAGGCAATACTCTACGTCATACCTGGTATTAAGATGCTTAGGAAATCCGCGCACTTCTTCCTCCTGGTTAGGCGAACGTATAATACCTATCTATCTTCTTTAAGGTCGTCAGGAACGGTATCTCGTGTTTGTATTTCTCTATTTGATCTATCAGAACGTTTGACCCGGTAAAGAGCACGTGCTTTATGCCTTTTCCTCTCTTCCTTCGCCTAAACGGGCTCCGCGCAGAACCGGCAGCCGATATTCGAATCCGCACCCCAGCGGGAGTAATACGCAGCCCGGCTACGGGACCCCGCACCCCCGCCGTCACCCCAGCTACCGCCAGCAATCAGCTTTATGTCTCTTGTGTAATCCAAATAATAAAGGTAGCCTTTGCCGGAGTCGGCTCCTTTCCACCCTTCCGTCGCTGTAGCGTCATAGGTGGATGACTGGTCGCTAAGCCACTGCCACACGACACCGCAGGCATCCTCAACACCTATGCTCGAAATCATTCGCCTCGAGGCTGTGTCTATATGTCCGCCGGTAGTGCCTGGATCTGAAGAACCATAAATATTTGTCTGTTCGTTCGATCCTGCGGCGATGACCTGGAACTCTCCATCGTCAAGCATACGCTTTTTGACGGCCGCACCGTCATCGACAAAGTCGTTCCAATCGCGGCTGTCGCTTATAGTGCCTCCGTAAACCGAGGCTGTGCTTGAGCCGGTGCCGGAAGCAAGGTAAATGTCTACCCATTTGTTGATGGCGTCGCTGTAGACCATGCCTTCCGGGTTAGAAACCGGTCTATGCAACAAGTCCCATATTGAGGCGGGCAGAACGTCGCCTACGGCAAAGTCGGTAAGCGTATGGCCTGAAATAGTGCCTACGGCCACACAAAGCCCGTGGAAGCCGCCAATCTTGCGCGAGGTTGAGGCTGAGTATCCTGATGGCGTGGTTGAGTTGGCTGATAACTTAATCGTAGGCGCTGAGCCTGATACAGGCACGCAGGCGTAAATATAGAAGTCTTTACCTGCCCTGTTGGCTGCTATGGTGTAGTTTGTCGGGCTTGTGGTGTCCCAGTTGGCCGAGCTGGACAAGTCTACCTCTGCTTGAGCAGTCAAGAAGTAGACCGTGCCGTTGATGTCCACCGAGAGCTTATTGGGCGTGAGGATTGTGTATCTATTGGCTGCTGTTGAATACGGCGTCTTTAAGGCCCACTTCTGGTCGCGCTGGTAAAGGCTGGGATATAAAGAGGCGAGTTTCTCGGCAAGGTAGCCGGCTGAGGCATCGGCTGAGACGTTCTTGACTTTTTCGTCCGCCGTCATATAGGTATTAGTATCCAAGCCAAAAGTCCCGGCAGCGGTCATTTTTACGAAGGCGGTCGAAACGAATGAGAGCGCAGCCAGGCTGGTAAGGTTAGCATGTGCGGCCTGCTTTGCGTTGAACGTAGCCCAGTCTGTGCCCTTCAAATACCCATCCACGCCGGAGGAAGCCGCGCCGAGTTTTGTCTTGATTGTTGACTGCGTTTCGTCGCCTGTATTTGTTCCGGAGACGTTTGATCCTGTTATTACCCCCGTTGTGCTGATCGCATTCGCCTGGAAATTCGCCGCGCCGGATGTATCGAACACAAGAGCCGTTACTAAAGCGCTGCCATTATGCACCTTAAACGTCATATTGCCATTCGTTGTCCCGTCGGACATTATCCTCGCCCTAACCGTTCCTTGATAAGTAAAGTCGAGATATTTCGATCGTGACGCGGCGCCCTGCTGATTTATACGGAGTGTAGGGTTGCCGGAGGTAACGGGGTTGTTGACATATATACCGGCGCCGGCGGAAAATGTGTAGCTTCCCAGGTCAACATTTCCCGATGCACCGGTGTAGGGGACGTATCCTGCCGCTGCATGGTCCCCCCAACCATAGGCGGTGTCCCAGTTAGCGTGATGGTCGTAGGCAGTCTGCCAGGCGGCAAAGGCCGGATCTGATTCCGACTGCAAGGCGGTGGCGATCAAGGAGTGATTGTAGGTCGAGTTATGGGTAGAGAGCAAGCCTGACGCAGTGCCGGTGGCGTCGTAGAGCCCCGCATGGTCCCCCCAACCATAGGCGGTGTCCCA
>AMWB02016716.1_pt1 | contig 16390 bp, 11 predicted proteins | sample 200311 | NCBI WGS metagenome assembly AMWB02 (sample SAMN02737377, study PRJNA173069) | bioreactor metagenome | biome: anode biofilm in microbial fuel cells | place: USA: California | collected 2010-12-16 | reverse complement strand
TATCCAGGAATTCAAAGTACTCTTTCTGCCAGATGACGGAGTTCTGCGGTTTGGTGACCCAGTGACTCTCATTCTCGAAGAAGAGGAGCCGTGCCGGCACGCCACGCAGGGTGGCCGAGTTGAATGCCTCCATTGACTGGCTGTAAGGTATGCGGAAGTCGTTTGCCCCGGTGATGATCAGGATGGGGGTGTCCCATTTGTCGACCATAGTATGGGGTGAGAACTTATTATATCCGGGAGGCTGCGGTTTGTCCCACGGTGCACCCTGGTAATCCTTGTTCGGATACCAGTACTCCTCGGTTGAGCCGTACTCGGCAATTGTATTGTAAACGCCGCAGTGCGAAACAAACGCCTTGAACCTCTTGTTGTGCATCCCGGCGAGATAAAAGACCGAGTAGCCTCCGTAGCTTGCTCCCACGGCTCCCAGGCGGTCCTTGTCTACAAAAGGCTCCTGCGCCATCGCGTCAATGCCGTCAAGGTAGTCCTGCATGTTCTTACCGCCGTAATCGCCCGAGATCTGCTCACGCCAGTAGCTGCCGAAGCCGGAGTTGCCGCGACGGTTGACAGCCACCACGATATAGCCGTTTGCCGCCATCATCTGGTAGTTCCAGCGGTAGCTCCAGCTCTGACCGAGGGGCCCCTGCGGTCCGCCCTTGCAGTAGAGCAGCGCGGGGTATTTCTTCGATGGGTCAAAGTCGGGGGGATAGATGATCCACATCTGCAGATCCTTGCCATCCTTCGTCTTTATGTATCTCTCCTCACTCTTGCCCATCTTGATGCTCTCGCAGATATGACCGTTGACATCGGTGATCATCGAGAACTGCCCGTTGGACATATCAACCTTTGCCACCTCGGTGGGGCGTGCCATTGACTGTATGCCGGCTACCAGAACGTTGTTTTTCAGCTGCAGCGGCCCCATGTCATAGTCGCCCTCCGTCACCTTAGTGACGGCACCGTCAGCCAGTGAAATCCTGAAGACCGGCTGTCTGCCCAGGTAGGGGCTTGTGAACCATATCTCGCCGGTGCCGTTCCACTGGATGTTACCCACGTTATAGTCCCATCCTTCAGAGAGCCACTTGCGTTCGCCGGTGGCCAAATTGTAAACAAACAGTCTCTCGAGGTCAGACTCGTACCCGTCCTCCTCCATACTCTGGTAAGCAATCATTGACCCGTCCGGGGAGAATACAGGTGCTTTGTCATATCCCATGTTGCCCTCAGTGATATTCTTTTCCTCTCCTGTGGTGACGTTATACAGGTAGATATCAGTGTTCGTACTGAGCGAATAGGCTTTGCCGGTCAGTTTCTTGCAGGCATAGGCAATATATTTGCCGTCAGGGCTCCAGGTTATGTCAGCCTCATCGAACCAGGGGGCATCCGGGGCGTCAAAACGCTGACCCTCCATGATATCCTTCTCATTGCTGATGGTTGAGCCATCGAACGAGGCGGTGAAGATATGGCTGTATGAGTAATCATGCCAGTAATCCCAGTGCCTGTACATCAGGTCATCTATGATGCGGACCTTCGCGTTCGGAAGGTTGTATTTTTCATTTGCCGTCTGGTCGAGCTTTACGCGACGGGTGAAGTATACTCTGTCACCGGCAGGTGAGAATGAGAGGATCTCGTAATCTTCAAGTCCGGTTATCTCTTTTTTGGTGCTTCCGTCAGGATTCATTACCATTATTTTACCTCCGGCGAGGTAGGCGATTTTTGCGCCGCCCTCAATCCACTGTGGTCCTGCGCCGCCTTCGGTGGTCAGCTGAACAGGGTCTCCTCCCGATGGGGAGACGGACCAGATGTTGGTGGCACGTGCTTCAGTTGGAAGATCATAGTTTGTCACCTGGTACAGCACTGTCGACCCGTCGGGTGAAAGGGTCATTCCGCCGAGGCGGCCGTATTTCCAGAGAATTTCAGGAGTAAGCACGCCACCGGCCTTTTCGGCATCAGTAAGTGAGACATCGATGGCCGGTGTCGCGGCCTTTTCGGTCTTTTCTGTCTTGCATGCGCCCATCAGGGCCATGACAAGCGTAAGGGTGATGATGGTCAGTTTCTTCATATGTATTTCATTTTCTGATAAGGGTTTCATGATGCCGGATTTCAAAAATATGAAAATTAATGCTGCCCAAAGGCAAAATATGAATCAAAAGGAGATCAAAAAAAAGGGAATCGGCCGGAATGAGGCCGGGATCAGAATAGGATCCGGAAATGGAACCGGCCGGTCACCGCCTGCATTTAACCGGTCCCGGCATTGCCCGGCTGAAATGGCATATTTTTTGAATGTTTTTTGAGGGTGATATTTTGGTTCATCGACCGCTGAATTATGATTATGAAGATAATAGGAGAGGAGGCAGTTTATGAGCGCAACTACCGTAAAAGAAAGAAGGATAGTAAGATTCAGGCTGGCAGGGCTTCTGCTGGTGGCCACCCTGGTAATGATTGCTGATGCGGATGCACAGTACTTCGGCAGGAACAAACCGGGTTACAGCACCTTCCGCTTTAATGTGCTGCAGACCCCTAATTTCGAGATCTATCATTACCTGAAGGATGACTCGCTGCTCCGGACTATAACGCAGTGGTCCGAGGAGTGGTACGGTATCCATCAGGGTTTCTTCAGGGACACCTTCAAGGTAAAAAACCCGGTGATTTTCTACAATACTCACGCTGATTTCCAGCAGACCAATACAATCAGTTCGCTGATCGGCACGGGCACGGGCGGGGTGACAGAGAGCCTGAAGAACAGGGTTATAATGCCAGTGGCGCCGTCGCTGGCTCAGACCGATCATACCTTAGGGCATGAGCTGGTTCATGCTTTTCAGTACAATATGTTTCTCAGGAGGGATACTGCCACAAAGTCTTCGCTGGCCAATATTCCCCTTTGGATGATAGAAGGAATGGCAGAGTATTTCTCCCTGGGAAGTGTTGACCCAAACACATCGATGTGGATGAGGGATGCGCTGATCAACAACGACTTCCCTACAATCAAGCAGCTTTCGACAGACTCAAGGTACTTCCCCTACAGGTATGGCCAGGCGTTCATGTCCCTGGCGGGCAAGACATGGGGCGATTCCCTTCTGGTGCCCCTTCTGATGAAGACGGGAGAGCTTGGCTTCAGTAAGGCGGCAGACAGCATACTGGGCTATGATGAGAAGACACTATCGGGCATGTGGAAGAGTGCGACGGAGATTCATTACGGCAAATACATAAGCGGAAGGAAGGACAGCCTGACCGGGACTAAGCTTATCTCACGAGACAACGCCGGCAGGCTGAACATATCACCGTCAATCAGTCCCGATGGAAAGTACATCGCATTCTTTTCCGAGAAGAATGTATTCAGTCTGGATCTTTACGTGGCTGATGCAACTACCGGCAGGATTGTCAGCCGGTTGGCAGAAGCTGCCACGCGGAGTGTTGAGGACTTCAACTCCAACGAGTCGACCTGTTCCTGGTCTCCTGACAGCAGGCAGTTTGTCTTTGTGGTCTTCAGCAAGGGAGTGAACAAACTAGCCTTTTTCGATGTAAAGAGAGGGAAAATCACAAGTGAAGTCGCAATAAGGGATGTGCCTTCGATCTTTAACCCGGCGTGGTCTCCTGACGGCCGCAAGATAGCCTTCACGGGGATGGCCGGAGGAGCCGGTGACCTGTACCTTTATGATATCGCATCGGGAGGTGTTGAGAGGCTCACCTTTGACACGGAAGCAAACCTGCATCCCTCGTGGTCACCTGACGGCCGTTTCCTTGTCTATGCACAGGAGAGAAAAAACAGCAGCGAGGGTCTTCGCAGGTATACCTTCAACATCGCTCTGCTTGACCTGACCGACAGAAGTGTCAGGGAACCGGCAATCTTCAGCGGTGCCTTTAATCTCAATCCGCTCTTTTCGCCTGACGGCGAAGCTATTTATTTCCTTTCGGACGCTGACGGATTTCGCAATCTTTACAGGTATGAGACCGGCTCGGGACGGCTTTTCCGGCTAACCGAATATCTGACAGGGATAAGCGGTATCACGCCATGGTCGCCTGCCATAAGCATCTCGCACGGTACAGGCCGGATTGCATACAACTATTATTCCGGGAACTCATACCAGGTTGTGGTTGCAGATGCCGGGCAGTTCAGGGCTGATGAGGTTGAGGCTGACCGTCTCGACTTTGGCCCGGCAACTCTCCCGCCTTTGAGGCATGCGGCAGCCAACCTGGTTGATACCGTACTCTACAGCAGGGCCGATGATTTTGTCCTGCCTGCCGATTCGGTCAGAAGCGTATCCTATAAGCCCAGATTCAAGCTCGACTACCTGTCGAACAACACCAGTGTGGGCACCTCGGGTGGCATTTACCGAAACAACCTCGGGGGAAGTATCAACATGATCTTCTCAGACATGGTAGGGGACAACCAGCTCTACTCCTCGCTGGCGCTCAACGGTGAGATCTATGACTTTGGCGGGCAGACGGCTTATATCAACCAGAAAGGCAAGGTAAAGTGGGGGGTGGCCGTCTCGCACATCCCGTACCGTGCCGGCAGCATGTCAATTAGCCGTGATTCAGTCAGATACCAGGACGGGATGATTCCGGTTGATGTGCTGATGCTTGACTACATAAGGATGTTCGAGGATAACATGATGCTTTATGCCTCTCTGCCTTTCACACAGACGCGAAGGCTGGAATCGACCGTCTCCACCTCATGGTACTATTACCGTGTTGACCGGTACAATTACTACTATCTCCTTAACGGAGCGAGTATAGGCGGCACGAGGGAGAAGATGCCAGCGCCCGAAGGGAGCAATTACCAGCAGATCTCGCTGGCATATGTGGAGGACAACTCCTATTCCGGAATGACCTCTCCGATGCAGGGTCACCGTGCGAGATTCCAGGCCGACAAATATTTTGGTGCCACGGATGTTTTCACAGCACTGGTTGATTACAGGAAGTATTTCTGGATGAAGCCTGTAGGGCTTGCACTCCGTGCATACAGTTACGGGATGTACGGCGACGGTTCTGAGACTGAACTGTTGCGACCCCTCTATCTCGGTTATCCCTGGTTGATAAGAGGTTATGAGAATGTCTCTTACGGGCAGGAGAGCTCGCTGGGCTTGAACACCCTTGATATTTCAAGGCTGAACGGAACAAGGATAGCTGTTGCCAATGCTGAGCTCAGGTTTCCCTTCAGCGGACCCGAGCAACTTGCATTGATCAAATCGAGGTATTTTCTTACGGACCTGAATCTCTTCCTGGATGCCGGGCTGGCATGGTACAGGGGTGACGAGATTATTCTGGGACGAAGGGAGGCTGCTGTTGCGCCGTATCAGAAGTATCCGCTGTTCAGCACCGGTGTTTCCGTTAGGATAAACGTGCTGGGTTACCTGGTGCTTGAGCCCTACTATGCCTTCCCGATGCAGAATGGCGGGTTCAGGAACGGAGTGTTTGGCCTGAACTTCCTGCCGGGGTGGTAGACGTTTGTACGGGCATTAGGCAGCAGGCGGCAGACCCCTCCCTGCTTCCCATCTATAAAAACTTGCGCAGGCCCTGAAGATTTACTGAATTGTAACAGGACTAAAATCCTTTCCCGCGGTGTTAGGTCCTGAAGAATGGCAATATAATCAGCCAGGGAATGGCACTCTCTTTGTATGTATGGAAAAGTCAGTCCGATCGATTATCATTGCAGGTCAGGGTCATGTTTATCAGGCTGTTGTTCTGATGAATCTTCTCAATGCATAAGATCCTGTCTGAGCACCACCGGAATCATAACCACCATGGCAACCGGCATTGTGGATTAAGCCGCGAATCAGGAATTCCTTGACCGGGCAGCCGGGTAATGAATAGTATGGAGCACACAGCAATGACTTTGGTACGCAGAGTCAAATGCTCTCCGCCAGGATTGCATACCCTGCCCCTGATAGTGAAAGGTTAATTCTGACCGGCCTGGGAGAAAGATTGTACACATGCATCCACAGGCATGTATCACCGGTCGACTTCGAATCAGATTTGGATTTTGGTTTGGATGATTGTAATGGGTGAAGTGCAGGCTTCACTCCTTAGTTTATTTACAGTTTACAGTTTGACGGTTGACGGTTGGGGGTTGGGGGGATCGTGCCGGGATCATCCCTTACTGGCTGATGCTTTGCAGCATCAACTGGTGTGCGGTGATTTATTTTTTTCAGCATATTTTTATATTTGAATTTAATTCAGGTTGATAATTCAGCCTGACACTTGAAAACAGACCCAGACCTGAACGCACCATGCTCATCACTGTTTTTATAGTTTACCTGGTAGTACTAGTCGGAATAGTACTTTATGCCTCAAGGCAGTCAAAAACCAATGCAGACTTTGTCCTGGGCGGCAGAAAGATACCCGGGCTGTTTCTAGCCCTGTCAGAGAGAGCCACGGGTGAGTCTGCCTGGCTGCTTCTCGGGTTAACGGGCCATGCCTATGCCGAGGGATGGAGCTCGGTATGGATAGCCATAGGCTGTGTCACTGGCATCCTGTTTCTCTGGATCTTCATGGCCGAGCCCTTAAGAAAGGTCACGGAAAAAACAGGAGCCCTGACGGCTTCCGGGCTCTTCTTCAGGTCGTTCCCGGGATCAGAAAAGAAGATCGGAATACTCTCATCGGTTATTATAATTATCTTTTTCGTCCTTTATCTCTCTGCCCAGTTCAGCGGTGCCGGCAAGATATTCAATGACACCTTCCGGATTGAGCCATTCTGGGGCATGGTGATAGGTGCCGGAATTGTAACGATGTATTCAATGCTTGGCGGCTTCATAACTGTAGTGGCTGTTGATGCCTTCCAGGCGATACTGATGATAATTACCTGTGTTGCACTCCCGGTAATAGCGCTGTTCATTGCGGCTGCAAACGGGATAGGGTTTGCCGAAGCCCTTATGCATTCCGATGCTGCCATTGCCGGCACATCCGTCACCCTGGCTGAAGGCGCAGGCTTCCTGCTGGTGCTGAACGGTCTCAGCTGGGCATTCGGCTACACAGGACAGCCACAGTTGCTGAACAGAATGATGGCCATGAGGAATCCTGATGAAACGAAACGCGCCAGGGTTGTTGCCATAGGGTGGACCCTTCTTGCCTATACGGGAGCCTTTCTCATCGGGATTATCGGCTTCAGGATGATGCAATCAGGTTTGATGGGTGATGGCGCTGCTGTCATTGCTGCCGATTCGGAAAAGGTGATGCCGGTTATGGTAATGACACTGGTCAATCCTCTGCTTGCAGGCATACTTCTTTCAGGGGCAGTTTCGGCCATGATGTCAACGGCTTCATCCCAACTGATAGTAGTTTCATCATCCATCACTGAGGACCTATGGTCCAACATAAGCAAAAGGGTTATACCTGAAAAGAGAATGCTTTTCCTTAACAAGTCTCTGACCCTGATTGTAGGTATAGTAGCGTTTGTGCTTGTACTGACGATGGAAGATACCGTGTATGGTCTGGTCTCCTATGCCTGGAGTGGCATAGGAGCCTCTTTCGGGCCTGCTGTGGTGCTGCTTCTTTTCTGGAAGAAATTCTCCCGTGCCGGGGTATATGCTTCACTCATCACGGGAACGCTCTCTGCAATTATCTGGAAAACCTGGCTTGCCGACCCCACAGGCATCTCGGAGCGTCTGGCAAGTTATCTTCTGGCGTTCATGGCAGCAGTGCTGTTAAGCTTGTTCTTCCCTGAAAAGAAATAATGCCTTAAGACCTTCTGAAGGTTATTTTGCTTTTTCCTTTAGCTGTTCAAAGATTTTGGCACTGATCTCTTCGGACAGTTCCGGGTTATCTTCCAGGAGCTTCTTCACCGCATCGCGTCCCTGGGCAAGTTTCGTATCGCCGTAAGAGAACCACGAACCGCTCTTCCTGATGATATTGAATTCGGTGCCCAGGTCAACTATCTCACCGCTGCGAGAGATGCCTTCGCCGAAAAGGATGTCAAACTCAGCCTTCCTGAAAGGAGGGGCAAGCTTGTTCTTGACCACTTTCACCTTGACGCGGTTACCTACTGCGTCTTCACCTTCCTTGATCTGGTTGGTGCGCCTGATGTCAAGCCTGATTGAGGCGTAGAATTTGAGGGCATTGCCTCCGGTAGTAGTTTCCGGGTTCCCGAACATGACTCCGATCTTTTCCCTGAGCTGGTTGATGAAAACGCAGGTGGTGTTCGTCTTGTTAATGTTGGCTGTCAGCTTGCGCAGCGCCTGCGACATCAGCCTCGCCTGGAGACCCATCTTCGAGTCGCCCATCTCTCCCTCAATCTCAGCCTTCGGAGTCAACGCCGCGACAGAGTCGATGACAACGATGTCAATTGCGCCTGACCTGATCAGGTGATCAGCTATTTCAAGTGCCTGCTCACCATTGTCTGGCTGCGATATGAGAAGGTTGCCCACATCCACCCCAAGTTTCTCGGCATAGAATCTGTCGAAGGCATGCTCGGCATCAATTATTGCAGCAATGCCTCCGGCCTTCTGTGCTTCTGCTATTGCATGTATGGCTAGGGTGGTCTTGCCGGACGATTCGGGGCCGTATATCTCGACAACCCTTCCCCGCGGCAGCCCGCCAATACCGAGAGCGGCATCAAGCCCGATGGAGCCGGTGGAAATGACCTGTACATTGTCAATTGCATGGTCTCCAAGCTTCATGATGGTGCCGCGGCCAAAATCCTTTTCGATCTTGCCCAGCGTCACCTCGAGCGCCTTCAGCTTCTCCTTGTTGATCTCTTTTCTTTCCATTTACTTATTCTTTAGCAGTTAGACATTTTCGTAAAGTTTAAAAATCTGGCCGGCATGCTCCTTCGTGTCAACCTTTTTGATCACCTTTTCGATGATACCCTTCTCATTAATAATGAAGGTTGTGCGGATAACACCGGTGACCTTCTTGCCGTACATGACCTTTTCCCCATAGGCGCCGTAAGCCGTCATGATCTTCCTGTCCGGGTCAGCTATCAGCGGGAAGGGCAGGTTGTGCTTTTCAGCAAACCCTTTGTGTGACTTCTCACTGTCAGGACTGACACCCAGTACGACGAATCCCTTCTTTATAAGTTCCTCGTAATTATCCCTCAGGCTGCATGCCTCGGCAGTGCATCCGGGTGTGTTGTCTTTCGGATAAAAATAAAGCACGATTTTTTTGCCGGTGAAGCTGCTGAGGCTCACTATGTTTCCGTTCTGGTCGCTGCCACTGAACTGCGGGGCCGGCATGCCGGCGGTGGGCTGGGTCATGACTTTTTTCGTATTTTTGTTAAGACTGGTAAAGGTATGAAGTTATCATCTTTCGCAAAATATTTAAGACTCAGAGTTATTAACACGGAGATACGCGGACTTGTTGCCGGAGTGCTTGTAGTCATGCTCCTGCCGGCTGGCTCGCTTGCGGCACAGGATGCAGGCAGGAAACCATCCGCCGGTATCACACAGTCTGCACGTGTTCGGGGAGATGTCACCGGAGTGCCTGAGGAACTGTACAGGGTGCTTGGCGATGCGGTGGAACTGCGTCATAAAGCTGACTCCATCGCTTTGCGGGCTGAGAGAGCAGCACAGTCTGTTGCGGCAGCGCCGGAGGCTGACAGGGAACGTATGGAGAAAAGAGCTGCTGAGGAGACCACGAAGGAGGCCGCTGTGAGTGCCATGGCTGACTCGTTGCTGCTCTCCACTCCTGGTGTCACTACCCGGAAGAATGTATCCGGGCAGGAGGACGGTAATATGGCTCTCTTTGAGGTCAGACCCGTACCGGCGTACTCTGATGCCAATCCTGTACCGGTAGAGCCAACCATGCCGCATGGGCTGATCTACACCGTTCAGATCGCAACCTTCAGAAACAATGTGGCCCCCTCGCTGTTCAGGGGTCTCTGGCCTGTCTACGGGAGAAAGAGGCAGGGCAGTGAGGCAATTTATTACTATGCCGGTATGTTCAGAAGGTTGGAGGATGCAAGGAAAGCCTTGCCGGCGGCGCGAGGTGCCGGATTCCCCGATGCCTTCATAATAGCGCTGATGAACGGTGTGCAGGTCTCAATGGAGAGGGCTGCCCTGCTGGAGGCGGAGTGGTCTGGCAGGCCAATAGTAGCTAACGGCGAGCCCGCGGGCATGGATACAGCCAGGCCGGTTTCAGCCAACAGTGAGCTCACGGGCACGGATACCGGCCGGCAGGGGGCACAGGACCGGGTGATCAATCCTGTTCCGGTAGGAACGCTCTACTTCAGGGCGGAGGTGTTACGCATAGACAAGCCTGTCAAGCCTGAGATCATTCAGAAGATTGAACGGCTGGCCGGAACACGCGGACTCGACATGGTTAAAAACAACATCGGCGAAACGGTGTTTCTTATAGGTAATTTTATTACATTTGAAAGCGCTGACGAGTATGTCTCGCTGCTGATACGAAACGGTTACAACTCAGCCAGGGTTGCAGCATATGTCGGATTGCAGGAGATACCCGTCGAAGCTGCAAGGGAACTAATCAACAAACTGCCGGATGACTAAAAGAGCGCCGAGACCGGAAGATAGCAGTAGACACGAGGATAATGAAAGATCCCTCATGCTCATCAATGATGATATAAACAGCTTTGATCATGTCATCAAATCGCTCGTGGAGGTATGCGGGCATGACAATATCCAGGCTGAACAGTGTGCCGTGCTTACACACATAAAGGGAGGATGTGTCATCAAGATAGCTGACCACGCCACACTCGAGAAGATGAGCGCTGAACTGAGGGAACTCAGTCTTGATACAGTTTTGATTTAAAATAAAAAGCTGATGTCTCTGGGACTTATAATATTTTTGATTTTCGTCGGGCTGCTGCTCTTCATCATTGAGTTCATGCTCATACCCGGTATTACAATTGCCGGAGTAGGCGGGGCAATATGTCTTGTGAGCGGGATAGTCTTTGCATTTGTAAGCTTCGGCACTGCAACCGGACTGCTGGTTCTGGGTGCAACGGCCCTTGTGATGGTTGTGCTTACAATATTAATGCTTAAATCCGGCACATGGAATAAATTCATGCTCAAGACCACAATTGACGGCAAGGTTGACACCGTGGGTGCTGAAGAGGGGAGGGTGAAGGCCGGAGACAGAGGAGTAACAGTCACACGGCTTGCCCCGGGAGGGAAGGTGCTGGTTAACGGGGAATATTTTGAGGCGAAATCGGTTGACATTCTCATTGACCCCAGGCAGGAGATAGAGGTTATCAGGATTGATGACAATAAATTGATAGTAAAACCAATAAATAAATAAATAGATATGAGCGGACTTACCATTTATGTAATAATTATTGTCGGAGCGATTATACTGCTCTGGATCTTGCTTTACTTCATACCCATCGGGCTATGGTTCCAGGCTCTGGTATCAGGTGTGAGAATCAGCCTGCTACAGCTGATATTCATGCGCTGGAGGAAAGTGCCACCATCAATCATTGTGAGTGCCATGATTGAGGCAGACAAGGCCGGGATCAAACTGAACCGTGACGAGCTCGAGGCGCATTACCTTGCAGGCGGGCATGTGGCCCAGGTGGTTCACGCTCTCGTTTCGGCGAACAAGGCAAATATAGATCTGTCATTCAAGATGGCCACAGCCATTGACCTTGCAGGAAGGGATGTGTTCCAGGCTGTGCAGATGTCGGTTAACCCGAAGGTCATTGATACCCCACCGGTTACCGCAGTGGCACGTGACGGTATCCAGCTCATTGCGAAGGCGAGGGTGACCGTCAGGGCCAACATCAAGCAGCTTGTCGGCGGAGCCGGCGAAGAGACCGTTTTGGCCCGCGTTGGTGAAGGTATTGTATCATCGATCGGTTCGGCACACAGTCACAAGGAGGTTCTTGAGAATCCTGACAGGATTAGCAAGACTGTGCTTGAGAAAGGGCTTGATGCAGGCACTGCATTTGAGATTCTCTCGATTGATATAGCTGACATCGATATAGGAAAGAACATCGGTGCCGTGCTTCAGATGGACCAGGCGAATGCCGACAAGAACATCGCCCAGGCCAAGGCCGAAGAGCGCCGTGCAATGGCTGTCGCCTATGAGCAGGAGATGAAGGCCAAGGCACAGGAAGCCCGTGCGAAGGTTATCGAAGCCGAGGTGGAGATTCCTCTTGCCATGGCTCATGCATTCAAGAGCGGCAACCTGGGTATCATGGATTACTACAGGATGAGGAATATCGAGGCCGACACAAGCATGCGTGACTCTATTGCCAAGCCGCCGATATCAGGCGGGGAGAAGAAGAAATAAATTGAATTTGCGATTTGCGATTTGCGAAGTTCGATTGATTCACCCTTTCGAAATTCGCAATTCGCACGTCGCAATCACTTTATAATCTAAGATAGAAGAGGTCTGAATGCACCTCTTTTACAGTTCTTCAAGCTCTGCAAGCTTCAATTTTAAGACTATTGCCTACTGCCTGGTTGACTCTATTTCAGATAGAAGAGTATCATTTCCTCAATTGCATCCTGGCATACCTCGCAGAATGAATCTGCCTGGTTGCTCTTCATGCGGCAATCGAATGATGGACGGTAAATACCTTTCGCTGAATAGCCGCCACCCTCGAACAGGCCGGTAACACCGATATACCTCTTGTCATTTGGCGTTGGCACCGGGACTGATTTGGCAATCAGGTCCTTCCATTTAGCATCAAAATTCACCCTGGTGGTGATGTTGGGTTCCCATGGCTCCACATCAAGGGGGTAGAACTCCTCATATGCAACCTCCGAGGAGTAGTATTCATCAGCCAGCCCGGCGAAACCGTGTCCGAACTCGTGTGTAAGCACCTGCGGGGTGAGCTTGTGGTCAGAAGTTACGGCGCTGTAGTAATTGTATACTCCTCCGCCTCCGTACCTTGTGCTGTTGATAAGTACTATAATCTGGTCGTGGGGCGCTGCTGCGGCATAGTCGTTGACCCTGCGTATATCCTGCGTGGTCAGGTAGCGGTCGACGTCAAATGTATAATAGCTTGCGCTGAGGGCCGTATTGACATAGATCCCTTCGCCCGGCACATCGGTGCCTGATTCCTGCGAGGGAGCCTCAACGGCCCATATGTTGATCCGGTCAGCGTACTTGTCGAATGGCGCCTCTGCTAGGATGATCCTGCCCATCCGTTTGACATCGCTTCGGAATTTGTCCATTTCGCTCTGCGTGTAACCCTCGGCAATGAATGCGATGTCAAGGGAGGTGTGCGGATCACCGGTGCCAAGGATCCTTGTAGCTGCGGCTGCTGCGGGATTTTCTCTAGTGATGAAGTAGCTGGAGGGGTCAATGGCTGTTTCGTACAGTTTTGAGAATTTGCCGTCGCGGCCCCGGATGTTAAGGACGAAGTTCACCTTGTTCTTTGGGAACGGGAAGGTGGCGACTTCGTGAAATACGCGATCCATCTTTTTCGCCTCTGCGGTGGTCTGCCACTCCTGGTAGAGTGTGCAGAAACCTCTCGAGTAGATTAGATTACCGGTGGCGGCGTCATAGATCTCGTAATTGAAGTTGCCGTATCCGAACGGATCGGTAAGGTTAGTCAGTGATCCGCCCCAGAAGGGCTCTTCCCTGAATGAGACAGGGTACACTTTTGTGGTCTCGCTGTTGCCGGCCATCATGAAGTCAAACCTCATAGTACGGTCGGTGAAATGGTCATCAAACACAACCTGTGCCTGAACTGACATTGCAAGCAGAAACAATGAAATTACCGGAAAAGATTTCATGATTTGACAGTTTTGAATTGTAAAGGTAATAAACAGGCAGTCACAAAAAAAGATAATTTGTAATTTAACAGCCATAAACAACTGAAGCATGTTTCGTTCGTTTGATCCTGTCATGACCGTCAGGGAATTCCTGGCGGGCCTCGGAATGCCGGCAGTGGCCGTTTCGTGGCTGAGCACGGTACTCCTAGTTGCGGCCGTAGGCCTGCTTGCATTGATTTCATATTATTTTACACGGGTTATTGTGGTACGGACCTTCGCGTATGCGGTGAGACGCTCAAAGTCTGCATATGACGATAAGTTCCTGGAGACAAAAATGTTCACGCGTCTGGCAATGATTGTCCCGGGCGTAATAGTCTATAACCTGGCCACATGGTTGCTGCGCGAGAACCTTGGATGGCTGACATTTATACACAAGTCGGCGGCGCTCTGGATTATAATCTGGGCCACTCTGACACTGACTGCGTTCATTGAGGGATGGCACCAGGTGTGGCTGATGCAGCCTTACTCCAAAGGCAGGTCCATCAAACCCTACGTACAGATAGTCAAGGTGCTGGTTGTTTCAGGCGGCGTGCTGGTAATGATATCGGCCCTTTTCCGGGTCTCGCTGACCAGCGTTTTTGCCGGCCTCGGTGTTGCAATGGCGGTAATTGTTGTAATCTTCAAGGATACCCTGCTGGGACTGGTTGCAAGCGTACAGCTGTCAACCAACAACATGGTCAAACTGGGTGACTGGATAACGATCCCGGGGAGGAATATAGACGGGACTGTAATTGACATGACTCTATATACAGTCAAGGTCGAAAACTTTGACAAGACGATACTGACGGTTCCCACATATGCTCTGATCTCGGAATCGTTTCAGAACTGGAAGGGGATGGAGGATTCAGGGGTGAGGAGGATCAAGCGGGAGATACGCATTGATGTCCGTTCCATACAGTTTATGATTCCGGAGCTTATTGATGCCATTAATGAGAGGCCTTACCTCGAGAAGTGGCTTATGGAAAATGAGGCGGAGATAGAGGCGCTGAAGAGGGGGGAGCTCACATCGCTCACCAACCTGGGAGCCTTCAGGGCTTACATGGTTGAGTATCTCAGAAATCACCGCGATATTGATTCCATGATGCCGGTGATGGTGCGTGACATGCCTCCCACTGAGTCAGGCATGCCGGTGGAGATATACTGCTTCAGCAAGATAAATTCATGGGTGCCGTTCGAGAGTGTGCAGTCGGCTGTGCTTGATTACGCATACGCCGTTGTTGGCCGTTTCGGGCTCAAGCTATTCCAGAATCCGTCAGGGAGTGACCTTGAGGCATTAAGAAGTTTGACAAATTTAAATAGTAAGAAATGAGTTTGACCTACAATGAGAAGCTTTCTGACTTCATTAAGTCAGGTATTGATGAGAAGCCAGTAACAGCGAAATACGATCCTTTCTGGCAGTCGTTGCGCTCCACAGGCACCGAACTGTGGCTTGACACGGGTGATATGGAGGAGGCCGAAGCCAACTGGACGGCAGAGATGACTGCCCTGACCACTAATAACACGCTGCTGAACAATGAGATTCAGAAGGGGATATATGATTCGTTCGTGCCCCGTGCACTTGATTTGGTGAGTCATCTGCCAGTGAACGAGCGTGTTAAGGAGATAGCCTTCATCCTTAATGCCAGACATGGCCTTCGCCTTGCGAAGAAATTCGGCGGTATGGTCAGTGTGGAGCTTCATACTGATACGGCCTATGATATTGAGGCCATTGTCTCTTACGGTCTGAGATACAGGGAACTCTGTCCCGGCCAGTTCATTGTCAAGGTGCCGTATACGCCGGAGGGGCTTATTGGTGCGAGGCTGTTGCATGAAAAGGGGGTTCGGATCAACTTCACCCTCGGGTTCAGTGCGAGGCAGAATGCTCTTGTGACACTGGTGGCGCAGCCTGACTACCTGAATGTTTTTCTCGGGAGGATCGGGGCGTTCCTGGCTGATAACAGGCTGGGCGACGGCAGCGGTGCCGGTGAGAATGCGGTGCTCTCGTCGCAGGAGTGGGTGACACGGCTGTCAGGTGAGACCGGATTCAGGACAAGGCAGATTGCTGCCAGCCTGAGGAATTATACTCAGCTTGATCTGCTTGCGGGCACTGATGTATTTACGATGCCTCCCAAAGTGGCTGCAGCAGGGAGGAAGTCGTTAAGCGGTCTTTTCGGCAGCAGGCTCACGACGAGGTATGATGTGCCTCTCACCAATGAGGCGGCCGGGCTGGGAATTGAGAAGTTCTGGGAGGTATCGAAGAATGTTGTTAATCTCGGGCGGCAGCTTGGGCGGCAGTTGCCCTCCTCGGGAGAAGAGATTGTAAGACTTGCACACGAGGCAGGGCTGGCGGATATGTTCCCGGTTATGAGTGATGCGGATATGAAGCGCATTGCTGCCGAGGGGAAGATTCCCGTGCTGGCATCATGGAGAGAGAGGCTGCTTACCGGTGAGTTGGCGCCGGACACGATGCTGACCCTTGCCGGCCTGGCTTCCTTCACCGTTGACCAGCAGCAGCTGGATGACAGGGTAAGGGGACTGATAGGCTGAGAGAGTTGCGAGTTCCGAATTAGTGGTACAATAGTGCAGATCTGCGGGTGCATGCCCGTTGCCTGCCCAAGGCCGTTGACTTGCAAGAATTGTAGTACAGGACATTAACGGCCATCCTCACCCTGCCACCTCGCAGAGGTGGAAGAATTGTATACCGGAACGCCCATCTGTCCCCCGCAGGTTGTGGGCCT
>AMWB02136677.1_pt2 | contig 16405 bp, 17 predicted proteins | sample 200311 | NCBI WGS metagenome assembly AMWB02 (sample SAMN02737377, study PRJNA173069) | bioreactor metagenome | biome: anode biofilm in microbial fuel cells | place: USA: California | collected 2010-12-16 | reverse complement strand
GCCTGAACGGTGGAGGAAGGTGTCAGGCCGCCGTTCCGGGTATCCCAGCATGAAGCCCAGGGCGACGCCGGCGACGATCCCCGCCCCGTGGCCCCAGTTGTTGATATTGGGCATGAGGCCGATGATGAACAGGCCGATGAGCCAGCCGATGACCTGTTTGAAGAGCGCCTCGCCCAGCAGTCCGCCCCGGCTCTTACCGTAATAGAGCAGGGCGCCGATGAGGCCGCATATGGCGGCCGAAGCCCCGATGGTGAACCGCACTCCGGCGACGTACGAGACGGCGTATCCGAAGATGCCGGTCAGGGTATAGATGATGATCATCCGCCTGGCCCCGTATGCGTGGACCGTCAGCGTTCCGAGCTGTTTCAAGGCGATCATGTTGAAAACGATGTGCAGAAGGCTGCCGTGAAGGAAGCTGGCCGATACCAGCGACCACCAGTTGCCGGCGCGGTCGATGGGAATGGTGCCGGACGCCCCGAGAAGAAAGAGGCTTTGGGTCGACGGCGAGAAGGCCATCAGCGGATTCATGAGATTCAGGGAGCCTGGATAGAGAAAGAGAGAAAGCAGGTAGATGGCGACGTTGGTGTAGATGAGCGCGGGAATGATGCCGGCTTCCAGGTGAACACCGCCGAGGCGGCCGATGCTTTTCCACCGGGCACCCGGCCGGGCGGCGCCGCAGTAGGGACATCGGGGTTCATCCCGGCTGACCAGCTTGTTGCAGTGGGGACAGAGTATCGAGTTCTTCTTTGTGTCGTTCATGTCAGCCTTTCCGGAGCGGTTGTTTTCCGTTGTGGATCGTTTTCTCATGGACCTGCCGTCATTCAAACGAACGTGCCTTGCGCATGGCCTCCGCTGCCGCGTCGCCGTTGTTCCGGCGCCTGAGGGATTCGGCGATGATGCGCCAGTTCCCGGCCTGCAGGTTTCTGTTGCCCTTGGCGAGCAGATTCGACTTGCGGGCGAGCTGCTCCGCCTGGCTGAAATTGCCCCGGGCGAGCTGAATTTTTCCCATGAGGTGCCAGAGGTCCGCGTTGTTCGGATCGATGCGGACCGCCCTTTCCGCCGTGGTCTGGGCACTTTCCAGATCGCCGCCGGCCAGTTGCCGCTCCGCCTGCTGGGCGAGCGGGCTGACGACGGCCAAGAGATAATCACCCGCCGGGGGAGATTCAACCGCTGCCGGGGGTCCGATCGAGGTCAGGGGTTTGGCGTAGGATGCGGGCGGCGGGGTCGCTCCGTTTTCCGGAAGGTTCCGATCTGCGCCCTCCGTCTCTTTTTTCGGGGCCGCCTGCGGCTGGGTCCGGGTCGATGCATGGTAGCCGGAGGACCCGGGATAGCCGCGCACCGGGGGTTTGGCGCAGCCGGTGAACGCCAGGATCACCCCAACAAGAATGCAGGCCGGGACAATTGATCTTTTCATCGCAATAATTCCTTGAACCATTTAAAAACGTTGCCGGATCCGGAGGCTTCGGGCCGTCTGTCGGGTGCCGCCGTCATGTCGGCCGTCCGGTCCGGCCTTTTTCTTCCGCAGGCGATCGCTTCGGGCGGTTCGGATCCGCGGATGAACGGAATGGAGACCGCCTCGGGGCAGCCCGCTTCGATCCGCTGCCCCGTTACCGGATCGATGGCGATCGGGGACACGTTTTCGGGCGGCACAAGCGTCAGAGGCTGCATCGCGACCCGCGACATGATGCTCCCCCATACCTGAAGCGCGCCGGAGGATCCCGTCAGGCCGCAGGGTTTGTTGTCGTCCCGCCCGATCCAGACCACGACCACCCGGTCGCCGGTAAAGCCGGCAAACCAGCTGTCTTTCAGATCGTTGGTGGTGCCGGTCTTGCCGGCGGCCGACAGTCTTCGGGCCAGCGTGCGGTCGAGGGATTTCGCCGTGCCTTCGGTGATGACCGACTGGAGGACGTTGTTGAGCAGGTAGGCTGCGGCCGGATCGATATTTTCCCGGACGGTCAGAGGGTAGCGCTGCAGCAGCTCCCCGTCGGGGCGGTAGACCGCCTGGATGGCGCGGATCGGCGAGTAGAACCCGCCTGCGGCAAAGGTCTGATACATCTGGGTGACCTCGATCGGCGAGAGTTCGAGCGCCCCCAGCAGCACCGAAGGATAGGGCGTAAAGTCGCCTTCGACGCCCAGCCGGCCCAGCGTCTCGAACACCGTGTCGAGGCCGATGTCCATCCCCAGGCGGACGGTGGCGACATTGTAGGACTGGACCAGCGCCTCGTAAAGCGGCACGCTGCCGTGGTATCGCTGGTCGTAATTCTTGGGGCTCCATACGGTGCTGTTGTCTTTGATCTCGATCGGATCGTCATCGATCGGCGTGACGAGGGTGAAGCGGCGCGGCTGCATCAGGGCGGAAAGATATATCGCCGGCTTGATGAGCGAGCCGATCGGGCGGCGGGCGTCCAGGACCCGGTTGAAGCCCTGATCTCCCGGATGCCGTCCGCCCATCAGCGCCAGCACCTCGTTGCTGCCGGTGGCGGTAACCACGGCGGCGGTTTCGAGGGTGTCTTTCGGAAGGCCCCGGGCCGATTCCACCGTGTTCATCCGGTGGCTCACCGCCGCTTCGACGGCCAGCTGGATCTGCGGGTCCAGGGTCGAGAAGATCCTGAGGCCTTCGGTTCTCAGGTCGTTTTCCTCATATTCCCGCAGCAGCCGGCGTTTGACAAGGTCCATGAAGGCGGGAAACCGGCTGGTTCCGGAAGGGGGCGCCGGCAGCACCCCCAGCCCGGCCTGCATGGCCCGGTCGGCCGCGTCGGGCCGGATGAGTTTCTGATGGGCCATCATCTTCAGAACCTGGTTTCTTCTCGCCAGTGCCCGGTCGGGATACCTGCGGGGATCGAAAACCGAAGGGCCTTTCAGGAGTCCCACCAGAAGGGCCGTTTCGCCGGCGCCGATATCCTCTAAAGAACGCCCGAAATAGAACCGGCTCGCCATGCCGAAGCCGTGGATGGAACGGTTGCCGTCCTGAGCCAGGTATACCTCGTTGATATAGGCCTCGAAAATCTGGTCTTTGGTGTAGAAAAATTCAAGGCCCAGTGCCATGGCCGCTTCCTCGAATTTGCGGCGGAAGGATTTCCGGTGCGTCAGAAAGAGGTTCTTGACGAGCTGCTGGGTCAGGGTGCTGCCGCCCTGGACGGTTTTTCCGGCCATGACGTTGGCCTTGAGCGCCCGGAGAATGGAAAGGGGCTTGATGCCGTGATGTTCATAGAAATCCCGGTCCTCCACCGCCATGATGGTCTGGATGAGAAGGGGGGATGCATCGCTGAACTTCACCCATAGCCGGTCCTGGTGATGGGTGGGATAGAAGCTGCCGATCAGTGCCGGGTCGAGCCGGGCGATGGCGAGGTGTTCCCCCGTTTCGATGTCGGTCAGGCCCGTGACCCTTCGGTTTGCTATGGTCAGACGGATTTTTCTGGACGGCTCCGGACCGTCCGGAAAGGCAAAGGGACGGCTGTAGAGGGTGATGGTGCGGCCTTTTTTCGAATAGCTGCCGGGTACGCCGATCCGGTCGGACGGGCGGTAGGAGAGCAGGTCGAGTTCTTCCAGGAGATTGGCCTCATCGAGGGCGAGGCCGGGGTAAAGTTCGAGGGGGCGGGCATACACCCGGGCCGGCAGCTCCCATTTCTTGCTCGCGAACCGCTCCCGCGCGATTGACCCGAGATGGCCGATATAGATGACGACAAGAATGATGCCGATGACGGCGCCGGCCAGAAAAAGGCCTTTGGCGGCGCCGGTGCGTTTCTTTTTGATCCGTCTCGGGGATTTTCTTGGCGCCGTCCGTTGTATCTTTGCCGGCGTCCTCTTTCGCGGTGTCTTCAGTCTTTTCAAATTCCTGCTCCAGACGACGATGATCATTCACCGATAATCTTGACGAGGACGCGCTTTTTGCGCCGCCCGTCGAATTCTCCATAGAAGATCTGTTCCCAGGTGCCCAGGTCGAGCCGGCCGTGGGTGACGGCGACCGTGACGTCCCGGCCCATGATCTGGCGTTTCATGTGGGCGTCGGCGTTGTCTTCGCCTACATTGTGCCGATAGGCCGACACCGGTTCATGGGGGGCTAATTTTTCAAGCCAGACGTCGTAATCGTGATGAAGGCCCGATTCGTCGTCGTTGATGAAAACGGATGCGGTGATGTGCATGGCGTTGACCAGGACAAGTCCCTCCGCGATGCCGCTGTCGGCGACGCATTCCGCGACCTGCGGCGTGATGTTGATGAAGGCCCGGCGCGTCGGGACATGGAACCAGAGTTCTTTTCGATAGCTTTTCATGGATGTTTTCCTCTGTTTACATTTTTTTCAGCAGTTGGTTTGCGGCGGTCAGAAGCGGATCCCAGACCGGTCCGAACGGCGGGGCGTAGGCCAGGTCCGACTGGCTGAACTGAGCGACCGTCATGCGGGCGTGCAGCGCGACCGCCGCCGCGTTGATGCGGTGCGCGCAGCCTTCCCGGCCGACCATCTGGGCGCCCAGAAGCCTTCCGCTCGCGGTGTCTCCGACCAGCGCGACCTGGATCGGAGAGCTACCGGGGTGGGCATGGGCCCGGGATCGGGTCGTAATCGTTGCCGCCACAGGCGTAAATCCCGCCGCCAAGGCGTCCCGTGCGGTGAGGCCGGTCCGGGCCACCTCGAGATCGAAAACCTTGAAGACGGCCGTACCGGCGATTCCCGGCAGCCGGGTTTCGTTTCCGCAGACATTGTCGGCCGCGGCCCAGCCCGCCCGGTTCGCGCGCAGGGCCAGTGGAATCCAGGTCCTGTCGCCGGTGACGACGTGAAATGCGTCGGCGCAGTCGCCCGCCGCATAGATATGGGGATCCGACGCGCGGAGCGTTTCGTCGACGGCGACGGCCTTGTCGGGGCCCAGCTCCAGGCCCGCCGCGGCGGCGATCCGGCTGTTGGGAATCACCCCGACGGCCGCAAGCACCATGTCGCCCGAAAGCGTGACGTCTGGCGACGTCACCGCCAAGCCGCCCGAGGGGGTTCGGGTGATGGCTTCGATGATATGGCCGTCGTAGATGCCGATCTTGTGAGCCGTAAGTTCCTCCCGAACCCGGCCTGCGAGCGCCTGATCCATCCAGGGAAGCAGACCGGCGCGGGGTTTGATCATATCGACGGCGATGCCGCGTGCAGCCAGTGCCTCGCACATCTCGAGGGCGATATACCCCATGCCGACGACGACGACCTTGCGGACCTGGTGGGCCGCGAGATAGGTTTTGAGTTTTCTGCCGTCGTTCAGATTCTTGAGGGCCAGGACACCGGGAAGATCGATGCCGGGGATGACCGGGACCAGCGGGACGGCGCCGGTGGCGATCAGCAGCTTGTCATACGGGATGGAAAAATGGTTTCCGTCGGCGTCGACGCCGTCCACCTGCCGGGATGCGGGGTCGATTGCCTCGGCTTTGTGACCCAGCAGCACGTTGATGCCCTGTTTCTCCCGGAAAACATCGGCCCGGCGGACGATCAGATCATCCATGTCGCGGTCGGGGTCGGCGATATTGTAGGGCATTCCACAGGCGCTGTAGGAAACATCGTCGGTCATTTCCAGCACGGTCACCCGGATATCGGGCCGGTTTCGTCTGGCCTTGCTTGCAGCGCTCATTCCTGCGGCGTCGCCGCCGATAACGACAAATTCCATGGGCAACCTCCTTGCTGTTCGTGGTTTGAATTCGATGGGTCGCAAAAAACGGCCGGCCGATTCATTCTTCCGGAAAGGACGCGGTTTCGGGGTGTTTCGCGGAGCAGACGGCGTTCAGCTGACCGCATGCGGCGGAGATGTCCTGTCCCTTGCTGTAGCGGATGACGGCGGTATAGTTCCGGTCGGTGAGGATCTTCTGGAACCCGGCGATCCGGGCTTCATCCGGTCGCCGGTAGGGAGCCCCTCCGTGTTCGTTGAAGGGGATCAGGTTGATCTTGGCGCGGACGGGCCGCAGAAGCCGGGCAAGGCTGCGGGCGTCTTCGTCGCCGTCGTTGATGCCGGCGATGAGGATATACTCGAAGGTGATGCGCCGACGGGGCTTGAGCGGATATTCCCGGCAGGCCGCCAAGAGGGCCTCGATCGGATATTTCTTGTTGATGGGCATGAGAAAGTCCCGGGTCTTGTTATCGGCCGCATTTAGTGATATTGCGAGATTCACGTCCACCTCCCGGCCCAGCCGGCCCAGATTTGGGGCAAACCCGGCGGTGGAGACGGTGACCCGTCTGGACGAGAATTTGAGGCCGCTGTCGGCGTCCATGATCACCGCAAGCGCCCGAATGACGTGGGTGATATTGGCCAGCGGCTCCCCCATGCCCATGAAAACGATATTGGTCAGACGCCGGGGATCGGCGGCGGGAATCTCCGTGACGGCGTCGCGGACCTGGGCGATGATCTCCCCCATGGTGAGGTTGCGGGTAAAGCCCTCCCGGCCGGTCAGACAGAACGTACATCCCTGGGCGCAGCCGACCTGGCTCGAAATACAGAGGGTATAGTGCTCCTTTTCGGGAATCAGGACCGATTCGATCGAGCGGCCGTCGGCAAGCCGCAGGAGAAATTTTCTGGATCCGTCCCGGGAGGTTTGGTCCTTTGTCTTTCCCAGTCTGCCGATGACGAATCTTTCGCCCAGAAGGCGTCTGAGATTCCGGTTCAGATCGCTCATCTCCGCGAAGCTGTCGGCCTGACGCTGATATACCCACCTGAATATCTGCCCGGCCCGGTACGGGGCGACCCCCTGATCGCCGAGCCACCGGGTCAGTTCCGGACGGGTCAGTTCCTTGATGTCGGTCATACGTGGCGGCATATGCAGCGGTGTGGATAGATGGTTCATTTTATAATGTTTTCACAAGAAAATTCAAAGATTATTTTCCTTGACATTACCTTGTTTGCAGTCTAAATTCAAGAATTTTAATCTGGAGTGAAATTGGTGCGTTTATGTTTGACAGCCTCAGCAACCGACTCGAGGGGGTATTCAAAAAGCTCAAGGGGCACGGCAAGCTAACCGAGAAGAACGTTGAAGAAGGATTGAAGGAGGTCCGGATCGCGCTCTTGGAGGCCGATGTCCACTACCGCGTGGCCAAGAAATTCATCGCCGACGTGAAGGCCCGGGCCATGGGCCAGGAGGTGATGAAGAGCCTGACGCCGGGCCAGCAGGTCGTCAAGATCGTCAATGAGGAGCTGACCGGTCTCATGGGCGAGAGCTGCGCGGATCTCGATCTCTCCGGCGCAAAACCCGTGTCGGTGATGCTGGTCGGCCTTCAGGGATCCGGCAAGACCACGACGTCGGCAAAGCTTGCGGGCTACCTCGGGAAAAAAGGAAAAAAACCATATCTGGTGCCCGCGGATGTTTACCGTCCGGCGGCCATCGCGCAGCTGAAGACGCTGGGCAAACAGATCGGCGTCCCGGTCTTTCCGTCCGAGCCCCATATGGACCCGGTCGATATCTGCGACAAAGCCAGAACCGCTGCGCAGAAGGAAGGCTGTGACGTTCTGCTGCTGGATACGGCGGGCCGCCTCCATCTCGATGCCGATCTGATGGCCGAGCTCGTCCGGATCCGGGATGCGGTGCACCCTTCCGATATCCTGCTCGTCGCCGACGCCATGACCGGTCAGGACGCCGTGAATATCGCCGAATCCTTCAACAAAACGCTTGATATCGGCGGCGTCGTTCTGTCCAAGATGGACGGTGACGCCCGGGGCGGGGCGGCGCTCTCGATCCGGGCCATCACGGGAAAGCCGATCAAGTTCATCGGCGTCGGCGAGAAGCTGACACAGCTTGAACCTTTCCATCCCGACAGGATCGCCTCGAGTATTTTAGGGATGGGCGACGTTCTCACCCTCATCGAAAAGGCTCAGTCGATGATCGATGAGGAGAAGGCGGCCGAACTTGAAAAAAAGCTGAAGAAAAGCCAGTTCACCCTGGAGGATTTTCGGGATCAGATGGTTCAGATCCGGAAAATGGGGTCTTTGGGGGATTTGATCGGCATGATCCCGGGCATGAAGAAAAACAAGCAGTTCAAGAATCTCGACGTCGACGATTCCGAACTGGTTCGGGTCGAGGCGATTATCAACTCCATGACGCCGCACGAACGGTCCCATCATCAGCTCATCAACGGGAGCCGGCGGAAGCGGATCGCGCAGGGAAGCGGTACTCAGGTGCAGGACGTGAACCGGCTCCTGAAAAATTATACCCAGGTCATGAAAATGATCAAGAAACTCAACAAGGGCGGGATGCGCGGTTTTGGCCGCGGCATGCTGCCATTTTAAAAGGAGAGGCGTAAAACCCAATGTCAGTTAAAATCAGACTCGCCAGGCATGGCGCAAAAAAGAAACCGTTTTACCGGATTGTTGTCGCCAATATCGAAAGCCCGAGGGACGGCCGGTTTCTGGAGGTTGTCGGCACCTATAATCCTCTGCCCGATCCGCCGGAGGTGACCTTGAAGAATGACCGCATCCAATATTGGATCGCGCAGGGCGCGGAGCCGACCGAGACCGTGAAAACCCTGATCAAGAGGCAAACGCTTTCTGCCAATCCGTGATCGATTTCTTATTCCTGATGCCGAACAATCCAGCAAGGAGGCGGAGCTATGAAGGATCTGATTAAGTATATTGCCCAGGCCCTGGTTGACAATCCTGATCAGGTATCGGTTGAGGAAGTGGAGGGCAACCAGACCTCCGTACTGGAGCTGAAGGTGGCAAAAGAGGATCTGGGCAAGGTGATCGGGAAACAGGGCCGGACGGCAAGAGCGATGCGGACGATACTCAGCGCGGCTTCCGCGAAGGTTAAAAAACGCACGGTGCTTGAAATATTAGAGTAGGGTGGTGAAGGAAGACGCCTTTTTTATTGTTGCGAAAATCGTCGGGGTTCACGGCGTCCGGGGGAACGTGAAGCTCCATGCGTATGTCGAATCCCTGTCCCTGCTGGAACCCGGGGCGACGGTTGTTGTGGGAGATCCCGAAAGCGGGAAGGGAAGATACACGATCCGCTGGGCCAAGCCCCACCACCGAACCGTTCTGATGTCCCTCAAAAATGTCGACGACCGGGATGCGGCCGAAATGCTGGTGGGGGCCGATGTGTTCATGGAAAAATCCCGACTGCCGGATCTGGAGGAGGGAAGCTATTACTGGTCGGATCTGATCGGCATGGCTGTCGTGACCACGGACGGACAGTCTCTGGGGCGCATCGCATCCATATTGCGGACCGGCAGCAACGATGTTTATGTGGTTCGGGAGGGCGCCGGCGAAATCCTGATACCCGCTCTCGTCTCGGTGGTGAAAACAGTGGATCCGGGCAGCAACACCATGACGGTGGACCTGCCCGAAGGCCTGGCCTGAATACATCCGACATATGACAATGCCGACATATGACGCCTCTGATCGATTATATTACCCTTCTGGTCGACGGTGATGCATTTTACGGTGCTCACCATCTTCCCGGAAATGTTCGCTCCGTTCTGGGCGAACGGCATCATCAAACGGGCCATCGACGGCGGTTACATCACCGCATCCGCGGTTGACATCCGGCGGTATACATCGGACAGGCACCGCACCACCGATGACCGGCCGTTCGGTGGCGGGCCGGGAATGGTGATGAAGCCCGAACCGCTGGCGGAGGCCATCCGGGCGCTCAGGAAAACGGCGCCGGCTGCCAGAACGGTGCTCATGACGCCCCAGGGCCGGCGTTTCAGCCAGCCCATGGCCTGTGAGCTGGCGCGCGAGAAAGGGATCGTTTTTGTCTGCGGCCGCTATGAGGGCGTCGATGAACGCGTTTTCAGCGGCTATATCGACGATGAGATTTCCATCGGCGATTACGTTCTGACCGGCGGCGAGCTGCCGGCCATGGTCGTGATCGACGCCGTCACGCGCCTCTTGCCGGGGGTGTTGGGGGGCATCGACTCCGCCGACAAGGATTCATTCTCGGAAGGGCTTTTAGAGCACGCCCATTTCACCCGGCCGAGGGAGTTCGAGGGAACGTCGGTTCCCGACGTTCTTCTGTCGGGCAATCATCAGGCGATCGACCGATGGCGCACCGAAACCTCCCTCATCCGGACGTTTCTGAAGCGTCCGGATCTGTTGGAAAACAGGCGGTTTACACCCGAGGAAAAGGCGGTGTTGCGGAAGTGGTGCGCGGGGATTGAAAGAATCATCGAGACCCAATCTGTATCTGGCGCTGGTCCATTATCCGGTCGTGAATAAAAACGGCGACACCGTCGCGGCCGCCGTTACGAATCTGGACCTCCACGATATCGCCAGGCTGGGCAGAACCTACGGCGTGAAGGCCTTTTACGTGATCACGCCGTTGGACGACCAGAGAAAGCTGACCCACCGGATCATTGCCCACTGGGTGGCGGGCGGCGGGGCCGACTACAATCCGGCCCGCGGGGAAGCCCTTTCGATTGTGCGGGTGAAAAAGACGGTTGGCGACATGATCGACGAGATCAGGTCCCGGGAGAACGGCGCGCCCAGAACCATTGTGACCTCCGCCCGGAAACCGGGGGGCAGCGTGAGCTTCGGGCGTCTTCGCGGCATCCTGCGCGAGGGCGGTCCCTATGTCCTGATATTCGGGACGGCATGGGGACTGTCAGAGGAATTTATCGCGGCGGCCGATTACCGGCTCGATCCGATCGAGGGGCAAGCAAATTACAATCACCTGTCCGTAAGGTCCGCGGCGTCGATTGTCGTCGACCGTCTGATCGGCGGATGGCGTGAACAACATCAACATATCGACAAGGTTGAATAGAGGGAGTTATGAAAGTACTCGAAAAGATGGAAAGAGAAATGATGCGGCTTGACGTGCCGGATTTCATTCCCGGAGACACCGTCAAGGTGCATGTCAAGATCAAGGAGGGCGAGAAGGAGCGCGTCCAGGTATTCCAGGGCGTGGTGATCGGCCGGCATCGGGGCATGATCAACGCCACGTTCACCGTGCGGAAGGTCTCCTACGGTGTCGGCGTGGAGCGCATCTTCCCGCTGCACTCCCCCATCATCGACAGGATCGAGGTCGTCACCAAGGGCCGGGTGCGGCGGTCGAAGATCTACTACCTGCGCAAACTCCGTGGAAAGGCCGCGCGCATCAAGGAGAAACGGATCAATTAATCTTGCAGGCAATCTCCCGGGCAATGTCACGCGCCCCATGTGGGCATTCGAGACGCATGCACGGCAAAACGGTTTTACGTCGATCGCGGGCGTGGATGAGGCCGGCCGGGGACCCCTGGCCGGCCCCGTCGTTTCCGCCGCCGTGATCATGCCGGAGGCGCTGTCGTTCGCACCGCCGTCAAATGATGCATCGATGGCGGGATATGTTTCGAAGATCAATGATTCCAAGAAACTTTCTCCCCGGCAGCGGGAGCTCCTCTATGCGAGCATCTGGCGCCATGCCGCGGGCGTCGCGGTCGGTATCGTCGATGCCGATGAGATCGACCGTATCAATATTCTCCAGGCCGCCCTTCGCTCCATGGTGAAAGCCGTCCAAAACCTGGCGCTGAAGCCAGGCATCCGGCGGCCGGATTATCTTCTGATCGACGGCGGCTTTCCCATCCCCATGGACCTTCCCCAGGAGCCCATCATCAAGGGAGACGCCAGAAGCATCTCCATTGCCGCGGCCTCGATCGTCGCCAAGGTCACCCGGGACCGCCTCATGGAGGGCTATCATCTTCAATATCCCCAATACGGATTCTCCGGTCACAGAGGCTATCCCACCAAAGCCCACCGCCTGGCCATCGCGGCCCACGGCCCCTGTCCGATTCACCGCAAGACATTCAGGGGGGTCCGCGAACATGCCTAACAGTTCCCAGCGCTTCGGACGGCAGTGTGAATCGCTTGCCGTCGAGGTTTTGAAAAAATCGGGTTACCGGATCATCGCCCAAAATTACCGGACGAAAATGGGGGAAATCGATATCATCGCCCGGGATGGGGAGACGATCGTGTTTGTGGAGGTCAAGGCCCGCCGGGGCGGGATATCTTACGGCCACCCGAAATACGCCGTGACCCGGACCAAGCAGCGGAAGATTTCAAAGGCCGCCCTCTATTATCTGAAAGGGTCGGGACAGATGGGGTGCCGCGCCCGGTTTGACGTGGTCGCCGTTGTCGCGCGCAGCGGAGAAAAGATGACCTGGGAGATCGTCAGGAATGCATTTGCCCTGGCCTATGGCTGATCGATGCCTCTGGCTGGACCGGCGCTACCTGAGACGGGCGGCGAAATATTCAGGATATCCGGCGTCTATGATTTTTCTGGCCGCCGCTTCGATGTCATACCGGATATAACGCACCTCCACCGATGCCTCCGATGAATCCCAGATGATGTATTTGGCATGGTTGTCGCCGTCTCTCGGCTGGCCGACACTGCCCGCGTTGACGAGATATGCGCACCCGGCGTCGAACGTGGTGATCCCGCGGGCGAAAGGCAGGTATCGGGCGCTGTCGCCTGCCACCCTGACCAGATTCAGGTCGTGGGTGTGGCCGATGAAGCAGCAGCGTTCGTCCATACGCTCAAACGCCTGGATGATTTTCCGCTCGGACATCTGGTAGAGATACAGCACCGGAGAAGCCGGCGGAAACCCGTGGACGAACCGATAGCCCCCCCATACCATCGTCGGCTCCATCGTCTCGATATCGGCGATCGTCCGGGCGGACAGGCCCGCAAAGGTTGTTTTCAGGGTGGCCTGAACCTGGGGGTTGAACCATTTGTAAAATCGGGGATATTTGACGGCCAGCTCATGGTTGCCGAGAATCGAGGCAATGCCGCGCTCCCGGAGAACGGCCATGACCCGCTCCGATTCGGCGCCGTAGCCGATATTGTCCCCCAATGAGATGATCCGATCGACGGGGGGGGCCGCATCGATATCCGCCAGCACGGACCGGAAGGCGTCGAGATTTCCATGGATGTCGGCGATGACGGCAAGTCGCATGAGCTCAGACGGCGGGAAGGAAATTGAGGTACCAGTCGATGAGACGGGGGCCGAAAAAGATGTAGGCGACGGCACCGGCCGACAGAAAGGGGCCGAAAGGAACGGCCATCTTCATGGTTTTTCCGTAGGCGATCATGAGGCCGATGCCGGTCACGGTTCCCAGAGCGGAGCTGGCAAAAAGCGTGAACAAGACGCCTTTCCATCCGATGAGCGCCCCGATCATCGCCAGAAGCTTGATGTCGCCGCCGCCCATGCCGTCGGCTTTTTTGATGGCGCTGTATGCCCAGGCAATCGCATAGAGGCTTCCGCCGCCGATCAGGATGCCCAGAACCGAATCCTTTACGGTCATGGTGGGAATGGCCAGCGACGCCAGAAAAAATATGGGGATTCCCGGAAGTGAGATCGTATCGGGAATGATCCTGTGATCGATGTCGATGAGCGTGACGACCCACAGGGTGGCGATAAATGCGAAGTAGACAAGTGCTGGAAACGTTGGTCCGAAGGCGGCGTATACGGCAAGTGCCGACAGCCCGGTGACCAGTTCGACAGCCGGATACCGCGGCGAGATCGAGGCGCCGCAGTGGCGGCAGCGGCCCTTGAGCAGCGTGTAGCTGAGCAGCGGAATGTTGTCGTAGAAACGGATGAGCGCGCCGCACCCCGGACAGGCGGACGGCGGATGGACGATCGATTGTGCGTGGGGAATCCGAAAGATGCAGACGTTCAGAAAGCTGCCGATGCACAATCCGAAAAGGAGCACCATCGTGTAGGCCAACAGGGGCGGATAGGTAACCATAAGCCGTTATGCAAGGGTTTGCGGCCGCCGCGTGCGGCCGGGGATGAATGTTTTCGCCAAATGAAATACCTATGACTTAATTATGCAAAAAAATCAAGGATCATGTTGTCAAAAATGAAATATGCGTTATCATATACCCTGACTTTACGCACGGATGCTGTCCATTTTCAGCCGCACCGTCGCCGGGGGGGTGAGCGGGAGATGGAAAAAACGGGTACGGGAAACAGGAGAGGACATGGCCGAAACGGATAAAGACGATCTTATCAGTATAATAGAAGAAGAGGAAGAGGATATCGATATACCGGAAGTTCTTCCGTTGATGCCGGTCCGGGATGTGGTCATTTTTACGGACATGCTGCTGCCTTTGTTCGTGGGACGCAAAAAATCGGTGAGGGCGGTCGAAGAGGCCGTGGCGAACGACAGCTATCTGATGCTCTCCACCCAGAAGGACCCCGGCATCGAGAACCCGAAGCCCGACGAAATATATACCTTGGGAACGGTAGGCCGGGTGCTGCGCATGCTGAAGCTCCCCGACGGACGCCTCAAGGCCCTGGTGCAGGGTGTTGCCAAGGCGCAGGTGGTCGAGTACGTCCGCAAGCGTTCCTGGTACCGGGTCAAGATCAACCTGATCGAGGATCTGCCGGTATCGAAAACCGATATCACCTTAGAAGCCCTGATGCGCAATGTTCGGGAATGCTCCGAAAAGATCATGACCCTCCGCGGCGAGATGAGCAGCGACGTCGGGGCCATCCTGGACAGCATCGAAGACCCCGGAAAGCTGGCCGATCTCGTGGCGTCGAACCTGAAGCTCAAGATTCAGGAGTCCCAGATGATCCTGGAGATCGTCGATCCCCTGGAGCGCCTGAAGAAGGTCAACGAACTGCTGTCGCGGGAGGTGGACCTTTCGGCCATGCAGGCCAAGATCCAGTCGGACGTCAAGGACGAGATCTCCAAAAGCCAGAGGGATTATTACCTGAGAGAACAGGTCAGAGCCATCCACCGGGAACTGGGGGAGCTGGATGAAAAGGCGCTGGAGATCGAGGAATACAAACGGCGGATCAAAAAAGCCCGCATGGGAAAAGACGCCAGGGAAGAGGCGGACAAGCAGCTCAGGCGCCTCGAGCAGATGCATCCCGATGCGGCCGAGGCCTCGATCGTCCGGACCTACCTCGACTGGCTGGTCGAGCTTCCGTGGCAGAAGACAACGACCGACCATTTCGATATCCGCGGCGCCAAGAAGGTGCTCGACGAAGATCATTTCGGACTTGCCAAGATCAAGGACCGGATTCTGGAATACCTGAGCGTCCGCAAGCTGAATCCCGACACCAAAGGGCCGATACTCTGTTTCGTTGGCCCGCCGGGTGTCGGAAAGACCTCCCTGGGGCGCGCGATCGCCAAGGCCATGCGCCGGAAGTTTTTCAGGATCTCGCTGGGCGGCGTCCGGGACGAGGCGGAGATCCGGGGACACCGCCGCACCTATATCGGCGCCCTGCCGGGGCGCATCATTCAGGGACTGAAGCAAAGCGGCAGCAGAAATCCGGTCTTCATGATGGACGAGATCGACAAACTCGGCTCCGATTTCAGGGGCGATCCGTCATCGGCGTTGCTCGAGGCGCTCGATCCCGAGCAGAACGCCAGTTTCAGCGATCATTATCTGAACCTCTCGTTCGATCTTTCGAAGGTGATGTTCATCCTGACGGCCAATATGACCGACACGATCCCTTCGGCCCTGCTCGACCGGATGGAGGTGATCCGTCTTTCGGGATACACCGACGAGGAAAAACTGAGCATCGCCGACAAACATCTTCTGCCCCGGCAGATCAAGGAAAACGGCATCAAGCCAAAAAATCTTTCCATCGCGGGCAAGGCGATGCTCCAGATCATCAACGAGTATACCTCGGAAGCCGGCGTCCGGAACCTGGAGCGGGAGATCGGGAGCATCTGCCGCAAGGTGGCCCGGAAGATCGCCGAGGGAGAGAAGGGGCCGTTCGTCGTCACCCGCGCCAATCTCCATAAATACCTGGGCGTTCCGCAGTTCTACCCCGAAATGGATCAGGAGGAAAGCCAGGTGGGCCTCTCGACGGGGCTCGCTTGGACCGAGGCCGGCGGCGACGTTCTATATATCGAGGTGTCGCTGTTCAGCGGCAAGGGCGATCTGCTCATCACGGGGCAGCTGGGCGAAATCATGCAGGAATCCGCCCGGGCGGCCGTCAGCTACGCCCGCGCCAATCTGGACCGTTGGGGGGTCGACGAGGCGTTTTTCGAAAATCAGGATATCCATATCCACGTCCCGGCCGGTGCTATCCCGAAAGACGGCCCATCGGCCGGAATCGCCATGGCGACCGCCCTCATTTCGGTGATGACCGGCCAGCCGGTGAACAAGTATGTGGCCATGACCGGTGAGATCACCTTGAGGGGCCGGGTCCTGCCGATCGGCGGGCTCAAGGAAAAAGCCCTTGGCGCATTGAGAGGCGGCATTCGAACGGTCGTGCTTCCTGAAAAGAACAAGCAGGATCTCTCCGAAATCCCGCCGAACCTGCGGCGAAAAATAAAATTCATCACGGTCCGCCATATGGACGAGGTGTTGCCGATCGCCCTCCTGGACGAGGTCTCGTCAAAGAAAAAAGGGACGGGGCGCAAGAAGAACGCCAAACCTTCCAGCCCTTCCGAAGCATAGGACGGCGGACGGATGAAGATTCTGGCCGTCGATACGTGCTCCCGAAGCTGCAGCGCCGCC
>AMWB02099676.1_pt2 | contig 16407 bp, 9 predicted proteins | sample 200311 | NCBI WGS metagenome assembly AMWB02 (sample SAMN02737377, study PRJNA173069) | bioreactor metagenome | biome: anode biofilm in microbial fuel cells | place: USA: California | collected 2010-12-16 | reverse complement strand
TTAATAGACTTCGCAATTGAAAGAACTTATATTCCGTGGGTATCAGCGCAGTTTGTGAAAAAATTATTGTATTGCCGCGTCAACTAATTTTCTTATGATGTTAAAATTTTCAAAAAGGTACCTGCTCATTCCTGTAGCATTAATCGTATTTTACTTTCTTTTTTATTTTGTTTACCTCGATATAAAAGAAAGAACAATTAATGAGTTCAACAAAGAACAATTAATTACCGCTCAGGCATCTTCTCAGGGAATAACATCATTTTTCCGCAGTTATACGGAGGAACTTACTTTCCTCGCCAGACTTAAACTCGTGGTGGATTTTAACGATGAAAGTAAAAAATTTCTTGCCGATTACTACGAGAGTCACAAACAAATGATCGAGACTGTTACAAGAGTTGACAATAGAGGGCGGATACTTTATACCTATCCTTACAACGACTCTCTGGTCGGAAGCGACATATCTTATCAAAAACACATAAAGCAGATAATGGCTACAAAGAAGCCGGTAATAAGCGATGTGTTTATGTCAGTGCAGGGCTTTCTGGCTGTGGCTTTACACGTGCCGGTTTTCAGGGACGGTGAATACGCGGGAAGTATTGCGATTCTCGTCAAGATTGACAAACTCGGGAAAGAATATGTCGGGAAATTGAAATTCAGAGGTACCGGCTCAGCGTGGATAATCACCGAAAACAATATCGAGATATTCTGTAATTTTGAAGGGCACATGGGAAAATCTTATCTTGATGTAACGATGCAAAATCCTGCCGCGGTTGAACTTGCGAATCGACTTAGGAGTGAAAATATGGGAACGGCGAAAGGCGTTCACAGACTCGATAACGATGATGACCCGGACAGTTTCATCGAAAAGTACATAGTATTTTACCGCGTTCCTCTCGACAATACATACTGGACAATTCTGATTTCATTTCAGGAAGATGACATTTATGCCGCGATTGCAAGTTTCCGCAACAGGCTCGTCCTGATTTTTTCTTTGATTTTCCTCATCATGGCTTATTACTTTTATTCTCTGACCAAGGTAAGGACCGTTCTGAAAGAAGAATCAAAGAGGAAAGAGGCGGAGAAAGTACTCAAGGAAAGTGAGAACAAATACAGGACTCTCGTCGAATCCATAAATGACGGTGTAATGCATACGGACTTGAACGGGAAGATTCAGTTTGTGAATAAGAACATTATAGATATTCTCGGATACTCGAAAAATGAACTGGTCGGCAAGTTAACGTTTGAGGATATTGTGTTCCCCGAAGACAGAGAAATTGTTATGCAGAAAAGAAAACTGAGAATAAAAGGACTCCCTGACAAGTATGAGATACGGGCCGTCGCGAAGTCCGGGAACATTGTCTGGCTGCGCGTTAGCGGCACGCCGCTTTATGATAATAACGGCGCTGTAATCGGCTCCGTGGGTTTCTTCAGTAACATTACCGAGAGAAAGCGCGCCGAAGAGGAGGTGCAAAAAATATCTCACGCCGTCAGGCAAAGCCCTGTCGCTATTGTAATTACTGACAGAAAAGGACTTATTGAATACGTCAATCCGAAATTTGAAGAACTTACGGGTTATTCCTTTAATGAAGTTAAAGGCGTGAATCCGAATATTCTTAAATCCGGCGATAAATCGTCTGATGAATATAAGGAACTCTGGGATACTATTCTGTCCGGCAATGAGTGGTCCGGAGAATTCCACAATAAAAAGAAAAATGGCGAACTTTACTGGGAGAAGGCTACAATTTCTCCCTTGAAAAACTCACGAGACGAAATTACGCACTTCCTCGCGATTAAAGAAGACATAACGGAGAAAAAAAATATAATAGCGGAATTGATTCTCGCTAAGGATAAGGCGGAGGAATCGAGCAGGCTTAAATCGAGTTTCCTCGCAAACATGAGTCACGAAATCAGGACGCCTCTTAACGGCATACTCGGTTTCGCGGAACTGCTGAAGAATGAACTAAAGGATGAAGAGCAGATAAAAAATATTCGTGTGATTGAGAGCAGCGGTAAAAGGCTGCTTGAAACGCTGAATATGATTCTCGATTTCTCTAAACTCGAAGCCGAAAAATCATCCGCATATTTAAGCGACGTCCGGATTTATTCCGTAGTTAATGAAGTAGTGAATAATTTCGAGGCAATGGCGCGAAACAAGCGTCTTTATATCAAGAAGTATTTCAAACACGAGGACCTGACTGCAAGAATTGATGAAAGACTTTTGAGACATATACTGAACAATCTGATTAAGAACGCGATTATTTACACGAACACGGGCGGCGTTAGAATCACTTTTGACCATGATGAAAAAAATATGTCAATTCAAATTCAGGACACGGGAGTGGGTATTGCTAAAGAGAATCATGAGATGATATTCGAACCGTTCAGACAGGAAAGCGAAGGCTTCGGCAGGAATTTTGAAGGAACGGGACTGGGATTATCCATTGTGAAAAAATACGTGGAGATGCTGAAAGGCAGTATAAGCCTGGAAAGTGAAGTAGGGAAAGGCTCGACGTTTACGGTTACGCTCCCTATCAGGTTAAGCGCGTTTCCGGCAGAGCAGACGAAAAATGATGAAATGGCTGCCTCAGTGGAAACCCGTTCTCGGACAGAATTGAAACGTAAATTAGAAGTTTTAATTGTCGAGAACGACTCCGACAATTTGTTTTATGTGAATAGTATTCTCAAGAATAAATATAATACCGATTCGGCAGCCGACGGCTTTAAAGCAATCGATAAAGCTAAAGAAAAATATTTTGACATAATCCTGATGGATATTAATCTCGGAAGGGGATTTGACGGAATCCAGACGACGAATGAAATCAGGAAAATCAATGGATATCAAAAAACACCTGTTGTTGCCGTTACAGCATTTGCTCAGAAAGGCGACAGGGAAGAATTTCTGGCGAACGGATGCACGCACTATATCGGAAAACCGTTTTCAAAAGCGGATCTGTTGAATCTTCTCAATCAAATTGCTTCGGAATTGCAGAGTTAGTTTTCCCGTATTTTTTCCGTTTAAACATTGGTATTTTGTAATATGACAAACTGTTTGTTCGTGACCGATTTACACGGTAGGTCATCGCGTTTTATGAGCCTCTTCAAATCCGTTAAGGAGTTCCTTCCTGATATTGTATTAATCGGTGGAGATATATATCCAAACGCTTATATCTCGAAAGTCGAATCCGCGGTTCACGGCAATGATTTCCTCGAGGATTTTTTCGCGGCGAATTTGCGGGAACTAAAAAGTGAACTCGGTGACAAATATCCTGTAATACTGCTTATACTCGGAAACGACGATGCCGGAAACGAAGAAGATGAAATAAAGAGAATCGCCGGCGAGGGGCTGTTTGAATACATTAACAACAAAACAGTCAACCATTTCGGTTATTCATTCTCAGGCTATTCTTTCGTTCCGCCGACACCGTTTCTTTTAAAGGACTGGGAAAAGTATGATGTGTCAAGATACATAGACCCGGGCTGCGTCTCACCCGAAGAGGGAATTCATACCGTAAATACTGAATGGAACTTAATCCGTTACGCCACAATTAGCGAAGACCTTGAAAAACTTAAATGCGGCGTTGATATGGCAAAATCGGTTTTCCTCTTTCATTCCCCCCCGTACGGTACGAATCTTGACTTGGCGGCGATTGAAGGTAAAATGATTGATCACGTCCCGCTTGATCCGCACGTGGGAAGCGTCGCGGTGAAGCGGTTCATCGAAGTTAATCAACCGAAAGTAACACTGCACGGGCACGTACACGAATCCACCAGGCTTACGGGTATATGGAAAGAAAATATCGGGAACACGGTATGCATAAACGGTGCTGCGGATTCCGAAGAACTGTCCGTTATAAGATTCAGCCTTGAAGAACCCGGCAATGCCGAGCGAATATTAATTTAAACGTTATTCCCTAACGGTATCTGCCTTGCCGCGTCAGTGACTGCGTTTATCTTGACCGCGTAACTGTTCTTGTTCGCTATATCGTTATCCGTAATTATGTGAACGTCAAGAAGGTTATTCGTCTTGTATCCCGTTTTAAGATAATTGATCTCGGCAAGACACTGCCCCCACCCGTCGAGCCAGTTTTCCAGCCTGTCCCTCTGTGATTCGTCGCCCGCGAAATGAACAAGAATATCGATGTCGCTTCCCGGTCCCGCTGTCGCGTTTTTAGTGCTGCCGAAAATATAAAATGCTTTCACGCCCGATGTTTCGGGATAAATCTCTGACGCGATTTTTTCCGCCATCCGCATTCTCCATCTCCAGAAATCCTCAGATACGAGCTCGTCATACGTCAGCATTTCCGTCTCTTCCTTCTTGTCCGAAGGCAGTGTAAGGTATGCCAGCGCCTCTTCAAGGTCGGCGTTCATCACGAGTTTCATTATGTTCCCTTCGCCGGATTTCTGAACGTCAATCACCCTGATCGTATCTTCTAAATACTTATATTCCGGTAAAAGGTAGGAGAGTATGTTATTCGACCTCTTGAGAAACATGTCATTAAATATAACACCCGAATCATCAGGATACAAAGGAAGATACCTGATAGACGATTCGACGAGATCCTGGAAGAAATGTGTTCCGAATGAGAGGTCGGGCAGGTAGTTGCCTTTCTTCCTCGCAACCTCTATGAGAACTGAAGTATTATTAATGTCGGAGTATGTTACGTTAACGCCGAGTTTTATGTCTCCGCGGCTGCCCCATCTGCCGGGTCCGATTAAGATGAACTGCCGTTTCGGAAGAATCTTATTAAGTTTTCCTACCGCTCTTCCGATTTCTTTAAGTTCCTGAAGGTCGGATATTGAATTGTAACCATCCGGATCGACATAGACGACGTGTGTAATCTCCGGAACTTTCCCGTTTGAAATATACTTGTTCGCCGAAAAAATAATTTTTTCCTTCGGAAGGTCTTTCGGTATCGGCGATGGCATCGATTCGTGAGAATAACTCTGCGGTCTGCACTGAAGCAGGTAGAAATCAGTACCGTCGGATGCAAACTCTATGTCAACGGGTGTTTTGAGTTTCTCTTTCAGTAGCCTGAGCATTTCCTGCATAAGGGGAATGAAGTTTGTCCTGTTTATAAGCCGTTCAAACGTGACTATCATCTCTTTCTTGTTCTGTGATGTGTCAAACATGTTGATGTCTCTGATGTGATTCCTGCCGCTTGACGAGAAAATATCCGTAAGCGCGGGATAATCCTGATAGTATTCGTCAAGCAAACTGTCGATTTCAATAGTTTCAAACGTATTCGATTCAAGATTAATCACGTCAATCTTCTTGGGCGAGTACCTTATTACCTCATCCACTGTAACATTCACTTTTAATCCCGGTTTGCCGGGCGCCGCGAGAATCGGATAATCGTCGCTGACTCTGTCAACTGCTCTCGTCCCAAGTCCGGGTACTATTCTTATGAGACCGTCCTCACGCTTGATTCTCGGCGACCATCTGAATTCGTTATTGCTGAATGCCACGCCGGCGTATGCGGGGAAGAAATACCTTCCGACACGCTTGCCGACGACTTCCTGTATCATTATTCCCATTTCCTCGTGATAGTCGAGCAACCCTCTTTCTTTTCTATATTCAATCGCGTCTGCGTTGAAAAGTGAAGCGTAGACTTCGGCTATCGCGTCCATAAGCGCGTTCAACCGCGTAAGCTTGCTGCCTTGATTCGCGACGAATAGGCTCTTGTACTTGCCGGAAAATGCGGAACCGTACCTGTCTTCAAGCAGACTCGAACTCCTGACTATAAGCGGAACTTCGCCCAGTTCCTCGAGCGCTATCGAAAGATTCTTTACTATCTCGTGCGGAAAAGTTGAGTTCTTGAAAATCTGAACTATGTAAGGATACTCCTGTCTTATCTGGTCGATGTCCTTATACTTCTGCTCGATGATTTCTTCAAGGTTGTTGAAATGAAGAAATTCCATCACCATGTCCGATGTTATGTACCATGTTTTCGGGGTCTTGATCTTTTTCAGCAGTCCGTTCTTGCTCTCTGTGTCTTTCAGAAGTTTTTGCGCGATGAAAAGCCCGACGCTTTTTCCTCCGATTTTTCCGTGGCTCTTATTGAAATAAATCATCCTCTGCAGCAGGTCGTGAAAATCGTCTATGTGTACGTGGTCTTTTGCTATACCAATGAACTCTAATTGGTCTGATAGAAACCTTCTTATTAAAGACGCGTTAAGTCCTTTTATTGTCGTCGGGGGCAATTCGGCGTCCGCGGGTGTCGTTTCCTGATACCTCCTTATTGCGTCTGCGATTTCCGGAATCGTGCTTCCCTGATCCTCGATTGATTTCACGAGAAATCCCGACCTGTCTTCCTGCATCCATTTCTGTATCCTGCTGAGTATCTCGTCGTCGCTGAGATTATCGCCTGCTATGCTGAAAACTTCATCGGGAATTTCTTTCATCTGGAGTTTCCCGAGCGGCTTGTTGTCAAGGTCTTCCGATTCTATGTCTGTCGAATTTGCTTCGTTCGTCTTATTGAGCAATTGCTCAGCCTTGCTGACGCCCCTCCAGCAGAGATAGTTCAGCAGTTTTCGCGCTATTAGATTGTAAAGATTCGGATCGGTTTCTTTTATGAAATTTATCGCGGTGCGCCATTCGGGCTTATAACTTGCCGTCTTGTGCTCATCTAAGGGCGCGTCCTCGCTCAGTACTTTTCTGAGTTTGTAATGGAAAATATAGGCGCTTATCCTGTCGGCAATCGTATTTATAAGTTTTCGCTCTTCTTTGAAAAATGGACCTTCATCGTATATCGGTTTCTCCTCCGAATAACTCACCTTGATTATCCCTTCAGTACTGTCCTGAACACTTATATTTGCCGTTTGCATCCACTTTGACTCTGCAAATCCGGGAGATGAGTATTCTTTGCCGTCGAAAATTATTTTAGCCGTGCAAATTTCCGTATGCTGGTATCCCGGCGGTATGACGTTTACGATTTTCTGAAGATTCTCCTCGACGGTCGTGCCGTAATCGGTGAGAAGTTCTTCCACCTTGTATAGGCAGTTTAACTCCTTAGCCCTTTCCTGCAGCGCGGATATCAGGTTTGTTTTATCGGTCATCTTAGAATTACTCCTTTTCCTTTTTTGCCGTCCACTTTAATCCTGAGCGGCGCGGATGTCTCAACGTGTTTGATGAAATGCGTTTCGTTCTTTGTTGTCTGGCCGTTTATCCAGTTCCAGTCTGTCGCTCTGTCCGCTCCCGCCTGTAGCGAAAAATACATCACGCGGAAACTCGTTATGTTGTGGAAAAAGTGCGAACCCTGGCTTAGTTCAACGTTAATGCCTTCAAGCATGGACTCCACGATTACCGACGCTTCCGAAATCTGTCCCCAGTTCACGGGAATGCCGAGCCACGCTTCGGAACTTCCCCATCTTCCGAATCCGATTAAAAGATATTTCTTTCTTTCTTCCTTCAGTTTTTTATTAATTATTTCAATTTCATTCGCGATTACATTTGAATGCTTGATGTCGAATACTTCGGGCTTTACGAAAACTATGTCTTTCAATGTATCGACCGTTCCGTTGCCGAGCACCGCGTCGGAACTTATAAGCAAATCAGGGCTGCTGAAATCCTCCTCGGTAACCGATACGTTTTCGTTCGAAACAACCATCGGTCTGACTTGTAGAAATCCGAATCTTGCCGTCCTGTCCTTATGATTGTGCGTTACCGCGAATTCAACTTCTACGGGATTTCCGGCGGACTCTTCGCAGACTTTAAGAACTTTTCTGATAACATTATTAAGAGGTATCGTGTTCAACTCAAGTACGGGAGCGAAATCAATTACTCTCGGTCCGTTGTAACCCGTTCCTAATTTCAATCTGTCCGACGCGGCGTCATAAGTAGATACAATATTGTCAAGAATGCCGAATTCCTCGACGACTGTTAAATCCTTTTTAAGCAGGTATTCCGTTTCGTGTATCGGGTCATAATCAGGCGCCTTTCCCATGTTTACCGACCAGAACTCTCTCTGCGTGTTTTTCATCATATCGTTAATCGAGCCGAAAGGCGGTTTCAGTGAAGGATACTCGGGAGAATAATTCCAGACAGGCTCGCCGTCAACAACTGTCTTGCCGAGACCGAGTGCAAGGTTGACGATTCCGTTTTCCGGCTTCGCCCTTCCTGCAGGATAAAAGTTGTATGACCTCGCTACGCCGGAAATCAGCGGGAAGTAAAAATCGCCGAATCGCTCTCCGACAACTTCCTGAATTATGACCGCCATTTTTTCTTCCTTGATGTCGTTGTTAGTTGCCCTGATGTAGTCTTTAGCATCCTTGAAAAAAGTCGAAGCGTAAACAAATTTTATTGCTTCAACAAGTTTGTGAAACCTCGTGTCCGCGTCAAATTGATTGTTCGGGATCATCTTGGTGCCGTATATTCCCGCGAAAGGCTCGTAAAGGGCGTCCTCAAGCAGGCTCGAAGACCTCACGGCGAGTGGAGTATGAATTTTCTCGATCAGAGCGCGCAAATCGCCCAGCAGCTCGACAGGAAGGCTTGCATTTATGAACTTGTGCGCGATTACATCGTCAGGTTCATCTGAATAAGCGATGTCGGTAAGATCGTTCATTCTCAGAAATATGTCGAACATGCTCGTTGTAATCACTACGAGTCGCGGAATGTTTAGTGATATTCCCGGAAAATCGCTGTCATTAAAATTTCTCTCCAGAATGTCTTTTATCTCGGCTAGCCCGGTCGCTTTCTCCCCGAGCGAACCCGAGCCTATGAAAGTAAAATCTTCCTTGGCGTCGAAAAATTTTCTGTCAAAAGGCGTGATTTTATCAGACAGTTTTTTCTTCTTTGATTCAGTTCCCATGCTTATAAATTTAAAACTCCCGTTATTAATTTAAATAACGGGAGTTTAAAATGAAATGTAAGTATAATGTTAGACCCAGCCTCTTTCTCTGCATGCCTGAGCGACTCTGTTGATTGAAATTACATAAGCCGCGTCTCTCATGTAGAGATTCTTCTTTGCCGCAAGTTCGTAAACCGCAAGGAATGCCGAGGTCATCTTAACGTCGAGTTTTCCGAGCACTTCGTCTTTTTCCCAGTAATAGTTCATGTTGCACTGAACCTGCTCGAAGTAACTGCACGTGACGCCGCCCGCGTTGGCGAGGAAATCGGGAATCAAGAAGATTTTCTTGCTCTCGATTATCCTGTCCGCTTCAGGTGTTGTCGGTCCGTTCGCGCCTTCTGCTATCACTTTCACCGTGTCCTTTATCTTCTTCGCTGTTTCTCCGGTAATCTGGTTTTCAAGAGCGCAGGGAAGCAGAATTTCAACGTCCTGCTCAATCCACGCGTCGCCGGGGAGAATTTCATATCCAATTTCTTTTGCTTTTTCCTTGTCGATTCCGCCGAACCTGTCGGTAATCTCGAGGAGTTCTCTTAATTTAATGCCGTCTTTTTTCTTGAACGAATATGAAACCTGGTCTTCCTGATCCCAGCAGGAAACGCAAATTACTTTGCCGCCGAGTTGTGTGTACAGGTCAATCGCATACTGCGCTACGTTACCGAAGCCCTGAACGCTGGCTTTCGTGTTTTCGGGTTTCATGTTCAGTTTCTTCAATGCTTCTCTTAATGTAAATATTACTCCGTATCCTGTCGCTTCAGTTCTTCCAAGCGAGCCGCCCATTCCGACGGGTTTGCCAGTGATTAATCCCGGATATTTCGCGCCGTGTATGGTTTCGAATTCATCAAGCATCCAGAGCATGTGCTGTCCGTTCGTCATCACGTCGGGAGCCGGAACGTCGCGAAGAGGACCGATGTCCTTTGACAATTGCCTTACCCATCCTCTGCAGATTCCTTCCTGCTCTCTCATGCTCAGATTATGCGGGTCGCAGATTACTCCGCCCTTGCTTCCGCCGAGAGGAATGTCAACTACTGCGCATTTCCACGTCATCCACATCGATAAAGCCCTGACTGTATCAAGTGTTTCCTGCGGGTGAAACCTTATTCCGCCTTTGCCAGGTCCGCGTGAATCATTGTGCTGGACTCTGAATCCCCGGAAAACTTTCACCGTACCGTCGTCCATTCTGACGGGTATCGCAAAATTATATTCTCTTAACGGATTGCGGAGCAATTCCCTTGAAGGTACATCGAGATTTAATATTTCAGCCACTTTGTCAAACTGTTGCTGAGCCATTTCGAACGCATTGAATTTGTTCATGATTTGTATCCTTTAAATTTTAATTGTGTTAGGTTGTTTTATTTTTTTATTTCAATGTTTGAACATATACAAATTATATTGTTTTTTGTGATTTTGAAACAATGAATATACAAGCGGTAAAATTGCGTTACGAGTGGCCCTAAAACACCCTTAAAATGTGCTGTTTTAATGACTTTTAGTTGATTTTTGTATTTATCATTTTTGTGTTTCGATCTACTTTATCTCATGACAGGCAAAATAAATAACGGCAGTTTTAATGCTTACAGGGAAATCCTCGACAGCATTCCGCTATCGTTTATTCTTATAAACGGGAATAAAAAAATCGTGACTTTCAACAGAAAGGCCGAAGACGAAATTCGCGGATTGGATTTGCCGGAACTTAAATTAAATAAAAATATCGAAGATTATTTCTGTGATTTGCAGGAATTTAATTCTGTATATTCTTCTTGCCTTTCGAAAGGGAACGCCTTTTTCAGCGGATGTTTTAAGGCAAATAGCGGTAAGGAAAACGTTAAAGACTTTTCGCTTTATTTGTGCAAAGGTAAGGATAATATGATCGTCATTAGCTGGCTTGATAAAGCGCGGTCCGCTATTAATGAAAGTGAGGAAGGCGAAAGAAAGGATAAGATATTGTCGATTATCGCTCACGACCTTATTAATCCGATAAGCGGCATTATGGGCTTTTCCGAACTGATGATAAAAGAAATTAACTCGTATTCTCAGGCGATGAAGGAAATCAAAGAAAGACTCTCTGAGAGCAAGATGAAACCGGGCAAGTATGAAAGGGATGAACTCCTTCGAATTGACAGTATGATGAGGCACGCGGGAATTATTAACAATTCGACGAAAGAAATTTTCTCACTCCTCGAAAACCTGCTCGACTGGACACGCTCGAAAGACAGGTATGTCAGCGAGTTCGAGAACGTTAACGTCAGGGATGCCGTCGCGGATATTGTTTCTTTCACAAAAATCCCGGCTGAAATAAAGAACATTACAATCAACAGGAATATCGGCGCGGCTTACAAAGTGCTTGCTGATAAGAACATGCTCAAGACAATTTTGAGAAACCTGATTTCAAACGCGGTGAAATTTACTCCGAGGAACGGAATAATAGATATTACCGCGGACTACACTAATATTCACGCGCACGAAAAAAGCTCGTCAGGAAAACGCATCGGCGAAAAATACGTCCGTATAAACGTTAGCGATAACGGCGTCGGGATTCCCGAAAGCCGCCTTAAAACTCTTTTAACCTCGGATGAAGTTTTTACCACTAAAGGCACGGACAGTGAAAAGGGTACGGGTCTGGGACTTCTGGTGTGCAGGGAATTTTCCGCGAAAATGGACGGATACATCACTGTCAAATCTAAAAGGGGAGTCGGAAGTATTTTTTCAGTTTCGCTTCCTTCCGCGGTTTAATACCGTTCGTAAAGGATTTTTTCCGCTCGTATATTGTTGCTTTGCCGGTAGGTCTTTTAATACTATTTTTGTAGTGACATAGAAAATAGAACAGTAAATTTATTTACCTTCCACGGGCTTCTCTAAAAGCCCGTTTTTTTTATATCGTCTTGAGTTTGTTTCTTAGTTTTATGCTTACTCTCCTGCTTATGCTGATTTTCTTGTCGTAATTCTTCAGCACCGCTTCGTGAGTGTTGTTTGCGAGTTTGATTATTTCAACTGCGTAATTCAGGTTTATTAATTCCGACCTGTTTGCCTGAAGAAAATGCTCCTCGGGCAGAGAATGAATCCAGTTCTTCAGCGGCTTTCTAATGTAATAATGCTCGCGGTTCGCGGAATGCAATAGAGTGTAATCCTTTATGCTCTTTATTATTACTATATCGCTGACGTTTATGAATTTCGCTTTCTTCCCGTTGTCAATGAAAATATTCCCTGAATAATCAAGCGCCTGTATTTCTTCCTCTGCCTGTGACTTCCCCTCGTCATTTGAAACAGCGCGGTTTATCGAGTATGTATTTATAAGTTTTTCCTTCTTCTCGGTCTGTATCTTTACCGCTCGTATGAGTTCGTCCGCCATGAATGGTTTCGATATGAAGTCGTCCGCGCCCGCCTCCATCGCTTTACGCAGGTCTTTCCTTTCCTTCATCGCGGTTATGTAAATGAATACAGGTACTTCCTTTTTCGATTTCCGTAATTTTTTCAGAACCTCAAAACCGTCCGCTCCCGGCATCATTATGTCGCAGATTACTACCTCAAATGTTTCTGCTTGATTCTTCTTTTTTCCGAGCAGTATGGATAGTCCTTTTTCCGCCGAATCGGCCTCAATCACGTAATAACCTTCCGCTGTCAGAACATCCGCGGCAAACTGCCGTATGTTATCGTCGTCGTCAATAATCAGAATCTTCTTTACATCTTTAGACATAGAAAATAAAAATGCCCTTAATTTCTATGAAAATAAGAATATAAAGGCAAAAAAAGAATTGAGATATTTTGGACTGCTTATTTTATAAGCAGCATTTTTTTCGTTACAGCCGCATAATCTGTTTTGAGATTGTAGAAATAAATTCCGGATGTTAAACTCGAAGCATCAAACGTTACTGTATAATAACCGGCCTGCTTGTTTTCGTCGAATAGTGTTTTTATCTCTTTGCCGGTTATGTCATAGATTCTTAAAGAAGCCCTGCTATCGAGGGGTATGCTGAAGTCTATACGCGTAACCGGATTGAACGGATTCGGGTAGTTCTGTGAAAGTTCGAATTTTACCGGAATCCCAACCGAAGGCTCTCCGTTCAGCGAATAATAAGTGAAACTGCCGTTGTAGTCAACTTGCCTTAATCTGTATTTGTATTTCCCGGCTTGAAGATTTCTGTCTTCGAATGAATACGAGACCGGCACGCTGCTGTTTCCTTTGCCTTTTACGAATCCCGCATTCGTCCATGCTTCTGATTCTTTGTCGCGCCTTTCGATGTTGAAACCGCTGTTGTTAACTTCGAATGCTGTAATCCATTTTAAAGTAACTGTGTTGCTCGTTACCGAAAAGTTGAAAGACGAGAGTTCTACAGGCAGGAATCCCTGAACCAATACAGGATTGTTCGTTGAAGTGTTAAGGTTATATCCTTCATAACCGGAAAATCCGTTGTACTCGACAACCATCGCCATGTAATTATGCGCCGGCTGGAGTCCTGTTATAATCAATCCCGATGCATTCGAGAGAGTTGAGCCGTTGTAAACACAGAACCATCCGTTACCATCGGACGTTCCCTTTCCGAAAACCGATGACGCCGTATAAGTAAAACCGTTTAGAAGCGCCGGAGTTGTTCCCGTCCCGTCTTTCAAGAATACGGCGCGTTTCGTGCCGTTTCCGTTAAGCCAGGAAAGTGATACTGATGTTTCGCCTAGCCTGAGATACGTGATGTTTGTTGACTGAGTCGTAGGAGGAGCGAAGTTTGATATGGCGTTATTAAATGTTGTCCAAAGCGCGTTCGTGTACGGAACGCAATCCTGCTTGAAGTACCACCAGAAATACCCGCCGACATAATTCGGCGTGGTTATGTTCATCCTGTAATAACGGTTAATGAACTCGGTTTTTTTAGATGCCGTTAAGGTCCCGCATTCACCGATTCCGATTTTTGAATTCGGGAACAGGACGTGGAGACTGTCAAATACTTTCTGCCAGTCGGGCTGGTAGTTGTTGCAGTCGTCCTCGTAATAAGATATCCAGACGTAATCCAGTCCGTTTCGCAGTTCCTGTTTCACGTTCTTGTTGACCCAGTAAAACATCTCGTTCTTCGCGTTCGAGTAACAGTCTTTGTTATAGTATAGCGTAAGGGCGGTCTTCTTTCCTGCTGCTTTGAATATCTTGTATGCGGTATCCATTTTAACTACGACGTCTGCTGTTACGCCGAGCCACTCGCCGTTGATTTCATTCCCGATTTCCCAGATGTCTACCTTCGTGCCGAGCGTGTTGAGATATTCGATTGCTCTTGCCGTGTACTGCGCTGTTGTGTACTGGCCGACGTAATAACTGTCGAGCAGTTCGCCCATTACGAAACTGTATTTTTTAATCTCATTTACTGCCTGAACGTAATCCGTAGCAGCTACCCACTCGTCGAACACGATTCTCGTTGTCGGTTTCTTGCATAACCTCGCAAGAGAGGTGTCGATTCTCGCAAGACCGTTAACGGCGTCAAGAGTCAGCCCGAAAACATGATTTGTGTCAATTACTGCGGAATAGGAAAGTGGTGAAATAGTTAGAATTGCAATAAGTAGTAAAATTGTTTTTTTCATTGTTCTGTCCCCTAATTCAGTTAATTCTGTTCATTCAAATATTGTACCGCTGTAAGGTTCAATAATTGTTTGAAAAATGAGTTAAAAAAGGAACATTCTCCGTAGGCCCCGATTTAGTGAAGTGTGTGAAATTCTCAAAATGAAAAGGGGTTTATATCTGCGTGCATATGGTTATGTTTTATGCAGTTTTATTATAAGAATTGTATGCATAATTAATTCTCAAAATGAGAGGAAGAATATAACACTGGTTATGAATTGATATATGCATTAAAAAATAAATTTCAGAGTGACATATATTAAACCCGAAGACTGCCGAGTAAAATGTTCTCCGAAACAAATACCGACGTTCGGCGTACAAAATGTGTCAAATTGTTTTACATTTATATTAAAACTTAAAAATTCTATATTATTAATCGGTGAATGCCATGCAATCGATGAAATTGGTTTTACTTCGTTTACGGGCATTCCGTAAATTTGTGCGAATTTAATAAAAGGAATGGCAAATAGTGAATTTCATAAAGAACTGACCGAAGCGAATTTATGCGATCTCGAGAGCATATTCGGTGTCAAACATGTTAGGTCGGGCAGCACGTACTCTTTCGGCATTGCAAGCACCCGCCTGAAAAATACAATTGCCCTCGATATTATTATGGAAGATGGTGACAACCTTATTTCGGTCTATTCCGAGAATTCTCATTTGCAATTGCAGTCTTGCAAAGCGTTCATTATAAGCCAGATGCTGGAAGAAGTTATATTTTACTCCGACTGCGGCGAAAAAATATCGGGTCTGATAATCTCGAAACAGGGCGACTGCTCTCTGTATGCGAACGTTGACAAGAAGACCCTGAAAACCGATTTCATGAACCTGAACTCCGAAAAACTGCTGTCCGCCGTAGCACTTTCGGTAATAGAATCTTTATAATTTTTCCTGAGAAAGTGAATAAACCCGTTATCACTCTTAAAATCACAAGGAATTTATTTGCAAAAAATTTCGATTTCACCGCTTTCAGAAGCGAAGTGAAAACGATTGTTACTTACGTTCTTTTTGCTGAGAATGAAACTATTGACGACGTGAACTTGTTATTTTGCAGCGACAGGAAGATTATTGAATATAACAGGACCTATCTCGGACACGATTATGAGACCGACATAATTACGTTCAGATACGACGACGGCGGAATCGCGGAAAGCGATATTATTATTTCGGTTGAAACAGTAAAAAGAAACTCTTTGTTATACAAAAGCGGGTTCAAGAAGGAAATGTACAGAGTCGTGATACACGGAATACTCCATCTCTGCGGTTATGAAGACCGTACGACGAAAGAAAAGACCCGGATGAGAAACAGAGAAAATTATTATTTAAAAATATTAGGTATAGGAAGCGCGAAAAAATAATGGCAAAATCATTAGTCATAGTTGAATCACCATCGAAGGCGAAAACGATTAACAAGTATCTCGGAAAAGACTTCATTGTGGAAGCGACAGTCGGTCACGTCAAGAATTTACCGAAGAATAAAATCAATATTGACCTTGACAACGGTTACGTCCCTACGTACGACGTAATTGAAGGCAAGGAAAAGGTAATAAAGGCGATTAAACAGCACGCTAAGGAAGTAAAGAGCATATTCATAGCGACGGACCCTGACCGTGAAGGCGAAGCGATTGCAGCCGATATAGCGGAAGAAGTTGTAAAAGTCAACAAGAACATCAAGAGGGTTCTGTTTAATGAAATAACGAAGTCGGGTGTCGAATCCGCGATGAAAGAACCGCTCGATATCGACGAGAAACTCGTCGAATCGCAAATGGCGCGCAGGGTTATGGACAGGATTCTCGGATACAAGGTCAGCCCCTTCCTCTGGAAGTCGATGTACTTCGGTCTTTCCGCGGGACGCGTCCAGTCCGTTGCTCTAAAACTTATTTGCGAGCGCGAATTCGAAATCAGAGGTTTCAAGCCGAAAGAATACTGGTCTATACTCGGTACATTCTCGAAACCGTCGGGGAATTC
>AMWB02073464.1_pt1 | contig 16419 bp, 15 predicted proteins | sample 200311 | NCBI WGS metagenome assembly AMWB02 (sample SAMN02737377, study PRJNA173069) | bioreactor metagenome | biome: anode biofilm in microbial fuel cells | place: USA: California | collected 2010-12-16 | reverse complement strand
TATCCTCTGTTTCAGGCTGGACAGCCAGTCTCTGTAATCCTCAGGTAAAATACTTGTCTTGCTGCTCATAGCTTGAAACCCATTCAAATATCAGTGGGATGGTATGAAAGTAGTATTATACACTCAGATAAAGTAATTTTGGTATTTCCTTTTCAGGGGTTGATGTTGAGAAGAAGCGGTCTGATATTGCTATGGCTTTGATGGAGCTTGTGGAGAAGGAGCCGGAGATCGCGAAGATATTAAGAGAGAGTGTGTGAGGGGTGCACTCAATATTTATTTTGATGGAATCTGGCATGTAATTTGAAAACTGCTTCCGTAATTATCTTGCAAGTTATTTATATCATATTAGTCTGTAGTAAATTTAAATGCAAAAATATGATATTGAGCAATTACTAAAACAGCAGAAAGATAACGTATTTCAGTCAATTAAAACGGTATTTGTTGCTCTAATTCTAAGTATAACTGCATCCATTATTTTAATACAGTTTTCAGATGTAGCTTCATCAAAGGTCACCTTATATGTTTTAATTCTTGCTGTTGCTATTTTATTGATACATCCTCTTCTCAATTTCTTAATTCATAGAAATGATTATGTTACAGTAAAGAAAGAAAAAATGACTTTATTATTCGCATTTGAAAATACAAGTAATTGCCCCAAATTAATCAAATTTAATGGATATCCTTTTTCTATCCATACTGCCGATGATTGGACAAAGTTTATACAAATTGATGAAAACTGCAAAAAAATAAAATCCTCCTTTAATCAACTTCGCACCATTTATGGTGACGAACCATTTTTTGAAAAAGCTGTTTTCGACTTAGTTTTATATACTATACTAATGAGGATTAGCAATAATCGTCCCAATTTTTTCTTTACAAAAGATTACCTTAATTGGATTATTTACCAAGATCAAGCCATTAAAAACAATATATTTGTAAATTTAGTTCACTCCGAACAAATTGAATATGAGAAACGTAGTCGTGATGGAATAGAAATAGGTGCGTGGACTTACATTCCGTTTAATCTAACTTTTCCACATGATATTGATTTTCAGCTTGAAAAAACAGATAAAACTCAAATTCCTAAAATCATACTAAAAAATGATATTATAAGAATCACAATAAATTTTGATAAGGAAGCATGTTTCGATAAAACCTTTGCATACACCCTGCTGAAACCCGGAAACAGATTCAAATCTTATGATGAAAAATGCTTTGTAATGACCATAGAGTTTGAGATTAAAAAATATTCTTTTTTCAAAACTAAAGAGAGGGAAGTTGATAAATTTTGGTCTTGGGGAGATGGCCTAATTGAGGGTTTGAAGGAATTTTGTGACTGGCAATATTATGAAGGCAATTTCCAAAGAAGTCAAATCCAAGAAATATTGAATAAATTAGGCTATATGAGTTGGGAAATGAGAATTGAAAATTATCATAATTTTGAAGACAATCCCCATGGAAAAGTTAAAAAATTGCTTAGGTACACTATCAGTCCTATTTTTGAACAAAGAAGAGATGCAATAGGTCACATCGTTAACATGAAAAATGAAATTCCAACAGATTTGACAGAGACCGTTGTTAATAGGCTCTTGTCACTAGCTACTGGTATTCATAACGATACTGGATTTAAAGCCGCTGAAGCACTAGGAAATATGGGAGATATAATTCCAACCAATTTACATGAAAATGTAGTGAATACATTAATCAAAATACTTGGCGATAAGGATACTGATGAACATAGAGGTCTGATAAAAGAACACAGTATACAAAGTCTCGTATTATTGTTCTCAATTGTCTCTCCTTTACTAAAAAAGAAGATATGTGACACAATTATCAAAGCTTACATTTCAAGCACCCAATATTCTCGTTATAAATACGAATTAAGTAATGCCCTAGATGAAATTTATGTGAATATCCCTCCTTCTGATCAAAAACAATATGAGACTGAATTCTTCCAGAAAATATCTTTATCTTCTTCAGCTTCAGAACTAATTTCTGGTTTAAAATTCTATGCTGTAGTGGCAGCTTTCATCAGCACTGAGACAACAAAAAAAGTTATTACGACTTTGCTTCAAATAAATCCATCTGACACCGATGTTTTAGATGAGTATCTCAATACTCTTGCAAATCTATGGGCAACAGTTAAAAATGAATTAATAGATGAAATTTTTACAAAGGTATATTCTTTGTTGGTTCATAATGAGCCTGAATTTAGAATAAAAGTTATCAACAGGTTTCTGCACAACTCTTTTTTTGTTGAATACCTTAATATTGAACAAAAGGACAAAATATTACATCAATTAATTGAATACAATAATCCCGAAAATGAGAACTTGAAAAACTTATCATTAGAGAGTTTGGCTCAATTGTCTTTGGAGTTTTCAGGACATGAAGATGAAATCACAAATTTATTATTGGATTCAATTCAAAATGTGAATTTGCCACCTGGGAATTTTTTCTGGGACTATATAATCATTTGTTTCGATAAAATTAGCGATAAAGTTCAACCAGAAACATTTCTTAGAATTAGTACATTTATAAATGAAAATCCAAATTATGTAAAAGATTATCAATTTGAGCATATCAAACTAGCTACAACAGTAATTGATTAATTCATAATATTAATTTCATATTTAGCTTTAAATCACTCACATTCAAATCCAATAGAAGTCCTTAGCTAAAAGTGCCTCCTAATTTCTTTCTTCAGTTCACCGAACTTACCTGCCGCCGCCATCAGGCGGGCGGCCTGGGTCGCTTGCCATGATGAGCGAAGCGGGCGAAACGGTAAATCAGGTTAAAGGGTCGAGTTCTTCGGTGGTGTCATAGAGGTCCAGAACCTGCGAGACATCAAAGAAGTAGGATTTAGGCAGGAAATTATAGAAGCCCCATTTATCCTTGGAGATGGCCTGGACTTCTAGGATGAGGGGTTTGCCTGCTTGGTCCTGTTTGTGGGTTGTGGGGATGAGTATGGCCTGCATCCTGTCCCTGAACCGGGAATCCAGCAGGTCCATGGACTGCATGTTAAGGTATGCGTTCATGCTGCGTTTTGCAAGCTTGGAGAGGATGTAGGAGCCGAGCATGTTTGTCTTTGAGGAGAAGGAACGGGAATCGAAGGTGTACCAGGCTTCATCCATGACGAAGGTGCCTTGCTGCATATCGTCCATATCCTGCACTGTATGGATGCGGGTATGAGGAAAACCTAAGTGGTAGTTGCTGTAGATGGGGATTCCCTGCAGGAAATCCCGGTAGGCAATGGCTGTCATAAGCGCTGTCTTGCCTGCAGAGTATTCGCCGATGATGGCGAATCTTCCTGTTCTGCGTCTGCCTGGCATAGGTTCACCTGTTCAGGATGCCTTTGATACTCTCGGTAAAGGATCGCTGTTGACCCTGCGGGGTAAGGGTAAGAGACCCCTGGAAGATATCGCGGATATCATGGCGACCATGAGCGTTCTTGGAGACGTTGAGCTTGATGTAATCCCTTACGAAATCAAGAATGAACTCACATGTATCTGGCAGGAACATGTTCTTGATGAGCAGGATCTTGGCAAGCTCGTCTATCTGGGATGAGTTAAGGTTGGAGACTGCAAGCCATGCATCCGCATCGTCCGGGAATAACTTTTGTATGCTCTCCCGGATCAGCAGAGCATGGTCATCTACGGGCTTGTTCTTATTCTGCATATCCTCAAGGAGAATATCAGAGAAGGGAACATTGTTCATTAGAACATCATCCCCAGTAAGAACAGAGTTGAGACTATGAAACCTGTAAAGGCGATACCCAGCACAAACCCGATGACCGCAAGGGTCATGTTAGGTTTTACGACACGGTCAAAGAGACCAGCTTTGAGAATACCTTCCACCTGTTCACCTGACAGGTAATCCTGCTTTTCCTGGTCGGGCCGTAAGGCTGATGCATGTGCATAGGACGAGATGATGAGCTTTTGCTTGGTCTCAGGATCAAAGTAAGTACCTTTACCGTGCAGGGGAATACACTTGGATAGAGCCGGTACTTCCACAGAGTCCAGGGAAGCCGAGAACTGGCCGAAGTATTTCTGCAGGGAGCCGGAAACATCGAGATAGTACACAGTGACCCTGTGCTCCAGGTCCTGTTTCCGGGCTGACTTGAAGTCCCGGAAAAAGTGAGAAAGATCAGAGAAATTGTAGTTCATTCTATCAGTCCTTTCCTTTTCATGGACGAGTCCATCTTTTGTTTAGCCTGCTGTACGCTCCGGGCATGCACGGAGACTATTTTGCTGTAGTTTATAGTAAGTTCCATTTTTACGCGCTCCATGAATTCAACTCCTTAGATGGGCAGGATCACTGCAAGTAAAGACATGATAAGACCAATGAGGAATCTGAATACCGCAATTATAGGATACAAGCCCCAGTACATACCTCTCATATAGCCTTCCAGCATGGCGAAATAACCAAAATTGGAACGAAGCACCGCATAAAAGAGAGCGAATACATTGACCAGGGCAAAGTATGACCAGAAGGAATACACGAACAGTTCCAGAACAAAGGTCAATACGTTCCATACGATCTGGATGAAGTACATGACATTGTACAGCACCAGGTCAGAGTCCATGAAATCTATCTTGGTATAGACCCAGTAGAGCCAGCCATCGAACTTCAGGGTGCTGGTTTCGTCATCAACTACCCGGACCATGCAGTAAGCCGGGTCATAGGACGGAGTAGCGATGGCAGAGACGTCCAGGGTAATAGCCTGTACAGGCAGCACTGAGATATTAACGGAATGTAGCAGTGCCTTGTCAAAGTAGTCAGTACCTGAATTGATGTCTCCCAGGTACAGAGTGCCGTCCTCGATCAACAGCCTGAACCGGTTATTGAAGAGGTTGATATTGGAATCCTCATAGAAGATATGACCTGCACTGTCCCTTAAGGTATATTCAAATTCGTTCAGTTCCCAGAACGGGAACGGTATCCACATATCATAGTCAGCCTCCAGGATAAGGGTAACAGAGGTATTGTCAGGATACCAGAAGGTAATGGGAATACTGTAATTTCCTGTGGATGAAAAGATAAGGTCCAGCCGGTCAATGACATCATCCTCTGCACATACAAAGGTATCATACCTTGCTCCATCCACATAGTTGATAGCACGGATACCCGTCCATGTGAACATGGGAGGGTTCTGGATATCCCCGCAGATCACATAGTTCCCTGAGCCTACGCTATCGTTGAAAACGAGGGTCTCAGCAGATGCACAGGGGATACAGAGCAGTAGCAATAGTAGCAGGAGAAAGCAGTACTTCATCTTCTCCTGCCTCCGCCGGACATGGAGATCGCAACCATGAGGAAGATCATGAACATGAAGATCCACGTGGTCGGACCCAGGGTAAGTGCCATATCCTTGGCATCGTCCTGCGTAAATTCCCCGTCACCGTCCAGGTCGATGAGGGGATTGACGCCTGTATCACTGGTGGAACCAGCACCTGAACTGGATTCGGAAGGACTGCGCTTTTGTTCACCTATATCCAGGAACTCCAGACCACCCGTACCCAGACAGATACCTGCAATAGTATCGGCATTGGAGATACACCACATACCGTTAGCGTTCAGTGCGGAATTTGTGGGCAATGCTGAAACAACAGCACCCGTTTCATTATAGATACTTCTAAGATAAGCAGTATCACCTCTGGTGGCAGAGGCATCTACATAGATCCGGCTTGCATTGAGCACCTGAATGGAACCCCGATAAGCTAATGTGCCGCCTGATGAACTTTTATAGGCAGATCTTATTCCAACATTATCTTTTAACAGAGCACAGTATACTTTCGTGGGATAACCGGAAGTATAGCCATGCACAGAGTATATGGAACCGTCATAGATATCAAAATCGAACGCTCCGCCGGTGGTCAGATCATAATACAGGGAACTGTAGATGCTTGTAACAGGCATCCTGTACACGTCACCGCCTTTAAGGAAGTAGATATAGCCCGCCTCTTCCCGAATGGGTGATGCAGCAACACCGCTTGTTATCACTCTATGATCGGTGGCCGGACTTTTGAAAGTGGTAGGACTCACAGGAGGAATGGGATTGCCACTGCCATCCACAATGACAGGCTCCCCGTTATACCACATAGGCATGCCTTCAGCAGCCAGTTTTTCCACAAGGTATGTAGTGCTTCCAATAGTGACTATGTAGAATAGCCTGTTATTTGAAGTGTAGAACGCCTGCTGGATGTTCGCATGCGCGACCTGAGAACCAGGTGCACCTGAAGCAGCGTACAGCGTTTTTATCTCATCGCCGCTGTACGCATCGACTATTGAGACATAATAGCCACTGCTTTGCACCACCAGAAACTCCAGCAGATCATTGTCCGTAGCTCCGTGGCCAAGGTTGATGGACTTGCTGGGAATGCTATAAATCACCGCAGAACAGGAGCCTGATACACAGATCAGCACGAGCAGGGCTAACAGGATAAGTCGTGTTTTCACAGCCTCACTCCCTTTCTGTAAATCACGAATAGTCCCAGGACCATTACACCTACCAATCCAAGGCTCAGGAATACCGGCACGTAGGCCATGGTCCAGTCAGCAGCTTCCAGAGGGTTAGCGGCTAAAGATACTGTATTTGGTTTAACAAAGATCTGGTAGTTCTGGGATGGATCGAGAACTAATGTTTCTGTGGTATTGAAGTCCCCAATGTACGTACCTGAAGCATCATACACGGTATATACATAGGAATTAAGAGGGTCCGTAAAGGTCACGGACCCGGCAGAGGATACAGGAGAGAAACATACCAGGAACAGACTAAGGAGATAGAGAAACCTCATACGGACCACCTCTTGAAAGTAAAGGTAAGGGGAGGGGGAACCCTTACCTGAACCTCATGCCCTGCAGGATGCTGTCAAAGAGTCCTGTCACGAACCTGATCACTGCCATACCGATGATGACACCGGCCACAGAGATCACCAGGGCCAGCACATAGGGCATGATCCCGGCTGCATCGTTGATGATGGGACCCACAGCAGAAAGGTTTCCGCTCACTTCGGCTGCTGAAGCAGGAGCAATAGCTGTTGCTGCTGTGGCTACTGCCGTAATGACCTTAGTTCTATGGGCTTTGAGCTTTTCAAGCATGGACAACACCACCCTGAAGCAGGGTGAGCAGGTCCGGGATCTTAAGGCCCAGCAGTTCCAGGTCGTCCTTGAAGATGGAGAAATTCTCGTACTTTTCCGTTTTTGGGTTGAACTTGGAAAGCTGGGCCCACCTGACAAGTGTGCCGTCCTCTTTCTTCTTTTCAGAGATCGATACCGAGATGCCAGGTAGGCGGATACGCTCGCCCACCTGCCTTATATTGTATTCATTGAAGTTTGACATACAATGTTTAGTATGGGTGGGGGAGATAAATACATTTTAAATTATCTTAAAATTTGGAGTAAAATTAGGTGTAATGTTAGAGTTAAGTAACTTCAGTGTATCCTTGCGGAGATATTTTAGGAACTGATAAATATTTACATAGCACTTGATTAACTGCTAATTTTATCTGGTGGAGTAAGATGAGCTCATGCAAATTTGAGAAAGATGGTTGGAAATGTCCATTAGATGCAGAAAAAAAGAAGGATTATTGTTATTGGCATCAGGTAATTGATGGAAAAGAACCAACATCGTATCAATTGAGAGAGTTAAGAGACAAAAAAATACTCAATGCTTATTTGAAAAAGGCGAATTTATTAGGAGCTAATCTGATAGGGGCAGATTTATTTGAAGCTAATTTAGAGGGAGCAAATTTAATTGGAGCCTATCTAAATAGAGCAAATTTGCTTGGGGCTAGCTTAAAGGAAACACATTTAGAATATGCTAAATTGAAGAAAGCTTTTTTATGTGGAGCTAATTTTCAAAAGGCAAAATTGATATTGGCTAAAATGATGATGGCAAATCTTGAATTTGCTGAACTCCAAGGAGCTTTTTTAGAATCAGCCGATATAGAGGGAGCAAATTTACGATCAGCTAAACTACAGAGGGCAGATTTGCGGTCATCTAATTTGCAGAGTGCATGTTTAGAGTCGGCTAATATGGAGGGTGCAGATTTACAATCCGCAAAACTTCAGATGGTAGATTTAAGGTCAGCTAACTTACAGGGGGCAAACCTGAAATTTACAATTTTTGATTCTGATTCTCGTTTAGATAATACTATACTAAAGAATTCAAATATTCATTTATCCTACATCGATCATGCAAAAAGTTTCAGAAATGCATGCTTCTTTGAACAAGAGGACCTGGATGAAAGGGAAATTAACGAAAGAATTGCAGATAGTATTGTTGACAATTCATCACTTTACCAGTATAAATCTGACATACTATTTGACCTAAACAAAATAGAAAAATTAGTGTATGAGAATTTTAATGATGTTGGTAAATACTTATTTTATGAATTGAAAGTAGAAAATAAAATTAAACGAGTGATTCGGTCATCGTCAGATTCTGAATATATGCTTTATAGTGATATACTTAATTTTATCACAGATATTGGCAGCAGTTCAATTTCAAAAAAATTAAAAAACAAAGTTGATAGCCTGCTTTTTAGAGAAGAAATGGAGCAAAGTTTTTTATTCTACAATCCAGTTCATAAGAAACACAATGGTTTTGTGAGGGTATCATCAAAGAATCGGTTCTTATACAATGATGTTAGCAAAGTAGAACTGTATGAAGCATCTAAAGAGGTTTATAGCAAATTGCATCATTTTTATTTAAACGAGGGCATGACGTTCAGAGAAAAACATGCTCATTATCGCCGATCTGATGTAAATCGAAAGCTTTTGCTCATCAAGCACAGATGGGATTCTTCTATTAGGGGCCTTAAAGAGGGAATATATTCTTGGGCTTTTGACTGGTCCATTTTAAAAATGTTGACCGGTTATGGAGAAATTATCTCGAGGCCTATTTTGGTTTCCATTTTAGGAATTATATTCTTTTGGCTGTTATTCATGTGTTTAGAGGGAGTAAACGTTGCAGGTCATGCAGCAAGTTGTTCTGAATATTTATTTTTCAGTATGATTACTTTTACTAGCATGGGAGTTGAAAGTGTCCAACCAGATCTTTCAGTAACAGGAATGAAACTGCTTATTGTGCTTGAATCTACTATGGGCATTGCCATGGTGGCATTGATTATCTTCGCTATCACATATCACATATCAAGATAAGGAAAAGTTCACGATGAGCCTCATGAAACAGACATTTATCTATGATGATTAGAAACATGCAAGGATGCAGAGAGAATTTACAGTATTAGTGGAACACTACCTATTAAGTGAAAATAAACTGAAATTATTAAATAGATAGAAATGTTTGAACATATATTAATCAAAACAACTCACTTAATATGCCAAAAGGTAGGTAGAGAAACTGATAGAAAGTCGGTGAAATAATGAATTTAACTAAAGAAGATAAAGCACTTTTGGGGGAGTTGTGCCTTCAACATGGAGTTAGCTTTGAAAAAGTAGAGAAACTTCTTAACACCGTTAAAGAGTATGAGTTAAAAGATCAGCGCAGGGGCGTATATGATGCCCTGAGAGATATTCTAAAAAACGACTTAAATAGAACAGAGGCATGAATATGAGTGATGATAGTCAATATGACCCTTTTATTAAAGACCCCAATCTTTTACTTGATTCCTGTCGTGTTGTTATTGACCACCTTAGTGCTAATTTAAAAAAGTCTCCTGAAATAGAAGCCGCAGAAGCCCAGCTAAAAGAAATATCATACTCAATTGAAAGACTTGAAAAAATTGGTGTTTCTATACCCGATTCTCTACGCCAAGAAAAAATCCAACTATCTATATTTTTGTCAACAGTGACAGATAATAAGAAAATACTAATGTATTTTGCTGACGAATTGAAAGAAATTCTTATCGATCTCAACTCGAGACTCAACGATTCAAGCTCAAACCCTGATCCAAATAAAAGTGAGTCAAGAAGAAGGGTATCAAGGAGATTTAACCACCAAACAGACAATATAACACTGGAAAAACATCTGGTGATCGCATTGGAAAAACTAGGCGGAAGCGCAATAGCTTCTGATGTTATATCTCAAATGAGTAAGCAACTTGAAGGTAAATTCTTACCCGGGGATTTGGAACTAGCTGATGAAAATACTCCATATTGGCGAAGGAACGCCTACACTGCACGTCTTTACTTGGTAAAAGATGGTGTTCTAAAAAAAGATTCTCCCCATGGAGTATGGGAATTAAATGAGGAACATTTATGAAATTCCGTAAACTTGCAATAGAAAATTATAAATCATTCCAGTTCCAGACTGTAATTAATTTCCCAAAATGTGACAAAGGTAAAAGTGTTTTTCTTATTGGTGGCATGAACGGTGCAGGTAAAACCTCTATAATGGAAGCGATTAATTATTGCCTTTATGGTGCTAAATCTGATGAGATCTTTCGTTCAATTAATCGCAAGGAAATTGCTCAGGGTAATTATAGTGTTTCATTTGAATTGGTTATCGAGATGGATGATCTTTCAGAATTAATAATCAAAAGGTCATGGAGTACTGGAGCAATTGATAATCCTAAACCAAAAGATCTTACTGAGCGACTGGCCGTCGTCCTTGAAGGTAAGAGAATTTCGATGCAAAATAAGCAACTGTGGCAGGATTTTATTCGTGCAACCATTCCTCCAGGTATTACTCAATTTTTCTTTTTTGATGGAGAGAAAATCCAGGAAATAGCCGCAGATGATCACTCAGAAGTTCGACTCAAATCTTCAATGGAAGCAGCTTTGGGTATTGAGTATATAAATCGGCTTTCCAGTGATATTTTGTATATTAAGCAAGAAGAACGTAAAGGATTTATTGAGATTTCAGATGAAGATATAGCTTTTAAGGAAAGCGAATTGAAACGAGAGAAGAGCAAACTGATTCGAGAAACTAAAGAAAGAGATGATCTAAAAGAAGAACTTGAGGGTTTTAAAGAGCAGCATGCCGATGCCAAAAAAAGATTTCAGGCCACATTCAACACCGAACCGGAAGCCAGGGAAACAATTCGATCTGCTGAAAAAAAGTGTGTACTAGCATCTAATCGTCTTTCTCAGGTGGAAAATGAAATAAAAACACTTTGCGAAAATATCCTTCCATTTAGTATTGCTGGAATATTATTTGATGGAATTCGCAATCAAATTGAAGTGGAAAAAGAATCATTGCAGAGTGAAGCTATCAAAGAAAATGCCGCCACATTGGCAAGAAAAATTGTAAGGGTTGTTGAAGAGCCAGAACCCATTTACACTGAAATACTATCACCTGAAAAAATGGTAGAGCTTGAGCAGAGAATTTTCCTTTTACTAAAAGAAGGCATTTCTATGTGCGAGATTCCTAAAATACTCAATCTTTCCGAGCGGGATGCTGCAAGAATTCTTCATCAAATAGAAGAACTTGAAAAAAGTGAAGTTTTTCGCATTCAGCCGCTACTTGAGGAAAAGTTGGAACTTGAAGCACAAATCCATCAGCTTGAATCTTCTATACAAGGAAGAGTTTCTACTGACACTGAAAGAGAGCTTTTTGAGCAGCTACAAACAGAAATAGAAAGTTGCTCTACTCAAATAGGCCGGAAGACAGAACAACTAAGGCTATTAGAAGATAAAATTCTTAACATCAAAAAGGCAGTACATGAGATTGAAATAGATATAGAAAAACTATACGAGAAGCACAACGTATCCAAAGAGAAAACGAATTTTATAAATGAATGTGATACTATTATAAATCTGCTAAATGAGTTCATAGTCTCGTTACGGAAAAACAAGATCTGCTTGCTTCAAGAAAAAACCTTTGAGATGTACAAACTGCTCTCAAGCAAAAGCGATTTGATTAAAGATATTATTATAGATAGTAAGACATATGAGGTCACAATATTGGACCGAAACGGCCATGAAATCAAAAAATCCGGTTTGTCGGCAGGTGAAAAAGAGGTATTCGCAATCTCTTTGCTTTGGGGCCTCGCTCAGACAAGCCAGCTTAGACTTCCATTAATAATTGATACTCCGTTATCTCGATTAGACAGTACACATAGAGACAATATTGTAAACAATTACTTCTCTAATGCTGGAGAGCAAGTTATCATTCTTTCGACAGATACAGAAATTGACAAGGATTACTATCGTTCACTCAGACACCATTTGAGTGGTGCAGCTAATCTGAATTTTGACAAGCGCCAAGAACTCACAACAATTAATGATGGTTACTTCTGGGAGATGTAACTATGGCAGATCGCTTATATACTAGCAATGAAGCCGATGAGGTTTTAAGCTCTTTAAGATTTGAAACTAAAATAGATAAAGCAGTTTTTTCCAGAATAGCATTTACTTATTCATTAGTTGAATGTGGAGAAAATGTGCCTGCTAGCAAGAATTTTTCAGGTGGTGAACTGAAACGTTCGACTTTCATAGGAACAGATGAAATTTTTTTGCGGACATTGATATCCTATGTGTATAGCAAACCTTCCCTATCAGAGGAAGATTTTTTCTCCAATAGATCTATTATAAAGGATCATATTGACCACGGATGCAGTTTAATAGAAGAGATCTTGATAAAAAATGGCCGTAATGTTGACTTGCTATTTAAACATCTTGTTGAAAAAATCGAATTTGGAGGCAGAAAGGAATTACGTGGCTGTGAACTTGATGTGTTCATTGGTAAAGCTTTGCTGAAGAATAACGATCTCTTCATGGAATTAAACAATACAACCAAACACGCAAATTCTCACCTTGCTATTGTGGGTAAGCCAGGTGTTGGAAAGACTCAATTCCTTTTAAAAATTTTGGCAGATATAAGAGTACAATCCAACTATCAAACTAATTTCATCTATTTTGACTACAAAGGTGACGTAGTTGATAACGAGAAGTTTCTCGAAATTGCAAAGGTACAAACATACCGTCTGTTACAGGGAAATGGTAGTCTGCCGGTGAATCCTTTTATACTTCCTTCCTATGATGAACAAACAATAAATGTATCAGCCCGTGAAAAAGCAGAAAGCTTTGCATCTATTAATTCAAAGCTTGGGGTGGTTCAAAAAGGTGCCTTGACTGAGGCTATCCGTGCTGCTTATGCAAAACGTTCGGATTCATCACTGCCTTATCCTGATTTTCAGGATGTACTTGAAATAGTTATGTCAATGTACGAAAACAAGAAAGACGATAGTCTGATTGAAGTGCTTAGAGATTTATCTGATTTTGACCTTTTCTGGAAGCACGGAGACGAAATACAACCAATCGATCGTTTAACTAACAGAACTCTTTTGATTGATGTCCATACTATGCCTGTGCTCAAAGAACTAGTTGCTTACTTGCTTATTGAGCGTCTTTACAAGGAAATGGCTTCACTATCTGATAGCCCTGTTGAAGAAGGGCATAGGACCATTAGAATGATTCTTGTTATCGATGAAGCTCATAATTATCTTGGACAGAACAATATTTTCTTGCAGCGCATTATTAGGGAAGGAAGATCTAAAGGTGTTGTGGTTTTTTTTGCAAGCCAGTCACCAAATGATTACCAGCAAAAGTTTTTTAATTTCCAGGAATTGCTTGAGTTCGCATACATCTTCCAATCTGAAGGAGTTTCAGCAGGATCTATTCAGGATATTCTGGGTTGTAGCAGTAAAACCGCTAAAGATTTGCAAACGGAAATTGCAAGATTGGAGCCTTGGCAGGTTATTACCCGGAGTACTGAAAAAACCGAAGAATTCGTCAAGTTCACAGCCGAAGCTTTCTATAAAAATTATTAAGCTATGAATTTTAATCTAGGAACGGTAGTGTCCCCGTTTTGCTGTAAATTCCCCTTACCTTGTTTACCCTTTCCAAGAAATTCGTAGTTCTTATTTTTCTCCAATGATCTTTTATAAATGCCTGCCAGTTATGGGTATCAAAATGGATTCGTTCCAATTTTTCAATAGACATGTTAAACTTTCATTCCTCAAGGTATTACGCTGTCTAATAATAGATTGTCGGGCTGTCCTTCTGCGCTTGCTCAGCTTTGCCTCGCAATGCTCGAACCTTAGCCCTCTATGTGGCTGGGGCACCGATACGCTCTGCGGAGCGCATCCGTGCCGGGATAGAGTAAGTGTTACTGATGAGACAATTTAACGTGGGGTCTTACGACCCCACGCATACCGGCCCTCGGGGAGCAGGATTTGTCGGCTCCCCTCGGTCCGATATTGCTAATCACCGGGATGGGGTACCAGAAGAGGAAAATTTCCCTGCGGGAAATGACGTATTGCACAGCAATACGTCCCTTTGGTCTTGGGGTGGGCTCGAAAAGGTATATTTCCGGTGGAGTTTTTGGGCCAGGAAGATCCGGGTAAAATCGGGATGCATGCCAACTGTGGCACACACTCCTTAATCGTGTACCTAAGGGAACGGGTGAAAAAAGCCACTGTAGCCGCGAAGCGGCGTTTTTTGCGGGGTAGGTGGGAAAAAGAAATATTTCTATGTTGAATTGAAAAACAAAGTTTAGAGGAATTACACACGTAAATGTTTGGGGATAATCTTTAGAACAAACAATAGACGTACGGTATAGAGTTCCAGTGGATTACAAGGTTGCTAGGTGTCCAATTACCTGCTTATAGGATATGAATTTGACAGCATATGCACGGTATAAAATGAGATAATGATTTGGGATATACACCTTCCAACTATTCTTTTTTGTTGTATATCTCTCTCAGTTGATCTTTTGTCAGTGGACACTTAATTAGGTCATTAAGTTGTTCTTTCGTAAGACCAAGCTGATTTTTCATCCGGCTTAAAAGTATATCACCATAATCTTTATTTCCATGACTAACAAACGTTCTCGCTGCAGTTTTACCGCTGCCTAAGTAGTAAACATATAATACATGATGACTATCAGAATTGGCATGGAAACCTTTTTTGGACAGAGCATTTCCAATATCTTTCCCTTTAAAGGAAGCCACGATAATCACCCACAACTGACTTCAATGTTCTTGAAAGGCATTCTCCGCTTGTTGCTAATTTATCGTCAGTAAGAACATATTCTTTGAACAGGATGAACAGTTGTTCTTTTGCTTCACCGATGACGTCTTTCATATGCTTTTGAGAGGCAAGAATACCTAGCTCGTCATTTGAAGCAACATAAAAACCATCATCACGTTCTAATTCAAGAGGTACTGCCTCTGCAAGTTTTTTGGCCAGCTCCCCCATTTTCATTTCTTTTAGGAAATACTGGGATGATTTTTCGATAGAATCTTCATCGTCAATAAACATTACATAATGCCCATTATGCAATTTCATTGTGCCTCTAACATTTACAAACTCTCCGATGTATTCAATAACAACGTCTTCGATCTCTGGATTATATAAACAGTAAATGTGCCCTTCAGGAGTGTCTATCATTATTTTTTTCTGTTGATCTACTCTGAGATCAAATACCCATCCAAAGACTTCTTTTTCATACTCGTCAATTGGCTTATGCATTAGTTCTTTTACCATTTTTTTGTAAGAAGGATTTAGCTCTCTCATTGGTTCACCAGCGAATCCTATTGAAATTGTCCTTGGAGCTCCTTCATCTGGCCACATTGAATAAATTTCTCTTAACAATTTGTTAAGCCTATGTGGATCTTTAATAATATCATACAAGTCTTCTTTTGAGACGTTTGTTCTAGATATTGCTTCCAATAGTTCCCTTGTGGAGCAAATTGCCATTTCACCCAAAGTTCCATCTTCGGTGATTCCAACTTGATCATCGCCGATTTGCATCTCTGCAGTGACACTACCCATTTCAATATCTGTGATAAAAAGAGTACATGAATCCTTAACTATCTGTGGGGGATAACTTCGTGTATGCAGTTGATTACCATAAACATAATCCCCAACTTGATATAAGATTGTTTGAAGATGTTGGATTGTATTTATCACATCTATTGCTGGAACTTTCTTAGTACCGTCAATAGACATTGAAACCTTCCTTTTATCAACAAATGTTGCCATGCATGCACCCCTCGCAACAAGTAATGTCAGATATATTTAGTTTTCTATTTTCGTTAACCTAATAAAAACCTTTTTTGTATATTATCTTTATTATACATATATTGCTGCTTGTTCTTCATACTTTCTTAATATAACAATAAAGACTTCATTTGCAAGGTTGTTAGTCTCAAAGTTTACTTTTGCATTTTTCCATAGCTATCGCTATTAGAGTACACGGCTATACCTCATCGTGTTATAATTTGAGACCACAGCTATCTTGCGGGAGATGCCGAGTTCTTTTAGTTCTTTGGAGAGCCTGTTGGCTTCCCGGTAGGTTTCGACTATGAGAGGGGTTTCGGTGGGGTATTGGTGTTGTCTGGTGGGTTTTGTGGATGTGGTGGACTTGATTGGTTTGAGGTTCTTGTTACGTTCTCGGAAGGGTCGGATGATGCCTGAGTCTACGAAGTATTGGCCGAAGATCTTCTT
>AMWB02073362.1_pt1 | contig 16419 bp, 19 predicted proteins | sample 200311 | NCBI WGS metagenome assembly AMWB02 (sample SAMN02737377, study PRJNA173069) | bioreactor metagenome | biome: anode biofilm in microbial fuel cells | place: USA: California | collected 2010-12-16 | reverse complement strand
TGCCACCCCAATATTTATTATCAATGTTTGTTAGTCATGGAACAATAAATTATTATCTCAATAATTATTTTAATAATATAAATTTATATTATGTTAGTATTGATGATATATTATATTTTTTAAAAAAATGTATTATAGATTTTAAAGTTCAACGAAATCAGATTACTTATTTTAAAAAGAACAGTGCTGATGAATTGTTTGATGCCTTACGAGAAAAATTACCACAGTTTAAAAATAATGATATTGTTTTATTATGTGAATTGATAAATAATTCAAATGAAAAAGAACAAATATATCAAACACTTGGTTTAAAATCACCAAAAAAAGAAAAAGTAAAAGTTGGTAAAAAAAATAAAAAACAAGGTACAACTTTAGAGAGTGTCATCAGGGAGAACTTCTCAATGATCAGAAGTTCTCCCTGATATTTGGTCACTCAGTCGGGGTCGCCGTTTTGATGATCTTGGCCACATCCTTGGTCAATACGGGATTGTCGATATTGGCCGGAAAGAACCCTACTTCCTTGCAGCGATTGCAGGGAGTGGTTGCCAAAATCTTCGGCTGGATCTTTTGGGTTTTGGTCTTCCCATGTCCGTGGCATGTGGGGCAAGTGATGATCACCTTTTTATCCCCCTTGCAGCGATGGCATTTGGTCCCTTTTCCGTCCTTACGGATGAAGGTTCCGGTGCCTTTGCAGTCGGGGCAATCGATTTTCAAGATGCCCTCATCGGACCCGCAGGTTTTGCAGACGACCTCGATGGTCTTCCTTTCAAACCGATACAGTTCCCCCGTTCCTCGGCATGCTTTGCAGGTGGTTCCCGCAAATTCGGGCTTCACCGAAAAGAAATGGTTCTTCTCGATTTCTCTCATGATGGCCAGGCGAACCAGTACGTTTTTCGGCTCGATCAAGTCGCTGCCCGGCTTGCTTCCATTCAGCCTCTCGAAAGATTCGAGAATATCACTGATGGAACTTTCTTCGGTGACTTTCAGCATCTTATAGGACGATGCTACCAACTCTTCAGTCGGCTGTACATAGGCTTTTTCCTGGGACTGCTTTTCCATAACATCTCTCCTTGGTAAAAAATAAAGGGTTGAGGGAAACTACATCTATTTTCATTTATTAATATATATAGACCATTTTTTTTAAATTGGTAACAAACAATAAAAACGGAGGAAATAACTTTGATAAATATTAAAAAATCATTTGCTAATTGTTCTGTGTGTAGTTTATTAAAAGAACCTTCTTGTTTTTTAGAAACAAACTGTGGAGATGATTTAACAAAAGTTGATGTTATTTTTATTGCCGAAAATCCAGGTAAAGATGAAATTAAACAAGAAAGACCATTAATTGGTAGAGCTGGTCAAATGTTTAGAAAATATTTTATGAAATATGATATAGATAAAGCAAATTATTTATTAACAAATACAGTATTGTGTCAAACTTTAAAAGAGGATGGTACAACTGGAAATCCTGAGCCTGATGTTATCGAATTATGTAAAGTTAATTGTATGAATTTAATACGGATATGTAAACCAAAGTTGATAGTTTTAATGGGGTCAACTCCAATGAGTGCGTTTGGGTTTGGTTCACAAGGTATTACGAATTTAAATGGAAGCGTTTTAAATTGGGAAGGAATTGATGTTTTAATAATGGTACATCCTTCATTTGTTAATAGACAACAAAAAATATGGGAACCTCAATTCGAAAATGCTATGAAAAAAGTTGCTGAAATTTTAACTGGAAGGAAAATTGAATCAGTTGATAAAAAACACGAAAATAATATAAAAGGAATATACCGTTATAAAATTGATGAGAAATTTTATACAGATGAATATAGATTGGTGGATATACAATATCTAAATACAACATCACAAATTTTATATATTTTTAGAGATAAAAATAATAAAAAGATATATCACAAAGAAAATGATAATTATGTGTGTTATCAAGTTCCTCCAGGTGGTAAGCATAGTATTATAAAATCTTTTGATGAATTAGAGCAAGTTCATATAAAAGAAAAAGAAAAAACTAAATTAGATCCATTAATTACATATGAAGGTGATGTTAGATTAACAGTTAAACACGCAATGGATTATTATTTTTATACTAAAGGTGAAGCAAAAAAAGTTCAGGCTAACATTATGTTTTTCGATATCGAGGTTGATACTGGAAAAGATAAAGTATTTCCAAAACCAACAGAAGCAAAATATCCTATTAATATGATAACTATTATTTACAATGGGAAGAGAATATGTTATGTTGTTGATAATAAAACAGAAGAGATTACACCAAAGGAAGGTACAGAGTTAAAAATATTTAAAAATGAACGAGAGATGATGAATAAATTTATAAAAGATTTTAAAGAAATAGATCCAGATTTTATAGCAGGTTGGAATAGTATATCATTCGACTTAGAATATATTTTTAATCGCTTACCAAAAATTGGAATACAAGCAAATACATTTTCAAAGTTTGGTGAGTTTTATGTAAATGGTGAATATTTCAAATGTCATCTTCCTGGTGTTGTAGCAGTTGACCAATTGTTTCTATATAAGACTTTCACCTTTACAAAAATGGAAAGTTATAAATTGGGGTTTATTTCACAACATGAACTAAAAATAACAAAAATTGAACTTCCATTAGATTTTAATGAAATGTATTGGAAAATGTTGAATACAACAATAGAATATAATATAAGAGACACAGAACTATTAGAGAAATTAGAAAAACATCTTTCTCATATTAACTTATTGAATGAATTGAGAATTGTATGTAACACAACATTTGAAGGATGCACATCTTTCGGAGAAATTGATTCTTTGATGGTTTCATATTTGAAAAATAAAGGAATGGCGTGTAGAAATGCTGACCCACATATGGTAAAAGAAGAATACCCAGGTGCTTATGTTTATGAACCAATTCCTGGTGTTTATGATTGGATTACAGACTTTGACTTCGCATCTCTATATCCAAGTTTGATGATAACTTATAACATTGGTGTTAATAGTTATGTTATGAAAACAGTTGAACCAAAATTAGGTTATGAGTTAACATATGATCATAATAACCTTCCAGAAAACATTGATATTATTGTTGATCCATTATGTGATAAGGTTCAAATGAGTGTACCGAAAGATAAATTTTTAAAACGAATAAAAGATGAAGAATTGGTATATACAATCAATGGGTGTTTCTTCAAAAAACATAAGAGTGAATTTTCTGTTTTCGGTGAAGTTGTTGATCAGTTGATGAAAACAAGAAAAAAGTATAAAAAACAAATGTTTGATGCAGTTGTTGCCAAAGATAAAGATATGGAAATGTTTTATCATACGAGACAGTTAGTGTATAAGGTATTAGCAAACACTTTATATGGTGTCGTTGCAAATAAGGCATTTAGATTTTATGATAACTCACTTGCAGCAGCTATAACATTGAGTGGTCAAGAGGCTTTAAAAACCTCAATTATTCAAGCCGATTCTTTTATGAGACATTTAAACCTTGAAAAAGAAATTATTCCTCCAAAAACTTTAACAAAGAAAGAAATGTTTGCTTTGCCTGAAAAGGATGAAAATTACTATCTTCCTGAAAGAAGTCATGAATATATAGTTACAGGTGATACAGACTCAATCTTTTGTTGTTTCCAAAACTTTAATAAAAAGCACAAATTGAATATTGAGCAAATTCATAAATGGTGTTCTGAAATCGAAAACTTTTTAAATAAAGAAAAAATTATTGAACTAGTTAAATTACATCAAGTAGATTTGGATTTCAATAGATTGGCTTTAAAAAATGAGTTGGTTATTTCAAGAGGATTATTTCTTGCTAAGAAAAGATATGCTATTAAAGTTGTTAATCAAGAAGGAAAGAATGTTGAAAAAATTAACTATATGGGGTTGGAAATTAAAAGATCAGATTACCCAAGTAAATCAAAAGAATTTTTGACAAATATTATTGATCTTGTATTTAATAATGCAGATATATCATTAACAAAAATATTAGATTATATTAAAAAACAAGAAAAGATATTTTATAATCTTATAAGCATTGGTGATAAATCTATTGCAAGACCAATATCTTATACAAAAGATATAGAAGATTATAAAGTTATTCCACAAAATATTAAAGCTTTTGAAAATTGGAATAAAATAATGTATGATATACATAAACCAGGGACTAAAGGATATATGTTCATGGTTAGTGGTATAGATGAAATGAAAGCACCACCTGATGTAATGAAAAGATATTCGCAGTTTTTAAAAGATGGAAATAAGTTAGAAGTTATAGCTGTACCTGATGATGAACATTCTTTACCTAATTATTTTATTCCAAATGTTAAACAATCTATGAGATTTGCTTTCACTGATAGATATGAATTAATGTTAAAACCTTTACTTGATACAAAAACAGCTCTGAAAAACAAAGTCATAACTTTTTAATTTAGAACAAAAATAGGAATAAAACAGAAAGGAATAGTTTATGGCAAATGTTTTTTGTATCACTTTAAACGGTGAAGAGATGACGAAAAGAGGAAAAATTTTTACAAGTGTATCATATCACGAATTTGAAGGACAAACAATTGATATAAACAATGGTCATGTAATGGTTGATGGTGAATTTAAAGCAATTCAATATGGGGCTGTTCAATATATAATACGAAATGGAAAAGTCACAAGTCATGGTGAAAGTCATATTTTAATTGAAAATGATGATAAAGAGAATAATAAATATATTTTTAATGGAAATTTTTTACAAAAAATTGTTCCTGGTAGTATTGAGATCAATCTTGGTGTTATAAAAATAAAATGGGATATCGCCCATAAATAAAATAGGAAAAATTAAAAAATGTTGTGTGAATATGGGTGTAAAAAAGAAGCCAAGTATCAATTTAAAAATGGAAAATGGTGCTGTGAAAAACACTGGAGTCGTTGTTCTGCTAAAATAGATAATATTATTATGAAACATAAGGGATCAAAAAGAACAGACACCGCCAGAAATAAAATGAGTAAAATTCAAAAAGAAATAGGAGAAAAAACAAAACAAAAAAGAAATGAATATCTTAAATATAAATATAGTTTGATAGGAAAAGAACCATGTAAATATTGTGGAGGAAAATCTAAATATTTTTTTATAACAACAGAAGCATATTGTTGTGAAAAAACATATCAAAAATGCCCAATAAAAAGGAAAGATCAATCAAAAAGAACTTTTGCGCAAGAGATTTTAGAGGAAAATAAATTATGTTCGTTTGGTTGTGGTAATATAGCAAAATATAAATTTAAAAATGGAAAATATTGTTGTTCAAAAAGATTACAATCTTGCCCAAATATTATTCAACAAAATGCTATAACCAATAGTATAAAACAATCTTCTACAAATAATGGAATGTTTGGAAAAAAACATTCGGTAGAGTCTAAAAGAAAAAATAGATTATCTCAAATAAAGAACTTAGAAAAAAGATTTGGTCAAATTAGTCCTAGTTATAATCCATTAGGTTGTAGAATTATAGACGATTTTGGAAAAGTTATGAATTATAATTTTATTCATGCAGAGAATGGGGGAGAATTTTTTATTGAAGAATTGGGATATTGGGTAGATGGTTATGATAAAGAAAAAAATATAGTTTTAGAAATTGATGAAAGACATCACTTTGATGTTTATGGTAATTTGTTAGAAAAAGATATAAATAGACAAAGAGAAATAATTGATTTTTTGAATTGTAAATTCATAAGAATAAAATTTAAAACTGGAAAGGTTTATTATGAAGAATGATAGTGTAAAATTAATAGAGTGTTTTAAAAACACTTTTCAAGGAGAAGGACCTGATTCTGGTCAGAGATTTTCATTATTAAGATTTAAATATTGTAATCGCAATTGTTCTTTTTGTGATACAAAATTAAAAATGAGATTATATCAAGAAGGAGAATATAAAATAGAAGAATTACAAAAGATGTTAAATGAAGAAAAAACAAATCTGATGATTACTGGTGGCGAACCAACATTTGAAAAACATTTTGATGATTGCGTTACATTATTAAATGATTTGAAATATAAATTAGCCAATGTAGAAACAAATGGATATAATTTAGAAAAATTAGTAAGACTAATAAACCCTTCCAAAAATATTCATTATATTTTCTCACCAAAAATTGAAAACCAAAAAGACTTAGATAGAGCAATAGAGTTAACAGAATATTTTATTCTTAATTATAATGTTTATACAAAGATTGTATATCAAAATACTGATTTAATAAATAAATATTTAGATTTTGTAAGTGAGAGAAATGATTATAATAGAATTTGGCTAATGCCAGAAGGTGCAACAAGAGAGGAGTTGATAAAAAATTCACCAGAAGTTTTTGATGCTTGCGAAAAGTACAAATTAAATTTTTCATCAAGAAACCATATTATTTATGGTTTTATTTAAAAAAAGCAGGAGGTTAGAACGTAACACAGTGCAAAAGAAATTTTATAATCCAGAGGAACATTCAGGTATTTGTGTAGTAAGAAGGGAAAACGAAAAAGTTGAAGATTTGATAAAAAGATTCAGAAAGAAGTTTTCCAAGAGTGGTATTGCAAAAGAATATAAAGACAAAATGTATTATGAAAAACCAAGTGATAAAAAGCGTAGGAAAAGAATTCAGTCAATTAGAAATTCAAAAAGAGAACAAGAAAAACAATTAGAAACATTGTCTTCTAATGACAAATTTTTTAATAAAAAACAAGAAAGGAACTAAAAATGATCAAAGCCGTCCATGACAAAATTATTGTAAGTATTTTAAAACTCGAAAAGACATCAGGAGGTTTGTTTATAGCTCCTAATGCAAAAGATCCTCAATTATATGGTAAAGTGTTATCAGTAGGCGAAACAGTTAAAAATATTTCAGTTGGTAATGTTATTGTCTGTAATCCAAGAGCTGGAATGGATATGTTAATTAATACCAAATTGTTGAAATGTTTGAAGTATGATGAAGTCTATGGGATTTTAACAGATGAAGGTGTTATTAATCAACTTGGTGAAACTGTTGTTACACAACAATAAATGAAAGGTGGTGGTTTGTTTGTTGAATTTACAATACATTAAAGCACGAGATTTACCAGATGCATGGTTTCAAACACTATTTAAAATCTTAGAAGAAGGAAGTGTATTTACGATTGATCGTGGAAGTTATGCAGGTCAAAAACGATTGGAGTTTGACTGGATTACAGTTCATGTTAAACATCCAGGTACAAAGCCTCTACTTCCTCATATTGAATCTCATTTTAATATTCCAAATCCAGTAGCAGATGAATATATTGATGAGTATATCCCATATCTAATGACTGGAGAATTAAAACAAGGGGAGGCATATACATATGGTCAAAGATTGTGTAAATACCCAATACCATATCCTATAAAATATTTTGATACTACTTATTGGAAAAATATTCTTATTCAAGAAATAGAAACTCTTCAAGATTTAAATATTATTTCTAATAATAACGGAGTATGGACATTGAACCAAATTGAATTGATGATTTGGACATATAAAAACAAAGGCTATCGAAATAACCAAATGGTTCTTCAAGTTGCTCACCCATCTGATATGTTGCTACAAGATCCTCCATGCTTGAGACACATTGATACAAGAATTCAAGATGGAAAATTACATTTCTATCCATATTTCAGATCATGGGATTTATGGGGAGGTTTTCCAGCAAATCTTGCAGGGATTCAATTGCTGAAAGAATATTGCGCAGCAGAAATTGGAGTAGAAGATGGTGAAATTATTGCAAGTTCAAAAGGACTGCATATTTATGATTATTCATTCGATCTTGCGAAATGTTTGCGTATGAGAGATGATATGAAATTAAAAGGAGAAAATTAATGAATGATTCAGAATTTAAAAAAGAGTTGGAACATCTGATTAATAGATGTTCCATGGAAAATGGGTCTGATACTCCAGATTTTATTTTAGCAAAATATTTATATAAATGTTTAGAAAATTTTAATGAAGCTTCTAATAAGAAAAAAGATTTTTTTAAAAAGCAGTTTAGAGTTGTATATAAAAATCCTATTGCGCCATTAAAATTTTTAACATCAGATATTGTTGCAGAAAAATTTTATACAACGGATAGTGGTTCAACTATTATATTTATGGATGCAAATAATAATAATGTTGCTATGTTTAAACATGTTTTAAGAGTTACAGAAAGTTAAAAATAATGTTAGCACAATATCAGTGTCTAAATAAAGATTGTAACCACAAATGGGAAATGCCGCCTAAGCCTACGGATTGTCCCATTTGTGGCCATCATTATGTAAAATGGATAAATTATGAGGATATGCGTAAGATATGGAATGAAGGAAAGAAAGAAGAAGAATGGTTTTAATTAAATAAAAAGGAGACTGTATTATGTCTTGTGTAGTTGCGATTACTGATGGTAAAAAAGTTTACATGGCTGCTGAAAGTGCTGCAACAAGTATGGAAGGTGATAGAAGACTAATTGTACCAAGTAAAATTATTAAAAATGGCCCTTATCTAATTGGTTATTCAGGAAGCGTAAGAACTGGTCAATTGCTAGATCCTCATTTTTTTAAACCACCACGAAATATTTTAGATATGCCTGATGCTATGTTAGAATTATTAGAAGCAAAAAAAAGTTTGTCTTATTCAGAAACTCAAACTGCTCTTTTGCAATGTAATATTATTATTGGTTATAAAAATAAAATTTATGAGATATTAGCAGATTTTCAGTTGAATGAACCAGCGGTTGAATATGTAGCAGTTGGTTCTGGAGCATGTTACGCATTTGGTTCTCTTTCTACAACATCTTCTTTACAAATTGTAGATATTAAACATAGATTAACAATGGCTTTGGATAGTGCTTGTTTATTTAGTGCTGATTGTAAAGGCCCATATAATTATGAATCAACTTAGATCAAATTTAAACCATTAAGAACAAAAATAAAAACGAAAGGATATAGAAACTTTGAGTGATAACTGTGGTTTCGTATTAGCTGGATTTAGAAGTTTGGCTATATTATTAAACCTATTTATAACAGGTAGAAGAGGTAAATGGGATAATAATTTTAAATTAGAGGATTTATCAAATTTACTCTCATCTACTTGTTCAGGTTTTTTAGAATCATATGGGCAAGAGTTTCCTAATAAGAAAAATCTTCAGAAATATAATAGAAGAGTTGCAAAAGTATTTTCATATTATAAAAAATCTGGTTTTTTCTCTAATTGTAAAGTTATTTTAGATAGCGGTGGTTTTCAAATTTCTATTGGTAGATTAACACGAAAAGAATCTGTATCTTTACAACAAATGTATTATGAATATCTTTTAGAATATCATGATACATTTGACAAAGCGTTTATCCTCGATGTTCCTCCAGGCCCAGGTTGCGAAATATTTCATGATTTTTATGATGTTTATAAATTAAATCTTGAATCATATCAAAAAGCTCAACAATTTCCTCAACATATACGTGATAAAATTATTTATGTTCATCACTTCAGAACACCAAAACTTTGGGAAATATATACAAAAATTATGAAAGAAAATGATATGTTTGGTTCTTTCCAATATCATGCTACTGGTGGTATTGTAGCAAATATGGCAAGTGATATGGGCATACCTTGTATTATTTATGTATTACCATTAATCCCTTTGATAAATGAAGCAAAAAGGATTGGTAGAAATTATCTTAATTTTCACATACTCGGTGGAGCAACATTTAGAGATATATTTTTTTATGAATTATTTATCAAACATGTTAAAGAAAAACATAATATTAGTTTAAATATTACTTATGATTCATCTGGTCCATATAAACAATTAATGACCTCAAGATATTTAAATGCATTTGATGAACATAATAATATTAAAAAGTTAAATATAAAAAGCGATAGTTTACATTTAAGATTTATAAATAATTATACTGTAGAAGATTATTGTCAGAAAATTATTGATGATTTAGCAGAAAGATGGAATTTTAAAAAGATTAATGTGAATGGAATATATGGTAATTATTTAAACAGATCAAATATTCCAGTAGAGACTTTTCATCATGATGTAAAAACATATTTTCTTTTATATACATTGGAGATGTATGAAAGAGTTCAACAGTTTATGAAAGAATCTGTTGAAATTATATATCCATTATATAAAAATGGTAATAATGAAGAGTTTAATAATGCTTGTTTGGATATAATTGTAAAATCAAACCAAGGAAAAATGACAAAAAAACAAATAGTTAAAACTAACAGTATAACAAGAAGTTTAGATATGTTATCTAATTTAGATGATGAATATTGTAAATATGTAGTTGATAAATTCTTATCAAAAGATGAATTTACAGATTTAGATTTGAAAAATAAATCTTTGTGTATGTGAAAAAAGGAGAATTTGTGAAAATGCGAGATATAAAATTGAATGAAAGTGTTGGCGAAGTTATTTGTCCAGTATGTGAAGGAAAAGGATTTTTTTGTGATAAATGTTTAGGAACTGGTAAATTAGATTGGGTTGAACAAATAGTTGGTAAAAAACCAAAAGAAGATACATTTACGATATATGATTCAAGTAATTGTACAATTTCTAATTCTAATATTACTAATTATTCTTTAGAAGATACTATAAGAAAAATTGTAGCTGAAGAACTTGCAAAACAAATAGATAGAGAAATTTTAGAATCTTTAGCAAATAAGTTTTCCAGTGTTAAAGAACCAACTGATTTATTAGAAGGAGACAAAAAATGATAACAGATTCATTTTTAAACTCTTGTTTTTCTGTTTTGTTAAATAAAAATATGAAAATAAAAAGAACTAAAAGTTTGTATCGTGATATAAATGATATTATAAAATTTAATGAGAAAAGAAACGAAGATGAAATTCCCATATCAATTAAAAGTAAATTAGAATGTTTAAAAACAATTTTAACTTTATTGTTAAATGATAAAACAGTAGATAATTTAATAGATAGTATTATTCTATCTGATAAATTTAAACAATATTCTGATTTTTTAGATATAAAAATTAATGAAACAACAAATGATCTTATTACTCAGGATAATTTAAATCAAATACGATTAAGAAAAAAATACGCAAGTTTAATAAAGAATTATAATGAGTTAGAAAAAATTGTGAATACGATTAAAGACGGTTCATTCGATTCTATAGATGAATTAGTTGGTGATTACGAGCAAAATGTAAAAGTTTTATATACAAATGTAATGGAAAGCAATAGAGTTGTTTCTGTCGAAGCATCAGCATCATTGGATTTAGTAAAAGATAATTATGATGCAGTAGTTGATAAAATGAAGAAAAAATATGATAAGGATAGCAAAACACCAACAGGATTTAATATTTTAGATAAAGATATTTTATATGGTGGGTATGAACCAACAAGATTATATATTTTTGCTGGAGGGTCAGGAGCAGGAAAGTCTGCTTTTTTAAGTAATACAATTATAAAATCAGCGAGTAAACCGTTTCCAAGTAAGGATAGCAATCCGGGTGATATAAAGAGAGTATATGTTTATGTAACTATGGAAAATAGTATTGAAGAGTCTTTAACAAGAAGTTATGCAGCTCTTTTTGATAAAAAAGAAAAAGAGGTAACAACATTAGATAAAGATGTAATAAAGAACAATTTAACATCTGAATTATTAAAATATAATTCAACAATTGTAATGAAATATTTTCCAGGACTGACAATAAGTACATTTGATTTAATGAGTGTTTTGGATGATGTAATTGAACAATATGGAAAAAATACTATTGCTGGTTTATATGTTGATTATTTAGATTTATTAAAAGCCGATACAAAATATGATATGTATAGATTGGAATTAGGACATATAACTTTATCTTTAAAATCATTAGCAGTACAATATAATATTCCAATTATAACAGCAACTCAACTTGCAAAAAGAGTTTATACTATAGAAGATCCAAAAGAATTGGGATTAGATATGATGTCAGAATCTATTAAAAAGGTTGAGCATGCAGATTTTGTTGCTTTACTTGGAAAAGATCGACATGATGATAAGAAAGTATATGGTGTTATAGGAAAAAATCGAAGTGGAAGAAGTAATATAGATTTAGATTTTATTGTTGATTATGAAAGATATAAATTTATAGATGTTGTGTATCATGTTAATAAAGAAAAGAAGGATATTTCATCTGATAAATACAGACAAAAGATAACTGAAAACTTTAAAGGGTTTCTACCATTTTAGTTTTAAACTGGATTTTTTGTTATATTTAATGTAGAACAAAATAAAAATAATTTATATTTTGAAGTTATTAAAAATTTTTATGGAGGATTATTAAAAATGGCACAGAAGAAATCATATAAATCATTACTAAAAGAGGCGATTGCTGAGTTTGATACTAGTGATCATCTTGATGTAAAGGGACCGATGTTAGACCCCATTCTATCTTGGAATGGAAATGGCGAGCTTCCAATTTATAAGGACGCAGCTTCAATTCTAGAGAGATATTATTTCAATGAAAATTCAGAAAAGGGTGTTCGTACTTTAGAAGGCGATACTCTTGAAGCAGCCTATGAAAATGATAAGGGTGATGCTGAAGGAAAAGCTATGGATCATGCTGAAGGCACTGGTACAGAACAAGCTGGTACAAGTGATAATGATTCCATTGACTCAATCAAAGATGATATCGAAGATGCTCTTGCTCTAGAACAATATATGTCAGAGGAAGATGATGAGCATAAGGAGCCAGATGGTGACGAAGGTGAACCAGATGGTGATGAAAAAGAAGAAGTTAAAGAGAGTCTCAACCTAGAAATGGAAAACGCAATTATTGAAAAATTAATTGCTGAAATGGAAGGGGATGATGATAAAGATGAAGAAGATGAAGAAGATGTTAATGAAGCTGATATTATGACATACACAGATGCTGGTCCAAAATTTGAAGCACCAGACGAAAAAGAGTCAAAAGATCCAGAGGAACATACTACAGGTGCTGGTACAGAACAAGCTGGTACAGGTGATTCTGAAGGAGAGATTCCAGATCGCAAAGATCTTCATGATCAAATGGTAGAGCCAAAAAATTACAATGAACAAATTGAACAAGCTTTGGCGATGCTAGAACAAGAAATGGAAGATGAAAAAAAAGACGATGATGAAGAAGAAGATGAAGATTTAGATGTTGATAAAGAAGTTAGTGAAGCAATGAATACTGGTGGTATTCCTATGGGTATGACCAATAAATTGAAGTTAGCAACAACTTTTAGAAAACCAAAAGCTGGTGCTGCTGCTGTTAGAAATCCTGCACAGATTAAGAGAGAAGATGCTCTTCCTGGCGGACCTGCAAGACAGGGTGAGGATTATGAATCAGATGAAAGATATTATGCAGAAGCTTTAAGAATGTTCAAAGAAGAAGTTGAAGATGATGAACAGGATGATAATGATAAGCCTGATAATGTCGATTCTGATGATGTTAGAGTCTAATATAAATCTGTCAAATTAAAATAGAAGAGCTAAATCTATTGTTATAGGTTTAGCTCTTTTTTTCTAGCCAAAAAGGAGTGAATTTCTATGTATATAGTTGAAATAAAAACACCAAATCAAATCTTTGTTCATCGAGGTAAACCTGTAAGAAGTCCTGTTAAATTTTTTGATGTGTTAGAAAGTGAATTAGAAATATTAAAAGGACAAGCTAGAAAAACTCATTCTATATTGTCAGTTTGTTTAAAAGAAGAAGTAGAACCAAAAAAATTTGAATATATAGAAGAAGAAAAAGAATATATAGTTGATGATTTGGATGATAAATCTGAAAATGATAAACAACAAAATTTATCAATTTTAGATAAATTATTAAAAGGTGAAAGGATCGAATAAAGATGATTAGAATTGAATTGATTATGAAAAATTCGGAAATTATAGAATTGATTGATAATTCAGAATGTTCTGATGAATTATTGGATAATCTTTCGTTATTAATGAAATCAAATAAAATAAATATATTAAAAACTGATACAAATTCTTTATTAGTCAGACCGAATTCAGTAGAAGCTATAAGAATATCTTATATTAAAGAAATTGTTGATGAAAATAAAAATATTTTAGAACAAAATAAAAAAGAAGAGGAAATGGATATAATAACAGATGCTGATTAATTTTATTATTTGTTTTGCTATTATTATAATTTGTATAGCTATCTCTTTTGTTATTATACGAGAAAGAAAAAATTATCAGATTATTAAAGACTTTCCATCTTATATATCAGTTTTAGAATATTATCAAAAAAAAGCGTATGAGATCATACATAAAGATAGAATACTAATATATTCATTAGAAGCAACATCAATTCCTGATAAGGAATATAATCAAGTTTCCAAAGATTATGTAAAACTTGTTGAAAAACTTATTGGTCCTAGATTATTAAAACAATATATCTTTTTATATGGAAATTATGATACTTTTCTGTTTAATGTTCTTGAGTTTTTTAATACAACATATGATTCAGATGAAATAAAAAAGTCAGCTTTAGATGATTTACAAGAAAAAGAAATAGATGAACAAAATATTGGAGCTAAATAATATATGGATAATGTACAAGAATATTTAGATTATTTAGAAGAAAAGTTTAAAAAACCATCAAGAGTTACAATAACCCGACAAGCTAAAATTAATAGAGCCACAGGGCAACTTGCCAGTATAGAAGCCAGAAAGAAAAATGACCCTATTTATAAACAAATGGTAAAGTATAGAGATTTATATTTTAAATATAGAGATATGGTTCATAAGAAGTATTCACCAAGAGTGAGAAATAAAGCAAGGAGATAAATATGGCAAAGATAGGTGATACTATTAATAAATTAAAAACAACTATAGTCAAAACACAGACTAAAGATATAGATTCAAAATTAGATCAAGCCGTTACTGACATTTTGAGTTATAAAAGTAATTCCGGTAGAAATGGTTATGTTCAGCTTGTTAAAAGTTTAATTTCAAAAACAGCAGATGTAAAAATAACTGGTACTGGTGGTGGTTTATTTTCTCAAGGTGTAAGTCCAACAGCATTCGGCCAAGGCGCTAGAATAATGCGCTATAAATCTTACCAAGCTATTATTACACATATAAACTATGCATATAGAGCTTTAAATGTTATTGTTGATAACGTTTTATCACCAGATGATATAACAAAACAAGCTTTAGAAATAAAACCATCTCAATATTTGACAGACGAAACTCCAGTTACATCCAAAATTCGTTATGTAAAGGAAGTTGTAAAAAGTATTGACCTTGAAGAAAAATTAGAAACTATCGTTAAACACACCTTATTATATGGAGATCTATTTTGTGAAATAGCTGGAGCAAAAGAAGCTTTAACAAGTCAAACTCTTTTAGCTGAAGCAAAAGATTATCAAATAAAATTTGATGGAAAAAAAGAAAAAGGTATTTATGAATCCATTACTGAAAATATAGGAAAAGAAGATTATGTAAATATAATAATGGATTATTCAGCTCTTCATGAAGAAGAAACACCCAAAACAAAGAAAAAGGCTAAAGTTAAACTATTAAAAAATATGAAATTAGTTTTTCATAACCCTCAATTCGTTGTTAAACTACAAAGCTCTTTGTTTCCAATTTGTTTTGGTTATTTAGTATTTCCAATTCGCGCTGCTATGCCAAGTATGATGTTGGCAGATGATGCCATAAACAATATATGTATAACAATTCTGAAAAGTTTAAATGGTAAAATTCCTCAAATGAGTGAGTTTAAAGCAGATGATGAATTAAAAGATATTGTAAAAGCTATGATTGGCAAAGGTGATTTGAATAAATCTATGAATATTAGATATATTCCACCTGACAAAATGGTTCATTTCTTTGTACCAACAACTAAATATTATCCCTATGGAGAATCTATTTTTGACAGTGCGCAATATACAGCTAAAGTTTTAATCTCAATGGAAACAGCATTGGCAGTTCAGCGTTTAACACGTTCAACTGAAAAAAGAAAGATTGCTATAGAAGTCGGTTTACCAAGAGATGCCAAAAAAGCTATCGAGCAGATGAAGGAAGAATTTAGAAAAAGAAAAATAAGTTTAGATAGCTTTGGAACTGTTGATACAATTCCTTCTATGATAACAACTTTCGAAGATGTTTATATTCCACAGAAAGATGGTAAACCATTTGTTGATATTTCAACATTCGAAGAAGGTAGAGTTGATGCCAGAGGTAAAGTTGATGAGTTGAAATTTATGAGAGATTCTTTGGTTGCTTCATTAGGAGTTCCACCAAGCTTTTTGGGTATAGAAGAAAACCTTAGCAACAAGAATGCTCTATCTGAAGAAAATATTTTATTCGCAAGAACAGTTATAGCACATCAAAAGTATTTAAAACATCAAATAGAAGACTTGATGCAAAAAGTTTTTAATATTATTGATCCAGAAGAAAGTTTAAA
>AMWB02156372.1_pt1 | contig 16434 bp, 11 predicted proteins | sample 200311 | NCBI WGS metagenome assembly AMWB02 (sample SAMN02737377, study PRJNA173069) | bioreactor metagenome | biome: anode biofilm in microbial fuel cells | place: USA: California | collected 2010-12-16 | reverse complement strand
CATCCCTAATCCAATTTTACAGAAACAAAGTTACGTAGCGATGTTTATTGCGCATTCTTCTGTTTATACGTTTATCTACCCACCATAAATGACAACCAACTGTGTTCCCCTCTACATAAAGTCGAAGCCATCCTACAATTTGATTGAACTGCCATGTACCACCGAATTCAGCAATTATTGAATGTCGTACCCTTAGTATGACTTCGTGACTTAGTGGCCGTTGTTCAGGATCATGGGAGATAATCCATTCAATATGTTTCGCAATATGTGTTTCTATTTCCGCATCAAAATCATTCTTTGTTTTCCGGTATATCGGTAGGTCAAATATGTATTGATCACTCATAATTAAAGTTACTGGGCTTTAAATTATCTTGACCGACGTGGATCTTCAGATATTCGGTAGGTTTCATCACGGCTCGTGAAAGCGGGTCGCGTTCCTTCCAGTACGTTAAGAACGTGTTGGTTCATAATTGGACTTTCAAGGGAACCAGAATCATAGGATATGTGATTGCCGTCACTTTTATCCATCTCACAGAATATAACTTGTTCAGCACCTGTAACTACCGCTATGTTTGGATTGTGAGTGATAAGGAATACCTGACGTCGCTTTCGAGCCTCTTTAATAAATGGCACTAATACTGTGAATACACTCTGATTGTCGAGGTTTTCTTCAGGCTGATCGATTAACAGGGGACTATCGCTTCTATCAACTAAGAGATAAAAAACCAGCAGTAATGCACCCTTTTCTCCAGGAGAAAGGTTGCTGAGTCCTCTTCCGCCCATTGTCAGATTATGCCTGTATTTAATAAATTCAAGTTGATAGATGAAATCATATAACTCTGATACTGAACTTCCTGATTTAATTTGTTCAGACACTTGCCTGGCCTGTTCACCTTCATTTGGAGGTCATAATGTAAGGCGTGATGGATTTTTTCAAGGAAACTTAATATCGAATCCCAATTATCAAAATCCTTATCTTTCATAATATCAGCCACTAACGCAGAAGCTTGTTCTGCTCCATAGAACGAACCACGTTTATTGTTTGCCACATGCGAAAATATTCCATTAATAAAATCTATGGCTTCAAGAGACGCAATGAATTCAACTTTGAAAGCCTGATCTTTAGGTGGATGAGTATCTATAAATTTTTGTACTGGTGCGTACAACTCATGCAGTAAATTAATGTGTTCAGATAATTTATCAAATAAACACTTAGTTTTCTTAATTCTATCTGTTTCTAATAATACAAGTTCTTTGGGAGCAATATGTTCGAGTCTTTCAATCTGATACTTTAAGTATCGAATGGTACCTGGCAAATCTTTATTGCCAATAACCTGATGAACTGACTGCTGGAACTCAGCGTGTGATTGCTTAGAAGCTTGAAAAGCTTGCATTGGTGACGAAAGTTCATCCTCAGCAGCTTTAAGTTTTGCATTTGATTCAATGAGTTTCGAGGCAAGGCTTTCTTTTTGTTCTTCGTCGAGCTCTGACCTGAGATTACTTAGCTCCTTTACTAACTCACGTTCTTTGTTACTAACAATATCTCTTTTAACCTCTATGGTAATAATCTCTTGGAACTGAATACCCAATTTTGTAAAATCTCCATCATGGTCAGCTGATAGTTTCGATATATCTCTTTCGATTTTGTCAACGAGAGCAATTATTCGACGGGCGGCTTCCACTTTAGCCCGTAAGTTCTTTGTTCGTTCTTCATACTCTTCTTTTTTGTCAGATAGTTGCTTATTTTCCTCACGCAATTCTTTTATTCGTGCATCCAATTCCGGATTGGAGGATTTTGGTAAAGGGAGAATTGAGGGTCTTTTACTCCACATTCCTTTGAGCTCATCGAGTTTTTGTTTGAGAAGACTTGTTAACTTTAGATTATGTGTTGGAGAGAGTTCTAATTCGAGATTAACAATGCGAGAATTAATACTGGAGATTTCAGCTCTAAGTTCATTTGATTCGCGTTCTGTCGCCTCCATCCTGAATTTTATGAGATCAGAGAGTGAGTCAAGCCCGAGACGTTCCTCTTCTGGTACATGAGAGAAGACAACTCTCTCTATTTCTGACATAAATTGTTTATGCTCTTCATTACAGATGTGATCAATGAAGTGCTGCGGCAAATGTCGAATCTTTGATGGTGCAGATTCATCATACGAGGAACTCAAAGAAACAGGAACTTCCGGTCCTGGAGTATACCATTCGAGTGTGACCTCGAAACTGTCTGCTAAATTACCTCGAGATGCCTGAAAGGGTTTAAGAAATGACATCTCTCTAGAAGGTCTGGGTGCATTTCCTGCAAGTGCAATCGAGTCAAGAAGAGCACTTTTACCCATACCACGATTACCAATAATAGCAACCAACTCAGGATTAATAGGGAGGTCAACATTCTCAAACCATTTCCCCGTACGATCGGCACCTTTACGTTTATTAATTTGAACACGCCGTATATAATTCCCCGGTTTACGGTCAATCTCACCTAATAATTTTGGGCGAGGCCCAATATATACCCGATCATTGTAATCTTTCGCTGCTAATATCAAACCGTCAAGGGTTGTATCTCCTTTTATCCAGGTCATGCAATTACCAATGCGTTCCTTTTCTATGGAGTCAGAAAAGTCGTGCGCATCACTACAATCAAATAGTTTATAATTTACTTTTTCCTTCTTTAAGCGTTCATGTCCTCTCTCAAACGTTGCCAAATCAGGTGCTGATGTGAAAACGACATCCACAGAGTTAATAAAATTCTTTTTATCAGCGATGGAATGATCATTCCATCGATACTGATCCCATTCTGCCTTCCCGATTGCAGTTACATAACGCCCGCGCAGGTAGGAATTTTCTAATAGCTCAATTAACTTCTGCTCATCGAAATTCAAATTGTTAAAACCTAACAAAAAGTTTGACTCATTTATTTCATCCGCTCGATCGGTGGGCATATCAGAACGGATTAATTTACCTAGATCTTCTAAGCTAGTCTTGGTGACTGTTGCATTCCACTGTTTAGCTATAGACGCATATTCTGCCGAAACATTCAGACCCGATCGAAGATGTATAAGGAATTGATCTTCGATGATATCCGGATCAAGATCTTCAGCGAAAATAATGTGATAATTTAACCTTAGCATTTTGTCATGACCTGCGAACTTTGCTAACCTAAACTCGACCACTGGAAAAAGGGTTTCAATATTCTGTAGTCGGCCCTCCAGTTTCATGTTTCTTAGTCGGCGATAACCATCTATAAAAAGGTAATCGTTAATTCCCAAAACTGATAACTCTTGTGGCATTTTCTCAAGATCATCAACAAAGCGATCCCATGCTTGACTAGCATCACCACCATAGTTTTGTACCACTGAGGAAGGAGTATGGACATGCAGATCCCATTTTCGCCAAACTGAGCCGATTTTATGATTCGCCATAATTCTCTTTATTATGCACCTTTGATTGTCAATTAACTTTCAATAACAGTATAATAATCAAAGATAAACATAATCATAAAGTATTCTTTACAGATTATCTTACATTTTTTATATTAAAAAACGAGATATTTAACATTTTGACTAACTTGCTGCATAAAACTTTTTACGATGAATCGTATAAAGCAAGTCCTCGAAGAAAAGGGGATTAAACAAAAATGGCTAGCTGAAAAGCTGGGAAAAAGCTATAACATGGTGAACGGTTATGTTCAAAACAGGCAGCAACCCAGGCTTGAAGTACTTTATGAAATTGCTAAAATCCTTGACGTAGAAGTAAAGGATTTATTGATCGAATTAAATTCCGAAAAAAAGAATGGCAGGTAATATCACTCCTCTTGACCAGCTGAAATCATTTCTGAATGAGATATTTCAGTTTGAAACACAGGACCTCGATTTTGGCATATACAAGATCATGCATTACAAAAGAAAAGAGATCCGTAACTTCATCGACAAGCTTTTAGTTGAAAAGGTAAAGGAACAACTTAAGACAATTTCTGATGATGAGACAAAAAGCATTGGCCTGCAATTAAAGGAGATTGAAAAAGATGATGTCATAAAAGGCTGGCTGGCAGCAACAGATTCAGATAAAGCAACTCTTGAAAAAATATACCCGGACAAGTTCAGATTGTATCATGATTTAACTGTAAAGGCAAAAGACGTAAAGGTTTCAGAGGAGACACAAAATCTAATTTATAACCACCTGACACAATTCTTTTCGCGGTATTATGATAAAGGTGATTTCATAAGCAAACGCAGATTCGGGAAAAATGAAAAATATGTTGTCCCCTACAATGGCGAAGAGACACATTTTTACTGGGCCAACCACGATCAGTATTACATTAAATCATCAGAAACCTTTCAGCATTATGCTTTTAGGGTAAGTACACATACAGGAACACTTACAGTGCATTTTAAGTTACACAATGCTCAGATTGAACAGGGCAATGTAAAGGCTGATGAATCTAATTTCTTCATGCTTGCCGGGAAAGATCCCGAAATAAAGGAAAATGATGAGGATCTGAATTTTATCCTGGCAGACAAAAAGCCTGAAATCGGAGATCAAGAAGTGACTTTTTATTTTGAATACAGACCACTTGATGATTCAGAGAAGGCTAGAATAAAAGGGAACAATAAGCAGGATACACTTGATGAAATTGCTTTTGAATTTCTGAAAAAGGAGTTCAGTAATAATCCTCTCTTTGCCAATCTGTGGAAAGAACAGGAAGGCATCCCTCTCCTACTGAAGAAGCTTCATCATTATACCCGAAAGAACAAGTATGACTTTTTTATTCACAAAAACCTGAAAGCGTTCCTCGTACGTGAGCTCGATTTTTATATCAAAACAGAGCTTGTGAATGTTGACGACCTTTACGTTACTGATGCGGAAGAACACTTCAACAGGCTGAGGCACAATGTGAAAACCATCAAAGTATTTAAGTCAATCGCTGATACGATAATTGATTTTGTACATCAGATTGAAGATTTTCAGAAGAAACTTTGGGAAAAGAAAAAATTTGTACTTAGTACCGAATGGATTATAACAATTGACAGACTTGTAGAATATTTAAACAACGATGAAAAACTGTACCGCCCGATATTGGAACAAGTCATTAAGAATAACAAACAGGTGGCTGAATGGAAAGATTTATTCGGTGAAGAAAATATCCCACAAATGCTTTCAATTGACAATCTTAGGGCTGATTTGCATACCTGGAAAAAGGTTCCTATTGATAGTATATTTTTCCCTGCAAGTTTTAAAACAAACTTAATTGCATTACTATCTACCCAGATTGATATAACTGATAAGCTAGATGGATTGTTGATCCATTCTGATAATTATCATGGTCTTAATTTGCTAAGGTACTTGCATTTAGGAAGGATAAATAATATATACATTGATCCACCGTACAATACAAGTGCCTCAGAAATCATTTATAAAAATAGTTTCAAACACTCCTCTTGGAATACATTTATCCAAAACCGGATTGAAATTGGAAAACCACTTCTTAAGGATAACGGTATTATGTGTATTACAATAGATGATGTTGAAATGTCATCATTGTCAAAAATTGTACATGATATTCATGGTCCAAAAAATATTGCAGGTGTTATAGCAATCCGAGCAAATCCTTCTGGCAGACCAAATGAAGATGGTCTTGCAATTGCACACGAATATGCAATATTCGCAAAGCAAACTTGTGAAGCAGGTATCAAGAAATTACCTCGTACAGATATTCAGTGGAAACGGTATAAGGAGAAGGATGATATAAGTGTTTACGAATGGAGGAATTTTAGGAGAGAGGGTTCAAATTCAAATCGTGAAGATGGTAAAAGGCAATGGTATCCTATATTTGCTGATTTAGACAAAGGGACTATTAGGGTTCCTAAAATGAAATGGTCTGATGACACAGAATTATGGACAATCCTAGAAGATCCAATTAAGCCAGAAATCGAAATTTGGCCAATTACAGATGATGGAATTGAGAAAAACTGGCGATGGAGTGAAGAGAATGTTAAACTTAATTATCATCAGTTTGAAACCAGGAAAAACAATAAAAACATTCCCCAAGTATATTATAAATTTCGCCCTAATACTGATGGCATAACCCCACTAACATTTTGGCAAGAAGCGAAGTATTCTGCTACTGAACATGGGACTAAAACCCTGAAAAATTTATTCGGGAGAACAAATTTTTCATATCCGAAATCCATTTGGGCGGTGAAGGATTGTCTCTATATAATGGGCAATGAAAGAAATACCATTAATTTAGATTATTTTCCTGGTTCTGGGACCACTTTTCATGCTGTTCAACTTTTAAATTCTGAAGATCAAGGTATGCGAAAATGTATTCTTATAGAACAAGGCGATTATTTTTATTCTATAATAATCCCTCGAATAAAAAAAGTGTCCTACACTTTCAATTGGAAAGATGGAAGACCTATAAATGATAGCATGGATGGTATTGGAGTCTTTCTCAAATACCAGCGGCTTGAACAATACGAAGAAGCTCTTGAGAATATAGCTTTCAATGCCTCTGAAGAAACAATACAGAAAGCGCTGGAATTCGATCAGTACATACCGAAATATTTCCTCGAATTTGAAACTAAAGGGAGTAACACCCTGGTCAATACCGAAGCAATGAAAGACCCGTGGAACTACAAGCTAAAGGTCTGGGACGGATATACGTATGATACGGAAAAGGCTGTTGACCTGATTGAAACATTTAACTACCTTATTGGTCTTCACATGCAAAAATTCATAACAAAAGAGTTTAACGGAAGAATGTATCAAATCATATACGGTAACAATAATGCAAATAAGCAAATACTGGTTATTTGGCGAAATGTGAAAGGCTGGACACCTGGTGATTACAGTGCAGACAGCTTGGCGCTGATGAAGGAACTGGCAAATTATAAATATGACCTGCTTTATATTAATGATCAGGCGCATATTGATGGCTATCAGCCGATTGAAGAAGTATTTAAAAATAAAATGCTGAATTAATGGCTCTTGCAGTTAACATAGATGAACTTATAAACGGTAGGGTAATTGAATGGGAACGCCTCGAATTTAAACGTGGCTGGAATCCAGAAGATGTTATCCATTCGCTCAGCGCTTTTGCAAATGATATAAATAACTGGGGTGGAGGATATATTGTTCTAGGAATTGAAGAAAATAACGGACGACCTGTATTACCTCCCGCCGGACTAAATCCGGACCAAATAGACAGGATTCAGGGCGAAATAACAGGCCTTTGCCATAAGCTTCAGCCCAATTATATGCCTGTAATACAACCATATTTGTTTCAGGAAAAACATATACTGGTCATATATGCACCTGCAGGGGATATGCGACCATATTCAGCTCCCGAAAGTCTTGGTGAACGGGGAATACAAAACAGATTTTTCTTTATCAGGAGCGGTTCAAGAAGTATCAGGGCACAGGGTGAAGAACTAAGAAGGTTGCAGGAACTTACTGCCCGTGTCCCCTTCGATGATCGAATTAATCAGAATACCCGTATCGACGATCTTGACCTTGGCCTTATACGTAATTTTCTGCACGAAATCAAAAGTGATCTTGCCGAAGAGAGCACCACGATGCCTTTCACCGATTTGTGCAAACATATGAACATTGCACGAGGCCCTGACGAAGCATTTCGTCCGGTAAATGCAGGTCTAATGTTTTTCTCAAAAGAGCCTCACCGTTTTTTTGAAAGGGCCTGGATTGAACTGGTACTAAGGAAAGATGAGGCGGGGAAGGCTTTTTCCGAGAAATATTTTAAAGGACCTTTACATAATCAGTTGCGCGATGCATTGGATTACATCAGGAACAATATTATTACCGAAAAAGTAAAAAAAATCACAGGGCGTGCTGAATCTCTGCGTTTTTATAATTTCCCCTATGACGCGATTGAAGAATCATTGGCAAATGCTGTATTTCATAAAAGTTATGAAATTGGTAAACCAATTGAGGTTCAGATATGGCCGGACCGTATTGAAATATTAAGTTTCCCTGGCCCTGTTCCACCTGTTACTGCAAAAATTCTGGCTGAAAACAGGAGAATAGTGGCACGTGATTACAGGAACAGGAGAGTAGGAGATTTTTTGAAAGAGCTTCATTTGACTGAAGGTCGTGGTACCGGATTTCCAACTATTTATAAAGCACTGGAAGACAATGCTTCTCCCCCTCCAGTTATGGAAACAGACGAACAATGTACCTATTTCCTTACGGTTCTTAAAGTTAACCCTGATTTTATAACATTAAATAATGGTAACAAAGAAGGTAACCATGTAGGTGACCAAGAAAGTGACAAAGAAAGTGTCAAAGAAAGTGACAAAGAAAGTGTCAAAGAAAGTGCCAAAGAAAGTGCCAAAGAAAGTGATGGAGAAACAGCCAGATTAAGTGCAATAGGAGTAAGGATTTTAAGCTATTGTGTGATTCCCAGACCCAGATCAGAAATTTTACATAAAATAGGACTTATTAATCATTCCAAAAATTATAAACGTCACATTGAACCCCTGATAAAAACAGGCTTTCTTCAGATGACAAATCCTGAAAACCTGAGCAATAGGAACCAGAAGTATTTCACAACAGAAAAAGGAAAAAGAAAGATACAGGAAGCTAATGGAGTTAAGTAAACAACTAATATTATTCAGGTATATCCTAAGGCAGTTTGGTTATGAGGAATTTGAAGTTCTGAGGGAGGAGTTCAATAACAAAGAGCAGGGAGTAAGTGCAACAGGATATACTTATTTTGCCAGCTTCTTGATGAGCAATTCCGATAAACTTATTGATGACCGGGCAATACAGGGGTATGATGAAGCTATTCAGTTATATGAAAAGAGACTCAGGGAAAACCGGGCAGAACCATTCTTTTCTTTCAAATACTATCAGTGGTTTGCACTTTTGTTTACTGAATATTTCTTTGACATATATCACAATAACAAAGATCTGCTGATTAATGCCCTGAATGAATATCTGGAAGCTGCCAGTAATTACAGAGAAGTTGAAAAATTTACTGAAAATGATCTTAAAAAACTAGCATACTGGATGGCTACCGGGAGTGGTAAAACGTTACTGATGCACTGTAATTACTGGCAAATAACGCGATACAACAAGAACTGGGAGAACATAATTCTTATAACACCTAATGAAGGATTGAGCCGGCAGCATTATGAAAGCCTTACTGAAAGCGGAATCCCGGCAAAACTGTACTCCGGTAGCGAAGAAAGCCTTAAAACAAAGGAGGGTGAAATTCTTATTCTTGAAATAACAAAACTTGTTAAGAATAAAGAAGGTGAAGGCATAAGTGTAGATGTTGACTATTTCTCGGAATCGCGAAATCTCGTTTTTATAGATGAAGGGCATAAAGGCAGTAAGTCGGAAGAACAGACCTGGAAATCTCTGCGGGAATACCTTACAAGAGGGAAAGATTCTTTTACATTTGAGTATTCTGCTACTTTCGGCCAGGTTATAACAGGAAAAAATAAGTTCCTGCTTAATGAATACGCAAAGTCTATAATATTTGATTATTCGTACCGGCATTTTTATACTGACGGCTACGGTAAAGATTTTTCTGTTCTGAATATTGACGTTAAGAACGAATACAGTGAAGATCAGAACTGGTTGTTATTGTCAGCAAGTCTTCTGGGGTATTACGAACAGCTTGAATTATTTGACAGATATCATGATGAACTGAGAGAATACAATATTGAGAAACCACTATGGGTTTTTGTTGGAAGCCGTGTTATCAGTTCAGGTTCTAACTCACTTACTGCAGATGACAAATTAAGCATTTCAGACGTAACCAGGATAATCGGGTTTTTCAAGAAAGTATTAACCGAACCTGCACGGCTCCAAAAAACCATTGATGATATTCTTGCTGAAAAAACCGGATTCAGAGACACTAACGGAGATGATATTCTCAAACACAGGTTTGAATACCTGCGAAGTGAAAAGCCACGGGCTGAAATTGTTCTCGAAAAAGTATTTAACGGAATCGGAAATATTGAAGCATGGCAGATAAAACAGGCTGAAGGAGAAATCGGCTTAAAAACCAGGACAAGTGAGAATTATTTTGCAGTGATTAATATTGGAGATGTACCCAAATATGCCAAAACTCTTGAAGCTGATACAGGCGGCGAATTAGCTATTCAGGATGACGCCTTTACAAGGTCTCTCTTTCAGTCAATTTCAAAATCTGACTCCTCAATTAAAATTCTGATCGGGTCGAAGAAGTTTATCGAAGGTTGGAATTCCTGGAGGGTTTCCAGCATGGGTCTGATGAATATGGGGAAAAGTGAAGGGGCACAGATCATTCAGCTTTTCGGCCGTGGTGTAAGACTGAAAGGGAAAGAATTATCCCTGAAAAGAGAAGAAAAGAAAACTGATTATTATATAAGGGCCTTACAAACAATTTTTATAATGGGGCTTAATGCTTCCTATATGAACCGGTTTTTATCCGAAATTGAGAAGGAAGTGCCTGACTATTCCGATTTTCCGATCGAGATCCGGCTGAATAATGAAGAAAAATGGAACGGTAAATTACTTTCCTTCAAAAAGGACCGGGAGAATGAATTTAAATCATGTTTAATTGCTCTTTCTTTTAGTCCTGAAATAGCTAAGAGAATTACGGTTGATCTCCGAAACAGAATCATGGTTGCAGAAAGTGGATTTAATAATCAGCTGACAGAAGATACAGAGAGATACTCAGAAAATTTCCTTCATACCTATTCAGGCTTCATAGACTTTGAAAATATACTACTTGAAGCTAACAGGTATAAACTTCTGAAAGGCTATAGTAACCTGTTGATCTTTAAGGAAACACTAAAACAAATAATCCGGGAAGGAAATGTTACACTTTACACCCATAAAGGGCAGTTCGGATTAGAAGATGCCATTTCTGGCAGAATTCAAGGAGTTGCATTAAACATAATAAAGGAATACATCCATAAATTCTATGCAGATAAAGAAAAGAGGTTCCTTTCAGAATTTCTGACTTATGATATGCTGGATACTGAGGTTCATAATGAATTATTTCCTGTAAATAAAAAGATGATCGTCAGGATTCCTAAGAGGCATGAATCGATTGTAAATGAGTTGAAAGACAGCATCTTTGATATTTACAATAAGGATAACAAGGTTCTTCCATCACTTCATTTTGATAAACATTTGTATTCGCCTATTGCTATTATTGCCGAGGGGAAAAAATACCGGGAAATAAAAATAGTACCCGCGAGACTTAATGAAGGGGAGACCACTTTTATTAGACACTTCCGCGAATTCATAACTGAATCCGGAATCTTTCACAACCGGGAGGTTTTTATTCTCAGAAATCTTTCATTAAAGGGTTTCGGATTTTTCATGGAAAGCTCTTCTTTTTATCCTGATTTTATTATCTGGGTGGTTGATGGCATTTACCAATATATTTATTTTCTTGACCCCAAGGGAATTATGCTTGGAGAAACGCACTTCAACAATCCCAAAGTTTTATGGTGCAGGAATGATGTGAGAGAACTGGAACAAAAGATCCAGGCAGATCTGGCAATTAATAATACCGGCATCAGGGTAAATATCTCCGCTTATATCTTGTCAATCACTCCCTTTGAGAAAGTGACGAAAATATGGAGTGACGGAGGGGCAAAAAGGGAGAATTTTTCTGAGAACAGAATATTGTTCATAGAAAACAATAAGGAATATCTGAATGAAATATTTTCAAACATTCAAAAATAAACCACTGTTCATTTGGTTCACTTTTACAAATAGTGAAACCAGACCAGCCAATAGTATCATGTTGATATTCAATACCGTAGGGAATCTAATTTTTTAAATAAAGAATATTTTGTTTCTCTTTTATATGATTCAGATTATAAATGAAACTGCAAAGCGCAGAGATCAATCTTTTGTAGTTCTAGTTAAGTCAACTATTACCGGAATATTCGATTTTGCACCTTTACCAGAGACAATTGCATGATATTTCGGCAGATTTGGCAGTGCGGTAACTAGATTTTTCCCGACATAATTTCCTAAAAACGTGAAGCTTGTTTCATCGAAAGCTTGGAAACAGATAGTGGTATTGCATTGAGTTAATACTGTCTTTGACACATTTGCGGTCCTCTGGGCGATCACGATCAATCCTATTCCGTACTTTCTGCCCTGTAATGCAATTTGTCCAATTTTATTTACTATAGCTTTTGTGCTCCCATAATCACCCAGGTCACCAAGGAATGTAGTTTCAGGTACAATTGTGTGTGCTTCTTCCAGAACCAGACAAATTTGAGGCCCCCCAATATTCTTTTTTGCATAAAGGAATATATCCTCAAAGAAGAACTGCGTAAATTCCAGTATGAAGGAAGTATTTGATAGATCTGGTAATTCAAATATCCCTACTTTCCCATCGCTTTTTAAAAACTCTTCAATATAAGTATTAAGTTGTCCGCTGATTTTCTTTTTCAAATCAAGAATTAATGCAGATCCTTTATCTCTTGATTTTCTTGCTTCATCTTCCTTCTGGGCTATTAGTTCTTCAATAGTGGCTAGACCAGCTTTGTCATGAAGGATTGGTTTTGGATCCAAATCTTTAAGCTTCGTGATATATTCCCCGGTGAAATCGACACATATTACTTTGGTGTCTGTCAGCAGAGCTTTAATAATTTCATGTGTTATGAAAGATTTTCCTGACCCGGTAACTCCTAAAATTGCTAAATGGTGACTAACTGAGTCTTTAAGATTCAGGATCACTGGTAAACTAGTTTTTGGAATTATGCCTAAAGGATATTCAGGATACTTTATTTCAGGTACAGTGATATGGTCCGTTTTAGCTTTAAGAACTATTGAGTTAACTTCAGGCACCCAACCAAATTTTTCAAAAGAAGAATCTGTTTGATTCCAGGTGCCTAATTGAATTGCTTTACCCTTTATAAAACCGGTTTCATTTTTTTTATCAAGTACCTCCTCGTCAGTTTCTCCCTCAATAATTTGATAATAGATAGTCCTCCCGTCAACAGATAACTCCAACAAATCTCCCTCTTGAATAGACGATGTATTGTAGCACTCAAAAACTATCTTACCGATATCAGTTCCTTTGATAATTACTCCTACGAAACGCGGTATAATTTCCTCAATATTAGTATCATTTTCGATTTTGTAAAGAATATCCCTTTCAAGATTTACCTTCTTTATTTTGTCCTCCTTCTCTTCCTTAATCAGTAAAACCTTTATCCATTTTTGGTCGTTGAGAATATAGGTGTCAAGCACAAAACCATAACAAATAGTCTCTGAACTACCCTGCATTGTATATTTAAATTTCACAATATCAGTTTTCTTACAGGTCAGAAAATCCCTAAATACTTTTGCCAGGAATATCCTTTTTGACTGAACACTTAATATGTGACCTATAGCCTTTTTAGGAACATATTCTTTGGTTTTAATGCTTGTCACTAATTTATGGGGTTCTGTTACTATTAGAATCCACCAAAAAATCATCAACCCAAGTACCTTAATATCATTGATTTCATAATAAGTGAGTAGAAAATAAAGAAACATGGCTGAAAAGGCAAATTTTCCCTTCCCAAATGTGACAGCAATATCTTTTAAAATCATTGACAGTCTGTTTCTTAGATTGTCTTGACTTTTATCTTCATCTGACAATATGATTGATAATGCTGAGATAGAAACTATTATAAGTACATAGATGAATCCAATCCACCATAGCCATAGATCATCATTTTCATTGAAGATGCCTCTCACAGCTATCATGATAACAATTAATGGTAGCTGGTTAGCAAGAATATTCCTTGGAGATGTGTAGTACTCCTCAATAAAAAAACTGGAAATTAAGACCATCAAAAGACCGGAGTAAAACCATAGATTATTGCTGTCATTTGCCGGGATAAATGACCCACTAATCAGATAAGAGAATCCAAAAGCAATAACTAACAGAACTACAAAGAGAAAGAATTTACTAAGGACAATCTTTTTAAGGGAATCCATAATTAACATGATAAGCAATATTATTTTCTTTGGATTAAGGATTCAACCATTCACGATCAGGCTTCGCTAGTAACCTTGCATTATTATAGGCTTGATCTAGTGTTAAAACTGTATGTGCTTTGTATACAAATTCTTCTTTATTAACGACTAAAGCCAAATCTGCATCCTTTTTGGTAAGCATACATAAAGGGAGTAAAAATTGTATTTTGCCATCATAAAAATGGGGTATTGCTGTTTTATAGTTTCTTCTAACTCTTTTTGTCGCCAATTCAATAGATTTGGTAATTGCATCAAAAAAGGTTTCATCATCCAATGAGGCTATTTTTGAAGGGAATCTTGACTTCCTGTTTTTTAAATGTTCTCGATCAATGATTATTTTACCATCATTTAGGGATGTGTCGAAAACAAGCTCTCTCACCTCTGCTTCTGCAAAATATGACGCAATTTCAGGAGCCGATGGAAAATACTTCCTATAATGAGATTGATCCGTATTAAACTCTAAGAACTCGTAATTTGGTTGCTGTATGTGCCATTGATTTGATTTATCAATTGGCGTGACTTTTAAAAAATACCCATAAATCTCATCCTGAAAAGGAGTCACTAATCCGGTATTGAAATAAGCGTATTCCTTCTTGTCCTTTGATGATTTTCCCTCGATTATCTTTTTCTGGGCTAGAATTCTATCAAACGTATGGTTGATATAGCTGTATAAAACAGGAACTCCTGAAGTGGGATTTTTAATGTAATCCCAGTGTTCTCCTTCACTTAAAGCTTTTAAATCAAGTAAACTCTGATTAAAATCATCGAAATCGGCAAAGGTTTCTAATGAACATCTTGTGTCAACCTTAACAACATCAAGTGCCTCTTTCCCTTTTTCACTGCTTCCCTTAGTGAATATTACTGGATCTCCAGCTTCTATGCTAATATATTTACTGTCGGCACCTTTAATTTTGGAGTAATGCACAAAATACTTATCATTTGAATTGAAGTCTTTTATCCAGCCAAATCCACTATCGAATTCAGTAACATAACCTACACAACGTTTTGTTAAGTCAAGCTTGATGTCAAATGCTTCAACTTCCCCAGATTTAACTTTTGATGGTCGTGTCTCAAAATTAATAGGTTCATCATATATCTTTTTTGCTTCGAAAAGTTCTTTCAGTTCACCGATTACACTGGATATGTGGAAATAAAATCCTTTTGATTGGTCATTTGGGTTTTCTATCCAACCCCAACCTTTCCCGAAATGATAAAATTGAATAATGCTTTGCATAGCGGTTAGTTTTGAGTAATTTTTATAGCGTTTGTAAACTTAATAAATCGGTTATGTGAGTCCTAGCCGTTATTATAGATAAGACCTTATCCATAGCGTTCTTTACTAGTACTGTATTCTCCTTATACTTGCAGATATCGGTATTAAAGGTAATAAATACTCCTGATATAAAATATTCGATTAAAATCCCAGAAAAAGAAACTCAGAAAACACTCATTGTTTTAGCATCTCACAGATATTGAATATATTAGCCCTTTGTTAAATTCATTTTTCTATGGCACATTCAATTTTAAAACCGCTAACAGACGATGAATTAAAGGTCAGAGTGGGTGAATTCATGAACTCATTCATTGCTCTGAACAAGAAAAATCAGGCATCACTTGAAGCATTGAAAGAGAGTTATCACAATGCGGATCTTATGCTGTATCATATCCTGAAGGGCAGCAATGGCATTGTTGACAGCACAAGACTTCTGGACATACTCCTAACGCTTGTAATAAACTACATGCTTGAAAATGATATGACAGATGGCCGGATAAGATCCATCAGCGAGCCGGACAAGAGATTCATCTGCTTTCTGGGAATTCTGCTGACAAAATATATCGAAGGTCAGCAAGGGCCAAAGAGGGAAGAGTGGATTAATAAGGTTATTGACGCTGCTCTGCGTAAAAAATGGTATGACTAAAAGCTACCCTACCAGATTTCAAAGCATCATGAAAAATATTTTTAATAAATCAAACCCTGAAGCCTGTATCCTCATATAATAATAAAAGTTATATGGAAAACGTATTTGCTATCATGGAAGAAAGGCTGGCAGGAATTGAGGAGCTATTAAATACCGTACTTGCCAGACTGGATGGCCTTGAACGGCCTGACGAAGATGTAATCGGTGATCTGGATGATTGTGCCAGATGGATTAAAAAATCCACATCTACAGTTTACAAATATGTTTCGAATAAGCAGATCCCTCATATCAAAAATGGCAGGAGGGTACTGTTTAACAAGAAGGAAATTTTTGCCTGGCTTAATTCCGGTGCCAAAAGTACACTTTCGGACATCCGGGTGGAGATCGATCACGATCTCCACACTCTGGTTAAAAACAGGAAAAGGGCATAGCCAGTATTATTGCATCCTCTCTTTAAATCAATTTATACACAGGGCTCGAAAGTACTACCCATTCTTAGGACCACTTT
>AMWB02014875.1_pt5 | contig 16441 bp, 12 predicted proteins | sample 200311 | NCBI WGS metagenome assembly AMWB02 (sample SAMN02737377, study PRJNA173069) | bioreactor metagenome | biome: anode biofilm in microbial fuel cells | place: USA: California | collected 2010-12-16 | reverse complement strand
AGGGCACCTCATAACCCCATATAGCTGAGGTTGAGTGGCAATCACAATTAACTAAGAAAAATCATGGACCAGACGCAATACAACAAAAGTCTGTTTTCGTTTCTCACTTCTTCCCCTACGCCCTATCATGCAACGGCCGGCATGGAAGATTTTCTTCGTTCACATGGTTTTGGGCAGTTACAGGAAAACAACCAATGGCATCTGCAGCAAGGTCATTCCTATTATGTAACCAGAGAAAACAGTGCGACCATTGCGTTTACTCTCGGCAGTAACGAAGAGGTTGTGTACGGATTCAGGATGCTCGCCGCTCACACCGACAGCCCATGCCTGCAGATTAAGCCGCGGCCAGACGTTAAGACCGGCACGTACCATCAGCTCGGAGTCGAAGTGTACGGAGGGCCTCTGCTCGGATCATGGTTCGATCGGGACCTTTGTCTTGCCGGTCGAGTCGTCTGTACAACAGATGACCAGAAACTTGCTGTGCTGCTGGTCAATTTTAATCGGGCCCTGCTTACCATCCCCAGCATAGCCATCCACTTCAACAGAGAAGCAAATTCCGGCACCAGCATTGACAAGCAGAAACACCTGCCGCCGATCATTGCCCAGGCGCTCGACCAGCAACTCCCCGAATTACACGCACTGCTTCGCGATCAACTGCAGCTCCAGCATCCGAAGGTCAAGTTAGGGAAAATACTGGCATTTGATCTCTTTTGCTATGATTTTCAGGGACCGGGCTATCTCGGCAGAGATAATGAGTTCATCAGTTCGGCACGACTGGATAATCTACTCAGCTGCCACGTCGGCATAATGGCGCTTGGACATGCCGACAGAACGAAAAACACGTTGCTATTCTGCGCCAACCACGAAGAGAATGGATCCACTTCTGCAACAGGTGCACATGGATCGTTTATCGATTCGGTATTGGATCGTCTGGCCGACGACGCCGAATCCAGACGGAGAGCCCTCAGTAATTCCTTTCTTGTTTCCATGGATAATGCCCATGCTGCCCATCCCAATTTCATGGACAAAATGGATCCGCACCATGAAATTCATCTCAATAAGGGCCCGGTAATCAAAATAAATGCCAACCAACGCTATGCAACATCCAGCCTCAGTGCCGCCATTTACAAGGATATCTGCCGGGAGATCGACATTACCCCACAGGAATTTGTCATGCGCAGCGATTTGCCCTGCGGCAGTACTATCGGTCCCATCACCGCTGCCCGTCTGGGAATAAAAACCATAGATATCGGAGCACCAACCCTGGCCATGCATTCCATCCGTGAACTGACCGGCAGCAGCGATCCGTTCCTTCTTTACCGGACTATCAGCCAGTTTCTCCACTCTGATACCCACCATAAATTATTGCACATCTAGATGAAACAGAGGCGACATCATATTCCCCACCTTCTTTTGACAATTGTCTTTATTATGGCGAGTTGTACGCACGCCCACAGCAGCCTGTATAGCGCACTGCGCAAATATAAAAACAAACAGGTCAGCCAGCAGGCCATAGAAAAGCTGGCCCAGTATGACCACCTCATTCGCTATTTTTCAGGTTTCTCCTATTTCCTCCCCAAACATAAAGTCAGTCCTGATTTCATCCGGGCACTCATCCTTGCCGAGTCAGGTGCGGACCACCTGGCTGTTTCTAATAAAAATGCCCTCGGTCTCGGCCAGATTCTGTTGACCACTGGCATAGAAGCTGCCAAGGAACTCGCGCAATCGGAGACGAAATTTCGCTATGTCTCCAAAGAAAATCTTGACAACCTCGCGCCGATGGATCTGTTTGACCCCGCCATTAATATCCTTTTAACGTGCTATCTGATAGCTAAATACAATTACAAATTCGACGGCAAACTCGATCTGGTCGTCTCGGCCTGGAACGCCGGAGAAAATACCGAATCACTCAGTGAGGGGCGACATGCTCCATATCAGGAAACTGAAAATCTCATCGGGAAAATCAATGCCTATTACCTCTATTTCCGGAAATACGGGATCTTTCACTGATCCTCAACGTAACCAATGACAATACATTTCAGTTTTTAATGTATTGATTAAATTCTTTTTCGTCACTCACCTTACCTTATTTTATTGGATTTATTGTGTTTTTATGCTTAACTACACCATGTTATATAAAATAAAGCGACGTCAATAAGCACATTGTGGTATTTACAAAATCAGATCAACTAGGTAATATACCGACCAGATCACAATGTAGTACTTCCAGCTCAATGTCATAACCTTCCCGAGGTTTTTATACCATCTTTGCAACTCATCTCCCTATGGTCACCAATCCGAAAATGCCAATCCAGTCAGCGACAGATCACATTGCAACGCTCTATCGTTTTTGCGCCCAGAGCATGCAATACCCGGATTCCGAATGGTTTTCGGAAAAGTACCTGTCGAGTCTATATGGCCTGCTCGACGCCCTTGGCGGCAGCGCCGAAAAAGAAAAGTTGCAGACCGCCTTCAGCAGGAGTAAGGATGTTCTTGAAGAACTCCAGATAGAACACACCAGGCTGTTCATCAATGGCTTGCCCCATGTAGCAGCACCGCCATACGGATCCGTCTATCTCGACAAAACGCTCAGAGGAAAATATTCCGACGACATCTTACTGTACTATCGCTCCCTGGGCTATGACCTCGCGGCGCATGCAGACCTTCCCGACAGTCTGATACATCAGCTTGAATTTCTCTCTTTTCTGGCAGAAGATGGCAACAGAGAGGGTGAAGAAGAGTTTCTGGCCCGGTTTTTTCTACCATGGTACCCAATGTTCGCAGCACAAGTAAAAGAGGAAGCTCAGCATCCTTTTTACCGAATCATCGTAAGCTTTATTGATTTTTTCACACAGGAGGAAAAGGAGTATGGCGTTCAACATAACGAGGCGTAAATTTTTGCAATCTGCCTCATTGGCAGCTGTCGCATTACCCCTTTCTGGAGCGATCGCTTCAGAGAGTGGCATAACGCGTTCCCCCCTTGAACCAAAAGGCTCATTGAAAGATGAAACCGTCGTGGGTGGCGTTTGTGAAATGTGTTTCTGGAGATGTCAGCTCGTCGGCAAGAAGCGTGGTGACCGACTCGTAAAACTCGAAGGAAACCCCAAATCGATTGACAATGGCACGACCATATGCAGCCGCGGCAATGCTGGAATTCAGCTCCTGTACGATCCCGATCGGTTAAAATACCCACTCAAAAACGTTGGGGAGCGGGGTAACCCTAAATGGAAAAGGATCAGCTGGAAAGAAGCGCTGGATGAGTGCGGGACCAAATTGAAAGCCATCCAGGACAAATACGGTCCCCAAGGGTTATGCATGTTTCCCCATGGAGCAACCGCCAAATATCCCATGCACTTCATGGAACGGACCATCGGCACCCATAATGTGAGCGAGGCTTCTTTTTTCCAGTGCCGGGGAATTCGCGATACCGCCTATCTCGCCACTATTGGCAAGGCGCCGAACGAAGATGTCGATATGGCCAATGCCAAGGTTATTTTCCTGCTTGGTTGCCACTTCGGTGAGAACGTGCACGTCAGCCATATCAAACGATATATCCAGGGTCTGCAGAACGGTGCCAAACTGATTGTCGTTGACCCACGCTACTCGGCATCTGCTGCCAAATCGGATATCTGGGTGAAAATAAAGCCGGGTACCGATACCGCCTTCCTGCTCGCCATCATGAACTACCTGGTCGTGAACAAAAAATATGATGCCGAGTTTATTGACGAGTATGGCGAAGGCTTCGAAGAATTCAAGCAAGGCATCAAAGACTGGAGCCTTGCGAAAGCGGCCAAAGAATGTGAAATCCCAGTCGCTCAAATTAAAGAAGTTGCGGAAATGCTCGCCGCCAACGCGCCCAATGTTTCTATCCATCCTGGCCGGCACGTTTCCTGGTATGGCAATGATTTCCAGCGACAGCGATCGCTCGCCTGCCTCACCGGACTCCTTGGCGCCTATTTTGTCAAAGGCGGCTGGGTGCCTGGAAAAGCACCCAAGGTAGGGAAAACCAGCTGGGCCAAAAAAGATCATGGCGACGAACACAATCTGAACAGGAATGCTGACGAGGAACCGCTTTACCCCTACTCGCCTCCAGGTACGCCGACGGATTTGATCAGGGATGCCGCCCTGACCGGTAAACCATATCCGATTAAGGGCGCTGTTATCTGGGGTCAAAATCCGATCCAGACGATCCCCGGCCAGGAAAAGATGAAAAAAGTTCTCCAGCAGATGGATTTTGTCATGTGTGTCGACGTTATGCCGACGGACATAACCATGTGGGCGGATATCCTTTTGCCGGAAGCGAGTTATCTTGAACGACACGATCTTATAAAGACCGGAACCCAGTGGGATTTTGCCGATAAACAGCAACAATATATAACTGCCAGAATGCCGCTGGTCGCGCCGATGTTTGAAAGAAAAGACCATGTTTACATCACCAACGAAATTGCCCGGAGAATGGGGTATGAAAAAGATATTCCCGTTCAGACCGTGGCGGAACTGGTTGATAAAGACCTCAGTGTCGCAAAATTATCTCTTGCCCAATTAAAAAAAGAAGGGGGCATTCATCTGCAGGAAGGCAAAAACCCCTATGAGATGCCGGATGATTTTGAAATCTATTTTTATAACGAAGATATCGCCGATGCCGGTTTTCCAGGTGTACCTACCTATGTACCGGTAGAACAGAGCCCGGCCGGGTATGCCAGGCTCCTTTACGGTCGCGTACCGCTGCACACCTTCAACAGAACCCAGAACAACGTCTGGCTGCACCACGCCATGCCCGACAATCCGGTCTGGATCAACGATAAGGTTGCCACGAAAATGGGCCTCAAGGACGGAGATGTGGTCGGTTTTATCAATCAGGAGGGCGTGAAATCCCGTACGACCACCACCGTCAAGACAACTCCGGGTATCCGCACGGATGCAGTTTTCATGGCCCATGGTTACGGCACTGCCAACCCTCTTATGAGTGTTGCAGTGAATGCCGGGGTAGATGACACGAGCCTTATAACAAAAATTACAGTTGACCCTGAGACCGGCGCCCATGGAATGCGTACCAACTTTGTTAAATTGACCAAAGATGGCAAGGTTATTGACATTCCGGCTGCCGTCTAGATTCGGCTTTAAAGGTATTATTTCAGGAGGATACAATGCAATACGGAATGATTATCGACCTTGAACGATGTGTGGGCTGCCATGCCTGCACCATTGCCTGCAGAGCAGAATGGGAGGTCCCTGTAGAATTCTATCGAAACTGGGTGTTTAGAATGGGCCCCAGCATGGTCGGCAAAGAGTTGGCCTCAACCTATTACCCAGGCCTGTGCAACCACTGCTCCGAACCGCCGTGTGTTGCCGAATGTCCGGTTGATATGGAGGAAAGAACTTTTACCAATTTTAAAACCGGGGAAACCAAAACAATGGAGACCGCCGCCACCTGGAAGGACCCCTTTGACGGTACGGTACAGATCGACAAGAATCGCTGTATCGGCTGCGGCGCTTGCGTCGATGCCTGCCCTTACAATGCCAGGTATGTCAACCCAGCTCTGGTAGACGACGTTTCAGATGACGGAAAAGCCGACAAATGCACCTACTGCAAACCGCGGGTGGAGGCCGGATCGGCACCGGCCTGTGTGCAGACCTGCATTACCGGGGCAAGAATATTCGGCGATCTGGACGATCCGAAATCAGCTGTTTCCCTGTACGTTAAAAAAGGTGCCAGGGGCATCGAACCAAATGGCGGGGAGCTGGGACCCAACAGCAGGTATTATGGCAAGAAAAAGGATATGGATCTCCTCTTTGCCACCCATACGCCTGAACTTGCCAATCTGGATCAGGTAAGAAGAAGGGCCATGCTCGCCTCTATGGTCAAGCCGACGATGAAAAAGATTAGAAATCTCGGCCTGCTCGGTGTGGTAGGCGCCCTTATGGCCAAAGAGATAGTAGACCAGAAAAAGAACGAGGAATAAATTTCGTTTCGAAACATCAACCAGTATCTTGTTGACGGGCGAACCCCGGGAAACGTGAAATAGACCGGCATAAACACCTTCTTCTTCAGATACTGCAAAGCGCGATAATCTCCTGTTTGATTATCGCGCTTTTTTTTGTACTATCAACCCGCACAAGCAATGTATTTTTACCAGCGGCATCCTGTATCTTTTATAAAAAAGGATTTTACCATGAGCACAGACGATAAAAAAATCATCTATTCGATGATTAAAGTCAGCAAATATTATGAAAGCAAACCGGTCTTAAAAGACATCTCTTTATCCTATTTCTACGGCGCCAAGATCGGCGTTCTCGGCCTGAACGGTTCCGGCAAGAGTACACTTTTGAAAATTCTCGCCGGTATCGACAAAGACTTTAACGGAGAGACCCATCTTGCCCCGGGACTCAAGGTGGACTATCTGCCACAGGAACCGGAACTCGATCCGGAAAAAACCGTCAAACAGATTGTCGAAGAAGGCGTCCAGGAGACGGTTGATCTCCTGGCCGAGTTCAACGAAATTAATGAAAAATTTGCCGAACCCATGAGCGACGACGAGATGCAGGCCCTCATCGACCGCCAAGGGAGCGTGCAGGATAAACTCGATCATCTCTCGGCGTGGGATCTGGACAGTCGTCTGGAAATGGCGATGGATGCGCTCCGCTGCCCACCGTCGAATACCAAATGCGGTATTCTTTCCGGCGGGGAAAAAAGGCGGGTAGCTCTCTGCAGAATCCTTCTCAAGCAACCGGATATTCTGCTGCTCGACGAACCGACCAACCATCTTGATGCCGAATCCGTTGCCTGGCTGGAACAGCATCTCCAGGTTTATCCAGGTACGGTCATAGCCGTTACCCATGATCGTTATTTTCTCGACAATGTCGCGGGCTGGATCCTGGAACTGGACCGGGGACTGGGAATTCCATGGAAGGGCAACTACTCGTCCTGGCTGGAACAGAAAGAGAAGCGACTGGCCATGGAAGAAAAGAAAGAAAGTGATCGACAGCGGACCCTGCGCCGGGAACTGGAGTGGATCAAGATGAGTCCAAAGGGCAGAAGAAGTAAATCCAAGGCGCGTATCAGCTCCTATGAGCAACTGCTCTCAAAAGAACGAGAAGATCTGGCCAAGGAACTGGAGATATTCATTCCGCCAGGACCACGTCTGGGCAAGGTGGTCATCGAGGCTGAAAATGTCAGCAAATCCTTCGATGATCGCCTGCTCGTTGAAGATATGAATTTCAGCCTTCCGCCTGGCGGTATCGTCGGCGTCATCGGTCCCAACGGTGCCGGCAAGAGCACCCTGTTTAAAATGATTATCGGCCAGGAAAAGCCCGATTCTGGAACAATCCGGTTGGGTGAGACGGTCAAACTGGCTTATGTCGATCAGAGCCGCGATCAACTCGATCCCGAACAGACGATCTGGCAGGCGATTTCCGGCGGCCAGGACACCGTCTGGCTGGGGACCAAAGAGGTCAACAGTCGCGCCTATGTCGGAAAATTTAATTTTTCCGGGACGGATCAACAGAAAAAGGTCGGCCTGCTCTCCGGTGGTCAAAGAAATCGTGTGCACCTGGCCAAAACGCTCAAAGAAGGCGGCAACGTGCTGCTTCTTGACGAACCGACCAACGACCTGGATGTCAATACCCTGCGGGCCCTGGAAGAGGCACTGGAAAATTTTGGCGGTTGTGCGGTGGTAATTAGCCATGACCGTTGGTTTCTCGACAGAATCGCGACCCACATCCTGGCATTTGAGGGGAATTCACAGGTAGTCTGGTTTGAAGGCAACTATTCCGATTATGAAAAAGATCGGAAAAGCCGTCTCGGTGCGGCTGCAGACCAGCCACACCGTCTGAAATACAGAAGCCTTACCAGGGGTTGACAACAGCCAGAAAAGGCAGTTTCACCGGTACCATTTTGCCCGTACTGGTGGGCCTGCCTTTTTACCCGGGGAACAGCAGATAGTGGAGATTCCTGTCAGTGACCGTTCAGATTCATTCCGCGAGGTGTCACCGGCAGGCAACAAGAGATCTCATCAGAGACGCTTGAGTTCCTGCAGTAATGCCTGCAACACCGCAATGTTTTCACGGGCAAGGTCTACCCCCCCTCCCTTGCTGTCATCTTCGATCTGCATAGCAAGCTCGCGTATACCGAGTATTCCCAGACTGGCGGCGGCACCTTTTATCGAATGCGCGGCGGCCATGATTTTTCCGGCGGAATTTTCCGCCAGCCCCTGCTCGAGGAGACGCAAATCCGACTGAAAAGAATCCTTGAAAATTTCCAGCAGCTCCTCTAACAATTCAGCATCATCGCCTGCCTGTTCCAGGGCATATTTTTTGTTCCATTTCAGTGCGATCATCGTGCAATCCTGTCAGTAATCCCAAAAGGCTCCATATTATTTCTCATCTCCCGTTTCAGCCAGTTCTTCAGATAAAATGAGCTGTCCACGACGAAACAGAAACAGCCGGTTATTTCTTATACCGACCACCGTCGAACACAATCCGCCACCAGCTATACCCCCATCAACTATGTAATCGACTCGATCACCTAACATGGCGATCACTTCCTGCGGTGATCGCGCCGGACTGAAACCGGATATATTGGCGGAGGTGGCGGTAATCGGCTTCCCCATCCGTTGCACCAACTGCTCTGCAACAGGATGAGGCGAAATACGGATCCCAACCGTTCCGGTTTGTCCTGTGATCTGCGGATTGATATGCGTTTGAGCGCGAAAGATGAGAGTCAACGGTCCCGGCCAATATCTCTTCATCAATGGTACATACAACTGTGGTACCTCCTGCACTATGGTTGCCAGTTGCTCCTTGTTTTCAATGAGCAGTAATAACGGTTTATGTTCCTGTCTTCGTTTTGCAGCAAATACTTTTGTTACGGCAAATGCGCAATCGGGGTCAACCGCCAGACCGTAGTAGGTTTCAGTTGGAAAGGCGACAATCCCACCCCGGCGTAAATGTTCCGCTGCAAGGGTGAGCGATGTCCCTACACGATCGCTGGATAAACTTTTACCCATTGATTTTCTGAGCTTTTTCTTCGACATCCAACACCATGTCATGACGCAACTTAACCAGTTTCTTGCCCAGTTCCGGATTGACCAAAGCAAGGATTTTCAAGGCCATAACCGCGCCATTTTTAGCGCCCGCCTTGCCAATTCCCATGGTCGCCACGGGAACACCAGGCGGCATTTGCACAGTCGACAGCAGTGCATCCAGGCCCCCGAGAGAAGAGGAATCCAGTGGAACGCCTATAACCGGGAGATCGGTGTGTGCCGCAAGTACACCGGCCAGATGTGCCGCCATGCCCGCACCGGCAATGATGACCCGCAAGCCTCTCTGCTGCGCTGTTTTGGCATACCCAACGGCTTTTTCCGGAGTACGGTGCGCCGAGGCGACTGTCATCTCACAGCAGATATCGTTTGCCCGCAAAAAATCTGCGGCAACTTTCATTGTCGCCAGATCGGAATCGCTGCCCATGACAATGCCAACGAGCGGTGACGGCACTCCCGTCAAATTGCGCCGTAAGGCTTTATCACCAATATCCCGCCGGCAATAACAATTGGTCCATTTAATGACATCCACCGCCGTATATGCTCTGGCAATAGCATCTTTTAAGGTGTTGCCTACCGCAGTAACGCCCAGAACCCGTCCGCCGCTGGTAACAATTCGACCATTTTTTTTGGTAGTTCCGGCATGAAAGACTTCCACTCCCGGACATTCAGCAGCCTTGGCCAAACCACTGATAACCTTGCCTGTCTCATAGGCCCCGGGATATCCTCCGGAAGCCATGACTACACAGACAGTCGGCCGTGGATCAATTTTCATCTCAACCCGGTCAAGTTTTCCATCAATTGCTGCCTCAAAGATGTCAACTATGTCGCTTTTCAGCCGCATCAGCAGCGGTTGCGCCTCCGGATCACCGAACCGACAATTAAACTCAAGGACATTGATGGTCTGACCATCAATCATCAATCCTGCATAGAGCATCCCCTTATACGGTCTCCCTTCAGCCTCCAGACCTTTTATCGTCGGCAACATAACCCTGTTCATGACAAAATCAGCAATCTGGTCGGTCACCACGGGGGCTGGGGAATACGCTCCCATTCCACCGGTATTTGGCCCCTGATCTTTGTCAAATACTGCTTTGTGATCCTGAGACGTGGGCAGAGGGAGCACGGTCTTCCCATCGGTAAAGGCAATATAGGAGGCTTCCTCTCCGGTAAGGCAGGTTTCAATTATAATCTTGTCCCCGGCACTGCCAAAAGCCTTGTCCGCCATGATCAGATCTACCGCCTGTTTAGCTTCTTCCACCGACCTGGCAACAATAACCCCTTTACCGGCGGCAAGCCCATCCGCCTTGACTACAAGCGGGGCGCCATGGGAATCGATATATTTTTTCGCCTTTTCACCATCATCGAATACGGTAAAAGACGCGGTCGGAATATTATATTTTTCCAGAAATTCCTTGGAGAATACCTTGCTGCCTTCAAGCTCTGCCGCTTTTTTGGTGGGCCCGAATATCCTCAGACCATTTTCTTCAAAGATGTCGACAATACCGGCCACCAGAGAGGATTCGGGCCCGACTACTGTCAGATCAATGTGTTCTTTCTGGGCAAATTTCAGCAGTTTTTTAATATCGGTCACCGAGATATCGACACAATCTGCCAGACGACTTATACCGGCGTTGCCAGGGGCGCAGAATATCTTTTCAACCTTTTTACTCTGCTTGATTTTCCATACAAGCGCATGCTCACGCCCACCAGAACCAACAACAAGAATCTTCATAGGCTACTCCAGTACGTTTTATTTTTATCTAAAGGGAAATATTGTTTTCACGAGAAAATCCGCCAATCATCCCTGTCGTTTTGATTGATCGTTGACAAACGGGATGTGAAATATTACATGAATGAATAGTCATTCATAATTTGCTCGGTTTTGTTGTTTTACTACTTCGATCTTTCTCTGTTGGGAATGAAAGCAGAAAATAAACATTCAAAAATTATTTCGGCGGCCACCAAAGTCTTTGCCAAAAAAGGATTTTTCACTGCCAGGATATCCGATATTGCCAAAGAAGCCAAGGTTGCTGACGGAACAATTTATCTCTACTTCAACAACAAATACGATATCCTGCTCTCCGTATTTGAGGAAGAGGTGGGTAAAATTGTCGAAAAAACCACTAAGCTCCTCAGCAACGAGGAAGATCCCCGAAAAATGCTGGAAATCTTTACAATCCAGCATCTGACAGCCATGAAGAAGAACAAGAACCTTGCCGAAGTGATTCAGATCGAACTGAGACAAACCCACAAGGTCATAAACGAATATCGAAACAATAAATTCAGCGAATACATCGGTATAATCGCCAACATAATCAAAAAAGGCCAACAAACAGGAGTCTACAGAGCAGACGTCAAGCCTGACCTTGCCAAACGAATATTTTTTGGCTCTCTGGATGAGGTTTCAAGAGTCTGGAATGCATCACTTGAAACCCACTACACGGTTGAAGAAGTTGCTGATCAGGTTCTCACCATGTTTCTGGCAGGAATTCTGCAGACCTCCGCCAAGAACTCCGAGTAAGTTGAAGCAGTACAACACCTTCCCCGCACAAGACAACGAGGCAGGAGACCTTATGAAAATTCAGAGGGTCGAATTGCGATCACCTCAAATTCTCTTTTTCCACCAGGTGTTACCGCCAGGACTTCATCACCTACCTCTTTGCCAAGCATGCTTTTGCCAAGCGGCGACAGAACCGAGATGGAACCTTTTTTAACATCTGCCTCCTCCGGTCCCAACAACTGATACGTGACCTCCTCGTCTGTGTCGAGATCGAGTAATTGAACGACAGTTCCGAATACAATACTGTTGGTCTTCACCTGTAAGCAGTCTATTACCTCTGCACGCGACAATTTGTCTTTGAGCTCCAGAATGCGTCCTTCGATATGGCCCTGCCGGTCTTTAGCCGCATGATATTCAGCATTCTCCTTCAGATCGCCATGCTCCCGCGCGACTTCAATAGCCTTGACAACCACACTCCGTTCCACCCTTTGCAGATGCTGCAATTCTTCCCGTAACTTTTGATTGCCGCTTTTGGACATTGGTATTCGTTGTATCATTTAAATCTCCATAAAAAAATCCTGCAGGGTTCCAAAGCAAATAGGACCCATACAGGAGGTACCGACAAAATAACTATCACCACCGATAGTGCAGTGACAGAAACAATCCTTTATCCTCAAAATCATCACTTCTAGATAAAGCAAAGTTGCCTTTTAATAAAAAATGTGGGCTCATTTCAAGGAAAATATTGAAATTGGTAGTAAAAGAGAGATTTTCATTATCTTCGAGGCCAATGGCATTGTCGATCGCATAATAGCTCATGCCCTTCTTTTCCCCTTGCTGATAGCCCAGGAAATCGTGCTGGAAATGTAGATTTACCCGATGTTCGGTAAAGAAGGAAGGACTCCAGTAAAAGAGTCCATCGATCGACTCCCCGACAGTTCCCGGGGCTTTGTTTTCATCATCGTTGATCAGATATTGGTAATCATACCGTACTGCCACCTGCAGGGATTCACCAAAAATACTGTACGATGAATAACCGTGGAATCTGTTCTCGCCGTTCCCGTCATTGTAATAACGATGCCGTAAATCCCCGCCAAAAGACAGACCAACAGGGGTTTCAATACTCAAGCCGGTTTCAAACGACTGGTATGTTATTTGTCGCTGTATAGCCTCGATTGTATCGTATACCTGTTTTTTATCAAGCAGCACATACGCATTGACATAATCATCCAGCTGCCCTTTCAATTCGACTTCGTACTGAAATCCTGGATTATTGTTCCCAATAATCTTTTCCGCTCCGCCCCCCAGAATCAATTCGTAGGCCTTGGTAAATTCATAGGTTGCGACGGTATAAAGATAATTGCTGCCGGTCGAACCTTCGGCATCCAGCGACGCGAAACGGTTATTGGTATAACGAATCCGAACGTCTTTATCAAGATCGGGAGTAAACCAGAAAGACGTTCCGACAGTCGTTCTCGCCACATCGATATGACCATCCCTCCCCTTTTTTTCCTCGTATTCAGCATTAAAAACACTCTGGGGACTGATCTGCAGAGTGGTACGTTCGATAGACTTTTCCAACTCGGGAGAAGTGGTTCCACTTTTCTGCATGGCATCATACACCTGCGCCTCTTTACGATACTTGCCAATTTTACCATAGATATTTGCAAGATCACTCATTCCTTCGGAGGAATCTTGTTTTGAAAGTCGTTTATAACTTTGTTCAGCGTAATAATAGTTACGATCAAAAATTGCTTTTCGTGCCGTATATTCACTGGCAATCAGTTTTTGCCAACTATATTTTTCAAATAATCCAGAGACAATTTTTCCCGCTTCATTGTCTCGATTATCGAGCAGAAATTGTGGTCCCATAAATTCAGCAATGACGTCGGGTTCAGACCGCAACAGCAGCATCATCTGGTTCCAGAAACTGTTTTCCCGGGAGAGATAATGATAATTTATCTGATTTTGCCTGAATTTTTCGCCGAGCAAATCCTGTACAGGTGGAGTCAGGAGTTGCCGGTAAATCTTTAACGCTTCAGCCTGCTGCTTATCCCCCCATAACAGCCTAGCAAGAACGAGGAGATCTTCAGTACTGTTTGAAGAGGTGAGTTTTGCCACCAGGTTCTCTATGCTGCCCCCTCCTTCTCCTTTTTTAAAGAGTACCAGTCCCTGTCCATACATCCCGCGGCGTGCTTCCACTTCGATTCGCTTTTTTTGAAAATATGGTTCCCCGGGATATTGGCGGATCAGCTTCGACAAAGCGACAACCGCATTTTGGCTCGTCCCCGTTGCGACCATTAATTCCGCCCAGATAGCTTGACCAACAAGCGAGTCGGGATATGTTTCAAGCGCTGCGGCGGCATATTTTCTGGCAGCACCATATTCTCGATACTCCATCTGTTTTAGAGCAACCGCCAGATATCTGGAAACCACCGGAGTGCCTTCAATGAGAACTTTATCATCGACGCCTGTTCCGTCATCTGTTTTTTTCAGTTTTCCCAGGAGCATGCCTTTAAGGGTGATCAATTCAGGATCGAAAGGGCCATTTTCCAAGAGAGATCCGCATTGTCGATATGCCTCCCGTACCTCGCCCCTGTAGTAGCTCAGCCAGCAGTGTTTTTTCTCTAAGGCTACCAGAAAAGGCAATAATTCTCGTTGCGTCGACAATTTCCCGGCCGCTGTCAGATAGAGGTCGATGATCTGCTGGGCTTCTGCATATTCCCCTTCCGCCTGCAGCATCTCTACTCGCACGAGCAGCAATCTGGCACCATGAGGGTCATAAGAAAATTTAGCATCGCGCTGCCCTGTGGTCTTGAGCAATTCCTGATACCAGCTCTTTGCACCAGCAACATTTTTATCGTTTACCGCATCTTCAGCCAGTTGAAAAAGGACATCTTCAACGAAGATATTACCCGGCAGCAGTTGGCGCAACAATTGTTCCGCCCGTTTCGTTTTTCCTTCTTTGCGCAGAGACCCCGCCATATGCAGGTCTATCCGGGTGGTTATCTCCGGCCAACCGGCGAAGCGTTCTTTCGCCCACTTACAGGTTCGCGCATATTCTTCAAACAGGAAATTATAAGAGAGCAGATCGAGATATGCCAACACGAAACGACTCAACACGCCGGCATCGGTTTGATATAGACCTCCTGTAAAAAACGATTTCAGTTTATTGCCGTTACCGATTTTTCCGGCAAGCGCCAGACACTTTTCTCGAAGCGCGAAATCATGCGGATCAAACGCCAGGCTCCTCTCATAGGAGGCGAGCGCTTTGATTTCCAGGCCCAGATGCTGCTCGGCATCGCCTTTCATGAGGTAGTAGAATTTTGACTTGTTTTTCTCGGCAGCTACCGCAGAAAGATAGTCAATGGCCTTTTTATACAGCGATTTCCGGTAATATTGCTCTGCAATACGCAGGGCGATATCATCCTCCCGCGCCGAGTGTTTAAAAAGAGTCGTCAGAACATCAATCAACTGTTCATGCTTACCTTTCTTTTCCAGCAGATCAGCCATTTCAAGATACATTGCTGGTCGATCAAGGGTGATATCAGCAAGATCATTCCACAGCTGTTCAGCGCCTTCTTTTTCGACAATCCTCAGAAAATCAGTCGCGAGGATTGATTGTATCTCAGAGATTTTCGCTTTTACATTCCCGTCTTCCGGATGCTTTTGCAGGTATCTTTCGTAAAAAAACAGGGCTCGATCAGGCCGGTGCAGATTATCCTGGCTGATCTTTCCTGCCGTCAACAGAAAGTGGTCATTATTTTGACTGTTATCGACGAGATACTTTACCTGCAGCAAAGCCGCGTCAAAGGCGCCAGCGTCCATATAATACTGGGCGAGCTTTTGTCGAAACGGCATATAATCGGGATGTCGATTAAGATATTCCTGCCAGAGTTCGCTTCTTTTTTTTTCGTAACCCGGTCCATCGAAAACCTGAACTGCCTGGAATATTACCTGATCGCCTACAGACGGATTTTCCAGCAACTGACTGTAGAGTTTTCTGGCTTTGTCGTCTTTGCCGAGGCTATGCGCATCATCGGCCAGGATACGAATTACCGCGTGATTTTCCGGATGACGCAGGCTGTACTGCTCGAAAAGCGTAAAGGCAAGCTCTTTCTTGCCCTGATCCCTGAGACTGGTCGCCAGACCAAGAAGAGCTGGATCAGAGTTTGCTCCGTTCGGATCTTTTTCCAGCACTCTGCCGTAATAATCAATTGCTGTCGCATAATTTTTCCAGTGCAATGCAACAGCTCCGCCGGTCAGGAGATACAGACTATTATTGGGATCTTTATCTATCAGATCACCGACAATCTTCCCTGCAGTTGAATAATCGTCAACTTTGAGGAGAACCTTGCAATATTCCCAGTTGGCTTCTTCTATATTCGGCTTTAAGCTGTATAACTGGGCATAGGCATTGACCGCGAACAGGTAGTTTTCATCGCGGACAAATTCTCTGGCCTTATCCCACAGGATTTTCCATTGAGGTGACTCCAGTTCGCCCTGGATCATGGAGATATTTCTCTCCGGGGCAATTCTGTCGCCGGCAAAACAACCCGGCGCAGTCGCCCCGACAGAAATGATAAGCAAAAAAAATAGTTGGCTGTAAATAACGTTCTTCAGCCTGGATAGGATCATTGGCAAAGGAGGGTTTATACAATTGGCTCGCTCGTGTTATCTCTGTACTTGTCACCCCTCACGGTAACCTGTTAGCTATAAAACTGCACTATTTTCTCAACGACATATTCCTGCATCGCCTCGGTCAGCTCTGGATAGATGGGCAGTGCTATGGTGGTGTCCGCCGCCTTTTCAGCCTCCGGACACTGAACTCCGGCACCAATGTCACCAAGACACTCCTGCTTGTGCAGGGGCACGGGGTAATACACTTCGCAGCCAATCA
>AMWB02013058.1_pt1 | contig 16459 bp, 26 predicted proteins | sample 200311 | NCBI WGS metagenome assembly AMWB02 (sample SAMN02737377, study PRJNA173069) | bioreactor metagenome | biome: anode biofilm in microbial fuel cells | place: USA: California | collected 2010-12-16 | reverse complement strand
AAACTTGCCGCGAAGCTCGCGGATCATGGTCGGTGAATTCGGAAACAATGGAAGTGCTCGAGGCGGAGAGTTAGGCATCGGAGCGGAGAGTCTGCTCGTAGTATTCCAGGACAAACCAATCCTCAAGCCCAATCACCTTCGCCTTCCCATCGCGCAACGCAACTATTGCCTTATTCAGAGACTCCGGCAACTTTTCGTCATACTCGGACAATATCTCGCTGAGCATATCCCACATGCCCGGAGTCGTGCCCATGCCTGCATCATATTCATTTTTTGCGTCCATGGTTATCCTTTCATGCAGCAATCTCATTAATCCATTTCTCGCTGGCATGTTCGTCCCGCCAGGCGCTCTCCCAATATGCCCTTGCCCAAATTTCCATGACTACAAGATGGGCAACGGTCATGGTCGAAAGCTTTGCCGTGATCTGCTCCCGGTCAACCTGCCATTTTTCGTCAAGGCCATTCAACTCAATCCCGTCATGGACGCTCAACACCAAATGCTGTCCGGCTATTCCCGGAGTGAGCAGCAGGCCGTTGCAAACTTCCAGGATCAGCATGAGCTCTGGCCTGGTAAACTTGCCGCGAAGCTCGCGGATCATGGTCGCGCGATACAGCGCCGGGAATGCCTCAAGTACATATGAGGCGCCGGCATTGGGATTGCCAAAGTGGGAGGCATACCAGTCGTGCGCCACCTCGCCGACTCGTGGTCCGATTTGTTTTTTCATCTCTCTCCTTTTCATGGGGGCCGCAGCCCCCGGTATGGTTACGGTTTCCATTCAGCATGGGGGCTGGGAATGTACTTGATGCGGGGCATTGGTTCCTCATGTTCCAGTTCCCACTCTGACCGCAGGTATTCCCTGACCGCCGTTTTCATGCGCCGCAATGAATCAAATCCGCCTTCGCATGAAATCTGGTTATTGACTGCAACTCCGATGAACAGGTAACTGCCGCTGTTGTTCGTTCGGAATGTACGCTCACTGCCGTTAAAAACTACATCCATTCTCATCATTTCAATCTCCCTTTTTGGTGTGGGGGCCGGAGCCCCCGGTGGTGGGGGGGGTGTTATTTGTATTCCCTGATTGGCACCAGCGAGCACTTGTGCGCCTGGCGCATGTAGCTGAGAACGAAAGCCGCCTGCGAACCGTACAGGCTGCGCAGCGTGCGAACGTTGAACACTGCGTCGATTTCACCGTTGGGCTTTTGGTAGTAATCCCACTCTGCAATCATGCGGGCTTTTTCCTGTGCCAGTGTTTCGCGCTTTGCCATCTCTCTTCTCCCTTGTTGTTTGTTGTTTGCTCTGTTAGATACAAGTTAACAATTCGCTAACAACCTGTCAAGCAAAAAAAATAGCACTCAAGCAAAAAAACTTGAATGCCATGAAAAATTTTACCGGGTGCGGTGTCTGGTCAACATTGTTGACCGGGAAATGGTGGAGATGATGGGACTCGAACCCACTACCTCAGCCTTGCGAAGGCTGAACGGTGGTCGAGGAATGTTGCTGGATCATGGTTTACCGGATGTCTGGTCAACATTGGTCAACATTTATTGACCGGCCTGAGATGCAGCGCGGGCAGCTGCTGGATGGCCTTGCGTTTCTGTTCCGGGGTGACGTGCAGATATTCTCGGGCGGTGGTGTCCGGTCGGGAATGGCCGGCTAGCTCGGAGACCGTCTTGAGGTCAATCCCGGCTTCGATCATGCTGGTGACGAAGCGGTGGCGGGTGTCGTACAGTCGCAGCTTGCGGTTGACGCCGGCGGCCTTCTTGGCCCGCTGCCAGGCGCCCTTGAGGCTCATCACCGGATTGCCGCGGTAATGCACGACCGGCTTTTGGTCCACCCGGTCCGGCCAGGTCAGTTTATCCTCACTGTACCAGCGCAGCAGATCGGCCAGGAAGGATTCATCCTCGACCGGGATGAGGCGAATGGCCGGGCCTCCCTTGCGCGCACCGGTGATGCGCAGCAGTCGGTTGTCGTGGTCGAAGTCTTTCCAGCGCAGGTTATAGATTTCCGTTCCGGGCCGAGTCCCGGTGTACCAAAAAATCATCAGCGCCCGGTATAGGTGCTCCGGTGATTTGGCCAGCACGCGAATCATTTCCTGAGTGGACGGCGGGAACGGCACGTCTTTGGCTTCCAGGTCCTTCATTCGGAACCTGGCTATGGGGTTTTTTCCGATCAATGCCGGGTCAAGGCTTTCGGCCCAGGAAAATACCGCTTTCAGCAACCTTATTTCACGCGCGGCCGTGGACCGCTTCACATGCTCGGCACGGGTGCGCCGGGCAACGTACTCGTTCAGGTCGGTTGCGGTCAGGAGCTCGGCCGCGCGGTCACCCAGGCAGGCAATGAGCGTGGCGAACTTGTACTGGTCCATTTTAATCGTGCTGTCCTCGCGGTGTTTACGCAGGTGATACGCCTGGCACAGATCGGCAACCGTGACGACGTCCACCATGTCCTTGCCGGCCAGGGCACGGACCTCTTCGTCTCGTTTTTTGGCCAGCAGTTCGGCGGGATCGCCCCGGCCGAAATACTCGCGGACCTGTTTGCCGGATTCGTCCCGATGGGTGCAAAACCATCGGCCGTCCCGGGTCTGGTGTACGCTCACGGAGCTGCCCTTTCATGACTGGTTTCGTCGGGGGTGATACAGGATAAACCCGAATGACATAATGTCAACCGGGTTTATTGGGTAAGCATGAGCCGGGCCATAATGGGGTGGTTACTTTGGGCAAGTCAGGTTGCGTTACTTTTGATGATGGCCTGATGGGCCTTTATGGTTACTGGTCGGGTTGTCCTTAAATAAGTTTAGGAGGTTCACTATCTGGACTGTACTTGAATTGCTTTACTAAGGTTTTTTTACGAAAAAGATTCCAAGCATGAGCGCACCTGTACCGAAATTCATGGCCTGAAGCCAACCTTACTCCGCTACGCCTGCCTGATCCCGAGGAATAATGGACCATAAGGAATTCCCTAAGATGGTATTGCGGTGTTGTTTTTGTTAAATTCTCTCCGTCCCTGACGTCCACCCAAAATTGATACGCGGAGCTGTAATCTATTTGCATGCTTTCAATCATGACGGCAATCACGCTCTGTCTGCGCATATGTTTTGTGTCTTCCCGCATTCCCCTTTTATCGGTCAGAAAGATCCTCTCTGCAAACGGGACGAAAAACAGGTATTTTTCAAGCGATTTAACCTTTCTGTCAAGAGATAGCCTCCCATCCAGAGCTAAGTTACCCTGCAGTGCAATTGCTCCGCTTACGATTAAAGATGCCAATCTGTCAGGAATATCCAGTTGCAGTGATTTTCTTTCCACTTTCACGGCATCTCCCAAAGACCTCTGGAGATGTGTGTCGTATTGCCTGAAAAGGGATGAAAGGTCGTCCGGAGTGTCGAAGCGATATCTCTCGATCTTCGCCACTATCGGCACCCCGGTGGAAATAACCATTTCGCACTGGTGCTGGCCGTTGACCAAAAACGACTTATCAGCGCCATTGGTTGCTATCCCTATTTCGCCAGTTCTAAACAATCCAGAAAGATGCTTAACGGCCAACATCCTGACATGGTCCCTGTTTAATTTTCGCTGCGTGCCGAGAGTGTTGTAACTCAAAAACTCTCTAGCCTTGGACTCGTCCACTTGAATAATTTCAGTTGCCATCAGCCTAAACATTTTGTTACCCTCCAATCATCACAATGTTTGTAAGAATTTTAAGCTTCTGCAAAACGGCCTCCCTCGAGGTCGTTTCCCATTTAAGGGCCTTTGCATTCAGGATGGCCGACCGGAAGCGCTCATAGGTTTCTTCCATCTCCTTTCCGATCAATACATGATCATACGTTCCATCGCACATTTTATTGTCTCTCGGAGTCGCGTGCTTGGGCTGGCGGCCAGGACCCGGAGCAGTTCCTTCGATAAACTTGTTACCATCTTCATTTCTCTTGATCTCAGGTTTTTTCTGGATTTCTGAGTGATTTTCGATGGTTGTTTGGTTGCGGACATTTGTCCGCAATTCTTTTCTGATTCTCTGTGCTCGCTTCTCCAGCGTATTTGTCGGTATCTTCGCCTCAAACAGTTTTTCAAGCCAGACAGCCAGTTCTTTGCCGATGCTGTACGGTGTCTTTCCATCTTCCAGTGATTCCTTGATCTGCTGTTCAATGAACAATTCACATGCTCCTGAATGGGCCATTGTCATATCTCCTCTTCTTATGTTGGTGAAAATTATTCAGCGTTCTTAATCAAATGTCAAGCGCAAAGATGAAAATTTTTCACCATAGTTGAAAAAATTCAAAAGATGGGCCTGGTGGGGAAAGGAATTATTATGCAGCGGCTTGGTTTGATTTTTTTACATGCTTGCGTTTCGGCTGGTAGGCGGTCGCCTTTTCGCGAAGCTCCTGCCATTCGTTTGAATCTTCGACGGACTCCAAACTGGCATCGTAATGTTTGAGAAATTCCCTGGCAGGATCAAGCCCGAAGACAATACAGAGCTTACAAAAATCGGGGAAGGTGTAGTGGGTTTTGTTTTTGAGCAGATTATAGGCCTTGGCCTTGCGGTCGGCCATCGCTTCAAAGGCGATATTGCCCAAGTCCTGATACGACCAGCCGCGCTTTTCGCGCAAGCCTTCGAACAGCGTTGATATTCTTCGCTCCATTTCATCAGTGATCTTTTCCATGCCGTAGATAATACAGATCAACATTTTTTCCTCCAGTGAGTAAATTTCTCTTGACACTGGTGAAAATATTTCACCATAATGAAAGCGAACAAGGAGAAAATCGCCATGACGGACCTGCAAAAACTCACTGAAATGCTCGGAGGAGCAAAAGAGACCGCCAAAGTCCTAAATGTAACTTTGCGGACTTACTGGAACTATAAAAAAGGGAACATCCCGGAACGGATGCAGCGCCATATCAGCCTGCTTGTCAAAGATCAATCGGACCCATTGGAGCAGTCGAACGATGGACGCCACCCAGCTCCGTGAACTGCGCCTGCTGCTCAAGGACGAAATGGACCGTCACGCCCGGGCCATCGAGGCCATCGAGCGGCGGATCACGGTCCTGCTCGGGGATGCGAAGCCCAGGCCACGCGTGACGCAGCTGGTTTCTCCCGACGGCAAGGTCACTCAGATCAAATACCGGGAACCATAAACTCACCCACCGTCAGCATAGGGTCATGCCGGCGGCAAATGAAAGGTCTAAACGATGCCCGAAACGACCGATTTACCACCACTCAATTCCCGCGAATATTTTCACTTCCTAAAAACTAAATTCGGACAGGTGTATCTGTCCACCAAGTTCCATGTTTCAGAGCGGACCATTCAGCGCTGGGTGTCCGATGAAACATATGTCGGCGAAGAGTCCGTCAGAAAAAACCCTATCGAAAAAATTGAGGAGACCATGCGCGACATGATCAATCGCGGGTACTTCCGCGAAGTGCAGGCGCTGGTGAAGCGATGGGCGCACATGGTCGGCCTGGCGGTGGAGGTGGTCCGGGACGTGCCGGTGCCGCTGGCGGACAGCCTCGAAGAGGAACTGCTCGACACCTATCCGGCGCTGTGCCGCTTCCACCAGTCGGTGCGGGACGGGGACGACCTGGAAATAGCGGAACACTGGCTGGAGCAGGCTCGGCGCGAACTGGATGAAGATTTCGCGGCGTATTGCCGGGAATGGCCGACCGGTGGTCGGGATAATGTCTCACATTCCATGAGACAGTCGCGTGGGAAATAACCCGATGAATCTAGTTGGCGACATCAGAGAACATCTCGGTGCGATCAATTTGGTTTCTTTCTCTGGCGGAAAGGACTCAACGGTCGTCCTCCAGCATGTGTTCGAAGCCGTCAAGGACACCGGCACGAGGCTCGTCATCGTAACAGCAGACACGCTGATGGAGATCCCGTATTTTCAGGAATATGTCGCCGGCGTCAAAAATAAAATCCAGCAGTACATTAACGCCTCACAGATCAATGCCGAGATCGTAACGGTTACGCCTGATTTGAGGGATTCCTTTTGGGTGTCTGTGCTCGGAAAGGGCTACCCAGCGGCGCACATGGGTTTTCGCTGGTGTACCGGCAAGCTCAAGGTCGATCCCATTGTAAAATTCACCAGGATAGCCACGAAAGGCATGGAGTACACCGTCTTCATCGGTGTCCGTTCGGCTGAAAGCCCGTTAAGGGCAAGGATCTACCAGTCTAAAAACTACAAGCCTCACCACTACGCTCCGATCCTCGATTGGTCGTCTCATGATGTCTGGGAATATCTACTCACTGAACCATGCCCGTGGGGAGACCATGCTAACCTTGTGAACGTCTACAAATATAGCTCGGACGAGTGCGTTTATGGCGAGGCGCAAGGCGCATGCGTAGGGAACGCTCGATATGGGTGCTGGGCATGCCCGCTGCAGAAGGCCACACAGCTCGAAATGATCGGCTATCACACGGGAGAGCAGCGCCGGTATAACCAACTCAAAAAATATAAGGTCATGCTTTCGAGTCTTGCCAACAAAAGCGCAGTCCGATCAAGAATTAGGCGCAATGGAGATGTCGGGACAGGGCCGTTTCTGGTGCCGATCCGCCAATTCCTATTTGAAAAGCTCAAACAGCTCGAAATCGAAACCGGATGGACTTTGATCACGACAGATGAGGAGTTTCATATTCGCCGACATTGGGAGTTAGATGAGGACGTCCACAATGTCGCCGATCAACATCAGCCATTATTATGGCCAATTACTGAGGTGAGTAAATGAAACCGATCTGGATCGGCTTTTTTATCGGCATGTTTGTCGGCTGCGCAATCGGGGCCATTGTCATCGGACTTTTGCTGGGAGGTGAAAACGATGTTCGAGTCTGCACTGATCACTCTGACGTTCCTGGTATTGGTGGAGGCACTTTTGGCGCTGGCGGAGGTGGGCAATGACCGCAACGGCTGAGCTATGTCAAATTTGCCATGTTAACGAGGTCGATTCCGGTCGCGTCTGCGACGATTGCAAGCGCATGCCTAAAGACGATGACGGCGTCATCCGCCGGTGGCTCGATGAGGCGGAAAAGGTCCAGGTTTACAGCTGCGACATCCACGGCGTGCATTCAGGGAGCAAAATCGGTCGGTACTGGACAAAGCAATGCCCTCAGTGCCTCCAGGACAAACGCACCGCTGGAGTCAGGCGCGCCAGGGGAAAGCAGGTCCGGGAGCGGGCCATGGCGGATGCTCCGGTGACAGCAATCACGGCCCCGCAACGGACCGCGAACGGTACCATGGTTGCGGTCGATTTTTCCGGCTGTCAATGGGTGCTCGGGCTGATCAAAAAAGAATCGTCACTGGACCCGGCGGAGTGGATCAGGCTCCGAATTGTCCACGGCCTGCTTGATACGATGAACGAGGCGGAACTAAAACTCCTTATTTTGGCCGGGCTGTCATGACGGCCACCATAACCTGCAAGAAGTGCGGCCAGACAAAGCCGCTCAAGTCGTACTATGCGAGCAATCGATCAACCTGCATTGCCTGTATCCTAAAGTCCGGCATCGCCTACCGCAAGGCACAAGGCAAGCCGCATCGCGGGACGCGGGCGCAATTGGCCACTGGACTCAAACGCATCCCGGCGCCGTGCGGACGCGACATGATTCCGCGCGGGTTTGGCCGGTGCGCAGAGTTTATGGACTGCGGTCACTATTGGGACTGCCTCATTGAGGCCGCGCGGGAAAATTGGAGTGGATGGAAGTGCGTAGAAAGGGAGATGCAAAATGTGGGAGAAACTGGTTTGGATGGCAATGGGCGCGGCGCTGCTGGTAGTGCTGGGAGCGCTGGCAGATGTGATGGAGGAACGTCGTCGCAGGCGGTTTTATGACGACTATTTATCCGAGATCGAGCGGGAGGGCTGACGGTGACATGCCCATACTGCGGAGCGAGCAGAATACACCTGCTCACGGGATTCAAGAAGCGCCTGGGCGGCCAGTGGCGCGAGAAATACCGATACCAGTGCAAGCAGTGCCGGCGCCAATGGACATGGAGACCTGCGCGCGGTGTGGCGCAGAATTGACAGGCATGCGGTGCTCCCGGTGCGGGCACTGCGAACGATGCGGAGGATGAGATGAAAATAAAAACAGCACGTATTTGCCTGGACTGCGGCGAGATCCATGATTCCGAACTGTGCCCAGAGTGCCTGAGCCGCTCATGGTGGTATCTGGACAAATGGCTCACGAGAGACGCAGAGCACTACGTCACCTATCCGGAAGTGTCGGTTGCGCTGGCGGAAACGCTCATGGATGAGCTGTGCAACTAAATGAAGCGGCCAGCCAAGGCGGCAAATACCTGGCTGGCCGTATGAGATGAAACAATCGAATTAAAGGAATCATACCATGGCGGACCTCGAGATTCAATATGACTACTCTCACGATCTTTTCTACTTGGGCCGGGACGGTAAAACGATCATAGCCATAGGCTCTGACGCATTCCACGACCTGTTCGGGCAGCAGTGGCACTGGGAGGCCAAGCATAGGCCGGCCGGCGCCAGCAAAGTGGTTTGGATACCGTTCCAGGGTGAGCCGCATCCTCTCAAAGAGGGGCCGGATTACCCTTTTTGGCAGGAGGATAGAAATGCAAGACGTTAGATTGCAGAGGCTCAGCCTTAAAAACTTTAAAGGAATCAAGTCCTTCGACCTGCCGGCAGGCGGCGAAAACTGCTCAATCTACGGCGATAACGCCACCGGCAAGACCACGCTCGTTGATGCCTTCCTGTGGTTGTTGTTCGGCAAAGACTCGCTCAATCAGGCTAATTTTGAGATTAAGCCGCTCGGCGCCGATGGTGAGCCTGAACATGGACTTGAGCACGGCGTTGCGGCACAGATCAATGTGGGCGGCAAGGTGATCACGCTGCGCAAGGTGCTGAGCGAGAAATGGACAAAAAAGCGAGGCAGCGCGGCCAAGGAATTCACCGGACACGAGACGGCCCATTTTATTGACGGCGTGCAGAAGCCGAAAAAGGACTTTGACGCGGCCGTCAACTCGATCTGCGATGAGCAGCTATTCCGGATGCTCACCAATCCACGATTTTTCAATGAAACCATGCACTGGCAGAAACGGCGAGAGTTGCTCCTTGAGGTATGCGGCAATGTATCGGACCAGGATGTTATCCAATCGGACCCGGAGCTCTCGCCTCTCGCCAAAATAGAGCGCTCGCTCGATGACCAGCGGAAAATGCTCACCGCCAGGCGCGCGGAAATCAACAAGGAGCTCGAAAAGCTTCCGGTGCGGGTTGACGAGTGCCGGCAATTGGCGGCACAGGTGCCAGAAGGCAAGGCGTCTGACGTTGAAATAGCCAACCTGCATAATCTGCTCACCATGCGTCAAAATGAGCTGGCGCGGATCACGGCAGGCGGCGAGGTGGCTGAGAAGACTAAAGCACTGCGAGAAATTGAAGCCCGAATCATCGCAAACGAGACGGCGCAGCGGCGGTTGTGGCAAGCATCATTTGACGCGGCAACGGCCAAGCGCTCAAAAATCAGCGCTGAGATTGAACTGTCGCAAAGTCTCGCCAAAATACGCGCCGGCAATATCCCGCATATTGAGGACCAGTTACTATCGCTGCGAAAGAGGTGGCTGGAGGTGGATGCGCGACCGATTCCAGTTGGGACGATTTGTCCAACCTGCGAGCAACCGCTACCACCGGACAAAATTGCAGAGGCAACAGCTCGGGCCAATCAAGCGAAGGCCGAGGAGTTGGCCGAAATCAGCGGACAGGGCAAGGGCCTGAAGACAACGCTCGACGAGCTCAAAGCGGAACAACAACAGCTGCTCGATTCTGCCGCGAGCATGGCACCCGAGCTTGAAGCGGCAGACGCTGCGATAACAGCGCTCGGAACGTTTAAGCTAAATATCCTTGATCGGGAATACCAGGAACTCATGCACCAAAAAGTAAACCTGGAGATGGCCATCCAAGGCATGGCATCCGGGTCGGACGAGGTGCGCCAAGAGGCGCAGGATGAGATAGACAGACTGAGGGGTGAGATTGACAAGCAGGTGGCCTGGCGTGAGCAGGAGCGAGCCGCGAAACATGCCAGGCAGCGGATTGATGCGCTCAAGGCCGAGGAGCGCACGCTTGCCGGTGAATATGAGCGGATTGAACAGGAGTTGGCGTTACTCGATAAATTCACCCGCGCCAAGGTCGGCATGCTCGAAGGCCGGATCAATGGCAAGTTCCAGATTGCCAGGTTCAAATTATTCCAAGAGCAGATCAATGGCGGTGTCACCGAATGCTGCGAGGTCGTGGTTGACGGTGTGCCGTATTCCTCGCTCAACAATGCCATGCGGATCAATGTCGGCCTGGACGTGATCAACACCTTGTCTGAGCATTACAAGGTCCGGGCCCCCATCTTTGTCGACAACGCCGAAGCAATTACGCGCCTCATCGAGACCTCGGCGCAGCAAATCAGGCTGGTCGTGAGCGAGCAGGATAAAGAGTTGAGGATAGAAACCAAACAGGCCGCGAAGGACGCATAAAGGAGAAAACAATGAGTACCCAACTACAAGTAGTCAAAGAACAAACCGTTGACACCATCGCCCGTCGCGTAAACCAGCTTCAACAGGTTGGAGAGATCAACCTGCCAGCCAACTATTCGGCCGCCAATGCCCTCAAGAGCGCCTGGCTGATCCTGCAAGACGTGGCGGACAAGGATGGCAAGTTGGCTCTGGAAACATGCACCAGGGAAAGCATCACCAACGCGCTTTTTGACATGGTGATCCAGGGTCTCAACCCGGCCAAAAAACAGTGTTATTTCATTGCGTTCGGGAAAAAGCTGGTGCTCATGCGGTCCTATTTCGGCAGCATGGCCGTCGCCAAGATGCTTGATCCGTCAATCGAGGATATCGTCGCGGAAGTGGTCTATGAGGGTGACGAATTCGCCTATGAGATCCGGCGCGGCAAGAAGCAGGTGACGAAACACGAGCAAAAGCTCGGCAATGTCAACGGGCAACTTGTCCTGGGCGCCTATGCGGAAGTGATCGGCCGGGACGGCGCCGTCAAGCGCACCGAGATCATGAGTTACCAGGAGATTTTGCAGTCCTGGAAGCAGTCTCGGCGCTCGCCGTTCGATCAAGCCGGGAAGCTCAAGTCAGACACCACCCATGCGAAATTTGCCGGCGAGATGGCAAAAAGAACGGTGATCAACAAGGTTTGCAAGCCGATTATCAATTCGAGCAGCGATAGCGAGATCCTAAACACGGCTATCAATCGCGCATATGACGAGATGGCAGAAGCCGAGGTGCAACACGAGATCGAGCAAAACGCAAACCGGGATGCGATTGATATCGAGCCCGAGCCCGAGCCGCAAGCGCTGCATGAGCCTGAGCCATTGGCACAGACCGGGACGGCGAGCCCAGACTTTTAAAGCCAATGCGTTTCACCTCTCACCATAGCAGCTCATCAGGCAACCTCTACACCGTCGAGTCTGGAGGCGAGGTGCTCATGATCGAGTGCGGAGTGTCGATCAGGCGCATTCGAGAGTGCCTCAAATTTCGCCTCACTGACGTTTGCGGTTGTCTGGTCAGCCACGGTCACGGTGATCACTCCAAGGCCGTCCTGGACGTGCAAAAGGCCGGCGTCGATTGTTACATGAGTGAGGAAACCGCTCAGGCAGTCGGAGCCAACGGACACAGGACGCATATTATCGAGCCTCTCAAACAGTTCCGGGTGGGCCAATTCACCGTCATGCCATTCGAGACAGAGCACGACTGCGCTGGCTCACTCGGGTTCCTTATCTCTGACGGTACATCAAAACTGGTATTTGCAACGGACACTTTCTATATCAAGCACAAGTTCGTCGGTATTTCAATATTTGCCGTCGAGTGCAACTACTCGAAAGAGACCCTCTCGCCTGATTTAGATCATGCCGTAAAGCGGCGGCTATTGCGCTCTCACTTCAGCCTGGAGAATGTAATACAATTCCTGCAGGCAAATGATTTAAGCCAATGCCAAGCAATACACCTGTTACATTTGTCGGATGCAAATTCTGATGCCGAGATGTTCCGGCGGCGAGTCATGCAGGCCACCGGGAAGCCGGTTTATGTGGGTGCTGATCGAGCGAGACAGCCATTACATCGAGCAGATAATCAAGCCGCGCATCAAACGCGAAACCGCGCAAATGAACCTGTATGGAGCCACAAAATGACGCAACAAGAATGGCGAGACACCTTCCTCGGGGATATCCAAAGCCTCTATTCCGTGAAGCTGCTGCGAGTCTGGGCCGCCAGGTGGGCAGAGGATATCAAGCGGGACTGTCCGGACTATGTGGACGAGATTCGGGCGGCATATGTGGCGAGGATTGAGGAGTTGAAAAAGGCTTGTGCCACATGAAGGGCATTGATATGATGGGAAGGTCGAAAAACTTGAGCCGGGAGGCCACCGTAAATGGCTGTTTTTGTTTTTACGCTAAATCATTGCGCGGAGTCCGCTCATGTCGCGAGGCATGGGCCAGCCTGCTCTTGGGCTGCGACAGGACTCCGCATTTTTCATTGGAGGTTTTGTAATGTCGAAAATCCAAGAGCCAAAAACAGTTTATTTTGCAGGGAAAGTATCCCGTAACGGAGGGTATAGAGGCAAACTCTTTAACTCTGGACGGGTAATGAGCAACGGCCACCAAATCTATGAGGTTGGCGAAGGACGAGTTTGCTATGGCGGGCCGTTTGCGCTTTCATGTGACCATAACTGCTATCACGTAGAAGGAACGCACGGCCTACTTCCGGGAGGAGTCTGTGGAGGATATGCAGACGATTTGCCAGAATGCGAGCCATACAATCATTCTTTTGGCCTAACTGGCATAAGTAGCGGACTAAAGCCACACCAAGCCACAAACAGGTGCATGGAACAAATCCGCGAAAGTGACGCCGTCCACGCCTACCTTGACACAGTATCATGTTACGGAACGTTAGCCGAGCTCGGTTATGCATCAGCTCTCGGCAAGCCAATTTATATCTACTACAAAGCAAAAGCTCAAAACTGGCAAAAGCATTTCTGGTTTATCTTCAATCTTCCCGGCGTGAAATGCTGCGAGCCTGGTGAAGAAACATCAATCCATCCTGACCTGCTGACTCCGGCGAAGTCCTATCGAGAACGCTACCATGAATATCTTGCATCGGATGAATGGAAGTCCTTGAGAGAGAAAAAGCTATTCGAGGCAGGAGGCAGATGCCAGCTTTGCAATTCCGCAGGAAAGATGAACGTACACCACCGCACATATGACCGAGTATTCAACGAACTGCCTGAAGATTTAATTGTCCTCTGCCACCAGTGCCACAAGAAATTCCACAATATCGAGCAAGCATCATGAGGGATTACGGAAAGCTCTATACCGGTTTTTGGACGTCATCCAATACTCAATCCATGTCAGATGATGCCAAGCTCATGGCGGCGTATCTGCTCACCGGACCGCACACCAACCTTATCGGATGTTTCAGGGTGCCGGAAGGCTATGTCATATCTGACCTCGGGTGGACTTCTCAAAGGGTTTCTAAAGGGTTTAGTGAACTGTTTCAAAAGGGTTTCGCAACCCGTGATGAACCCCTGTCCTGGGTATTCATTCAAAAGTTCCTCAAATGGAACCAGATCGAAAATCCAAATCAGGCCAAATCAGCCGCCAAATTGTTTCATCAGGTGCCGGACACAACACCAATAAAGTGTTTACTGGCAAGGGCTTTCAATGAATTTGCGCCACGCATTGACAGAAAAATTTATGAGCATTTTTTAAACTGTTTCGAAACCCTTTCAGAACCCTTTCGAAACCAGGAACAGAAACAGGAACAGAAAATATATATACCGTCAAATTTTGTCGAACTGAGTCGCGCCTATCACGAAGAGTACAGCAAGAGATTCCCTAAACTGCTCAAGCGAGTCCCGCAAAAATTGATAGACAGTGGCGCACAGACAATACAGAGGCTGGTGGACAAGGAAAAGTATGATTTCGAGAACGATATCAAGCCGGCTCTGCGTTTCGCTCTTGAAGATGATTTTTGGCAAAAACAGATCCGCTCTTTAGCCGGCCTGCTCAAAAAAAGCTCAAGCAATGGGGACACAAAGTTTGCAAATCTGCTGGCTGCGAGCATGAAAAAATCCAAGCCGGCACGCAAGCAGACAATCGAGGACTACCTATGAGCACCTATCATGACCACGGGATAAATCTCGATAACGCAGCAAGCGGTGAGCACCGGGTAGTCTGTCCTCAGTGCTCGCCACACAGGCACAAGTCGGGAGAAAAGTGCCTGGCGGTGAATGCCGATAAGAAAACATGGCTGTGTCATCATTGCGGATGGTCCGGAGCCCTTGGCAAAAAGCATGAGCAGGAGCAGCCAAAAACCTACCAGCGACCAAAACATGTCCATGTAGACTTGAGCCAGGAATTGCTTGAATACTGTATCGGCCGCGGCATATCACGCGAAACCTTGGCGGCTAACGGGATCTGCCAAGGAAGGCTGGACAAGGACTCGCCATCAATAAAGTTTCCGTACTACAAGGCCGGAGTTGTCGTAAACGCCAAGCATCGAACGATTGATAAACGCTTCCGGCAGGAGTCCGGGGCGGAGCAATGCCTGTACCGATTTGACGCGATATCGTCTATGGACTCCGAGCGAGTCATTATCACAGAGGGTGAATTCGATGCGCTTGCGGCATATGAGGCTGGATTCCATGACGCAACATCTGTCCCGAATGGAGCGCCTGCGCCAAACGCCAAGAATTACAGCCGTGAATTCCTGTACCTGGAAAGCGCCGAGGCAATCTTTAAAGCCAAAAAACAGGTTGTCCTGGCAGTCGATAATGACGCTCCAGGCAAAATCCTGGAACAGGAACTGGCCCGCAGGATCGGGGTGGAAAAGTGCTGGCGGGTAGAATATCCGGAAGGATGCAAGGACCTGAATGACGTACTGGTGAAACATGGCCCAGTCAAGCTCTCTCAAATCGTTCATGCTGCAAAGCCATATCCTGTTGAGGGGATATTTACGAGCGGAGATATTGCAGACCTTATCGTCCACCTATACGAGCACGGATCGCAGCGAGGGACCCCAACGGGATGGCGAAAGCTTGACCAATTTTACACTGTCAAAACCGGACAAATGACAGTGATAACAGGAATCCCTGGACACGGTAAGAGTAATTTCCTAGATTCGCTCATGGTGAATCTGGCCAAAAGCCATGATTGGTCTTTTGCTCTTTTTAGCCCTGAAAACTGGCCATTGCAAAGGCATGCTCAATCTCTCATAGAAAAGTGGACAGGAAAGACGTTTACCACATCGAGCGATAGGGTTGAGCGCATCCAGAGAGAGTGCCTGAATGAAACGATTCGAGCAATAGACGATAAATTTTACTTTATCATGCCGGAAGAGCGCTCGCTTACCATGGAGACCATACTAGAGAAGGTTAGGGTGGCGATATTTCGTCACGGCATCAAGGGTGTTGCAATCGATCCTTGGAATGAAGTCGAGCATGATTTCGGAAACCTTACCGAAACGCAATACATCAGCAACATGCTCGGGATGCTCAGGCGATTCGCAAGATTGAGCGATGTGCATATCTGGCTAGTGGCACATCCTCAAAAATTGCAAAAGGATAAGGACACGGGAAAATATAAGCCGCCAACAATGTATGAAATTTCTGGCGGGGCTCATTGGCGCAACAAGGCTGATGTGGGGATCTGCATCCACAGACCGGACATGGAGAGGGATGAGGCACAAGTGATCATTCAAAAAATACGTTTCAGGGAGGTCGGGCGGCTCGGTATTGTGAGGTTTTCCTACAACAGAGAAACCGGAATTTACACAGATTTGCTTGTAGAACAGGGTGGAGACTCAATCAACGATTCATGCGCAGAGGATGCGCCATTCTAAGGAGCAACCATAATGCCGCGCACCTTCCCGTCTCGCCACTTCGCACAGTCCGAGCGCAAGCCGGAGGCGGTATTCGCCTCGGCGGTCATGAAATACTTGCGCCAGGCATACGGTCAGCGGTTGTGGGAGGTGGGCATACGCGGCGGGCTTGGTATGCGCTCAGGCATTCCGGACAGATTGCTTTGCGTTGACGGGGCATTTATCGGTCTGGAATTTAAAAATCCGGACGGTAAGGGCAGGCTAGGACCTAAACAGAGGCTCGAAATTGACAAAATAAGACAATCTGGAGGCATGGCTCTGGTCGTTCAGTCCTGGGATGACTTAAAGCCGTTATTTGCCAAATTTGAGCCTACACAGAGGGAGATGAGATGAGCAACGCAATTATTGAGCTGTCGATAGACGATGGAGAGAACTATTACACCGTTCAGCAACTTATCCCCGAGGCCATCCTCGTCAGCAGCGGGCCATTGGCTATGCGCTCGGCGCTGATCGGCACGGTGGACGAGATGCTCGACGAATTGTGCGGTGCGGTGTGGCTGGCGTGCGGGTCCGGCAGCGGCGACGGGCCGGGAGGCGGGTAGGTACTTCCGGGGCTGCAATCCAATACGGACGCACGGAT
>AMWB02100938.1_pt1 | contig 16463 bp, 6 predicted proteins | sample 200311 | NCBI WGS metagenome assembly AMWB02 (sample SAMN02737377, study PRJNA173069) | bioreactor metagenome | biome: anode biofilm in microbial fuel cells | place: USA: California | collected 2010-12-16 | reverse complement strand
AATTTTGGTCAATTAATTAAATATCAATTCCTAAGGAGATGACAGTAGCTGGGAGCGCCGCCATTGTTTGACTCCATGACGTCTAACCAATCTTCGAGAAGTGCCAGTCCGGGATGTTCTGCTGTCGGCAGCGCATTATCTTCCATATTACGATCCTCTATGCATCAAAGCTCAATTGACCTGATGATGCCCCTGTCTGTGCATCAATGTTGCGCCGCAAGAGTAGGTCATCCATCCTGGCGGCATTGAGACGTAGTTTTACTACTTGATCTTTCTGCAATTCTTCCGGAGGCGCCGTAGTCGTGGTGATGAGATACTGAAAAGGGGATTTGTCCGGTCCTCCAAAGTATTCCTGAAGAGATGCGGCGAATCGGATGAAGCTTCTATAAATCCGGATGCCAAGGTCCGCTTCGCGCGGGCTATCGTGCATAAGGAAACCAGGTAGCCTGACCTTGTCATAAACTGTGTTGTAGATGAGACAGGCCACGTCCGCGAGCAAGACCGCCAGTGTTTCGACGGCTTCACCACTCATAGCCGGTCCGCGGGTGATGCGAAACGCAAGTTCGCGGTTATCCAGACTTACCTGTCCGTCGTACTCGTCAGACGATAACACTGACCGGACGGCTCCCGAGAAAATGGCGGCCAACCGTTCGCGGTTCTCGTCATGTTGCCGGAGGAGCGCACTCAACTCTTTTTCGATGCCGGCGATTTCGACCTCGACGGAAGCGAGTTTGCTGCGCAAGAGATCGAGTTCTTCGTAGCCACCCGACCTGTCACGTTTCTGCATCCACATGGCAAGATCATCGTGTGTGCGTTGAAGATTACGAATCGAGTCCTCTTGTTCGCGGATATGAGCCATTATGCCATCGCGCGTTTTACGGGTGATTCGCAGGTCTTCTTTGATTTGATCTATGGACTTTTGAAAACGGGCCTTCTCATCCTCTATCTTTTTTTGTTCTCCGGCTCGCCGGGCTTCGGCTTGCTCCATTGCATGGGCATCGTGAAGTTGCTTGATCTGCAATATTTGCTGACGTTCCTGGACATGGGTGCATTCGCGGATAAGCACGCCGCCCACAGGGCACGCCTTGTCCTTATAATCTTCAAGGCGCTTGCGCTGCTCCTGGCGCTGAGCAAGCCCTTGTTCCAGTTCAAAGCCTGCGGCGGTATCCAAATTGAAAAGGGCATTTAGTTCGGTAAGTTCCCGTTCCAAGTTCCGAAGCTCCGCCCCAAGGGCATCGATTTGTGCCTGAAAGGATCGGCGTTCCAGCTCGCTGTTTTCTATAGATTTCTTTATCGTCTCTCGCGCTCTTGCGGTCAATCGTTCCAAATCTTCAGGAAATAGCTCATCGGACCGGAAAGGCCGCGAGTCGATGTCGGACTCACTCGGGAAAAGTGACTTTAAGTGTTGACGGAGCTGGAAATCATAAAGATTCACGCGGAATTGAGGTTCTCGTTTTTTTTCCTCAATTTCCTTGGTGAGCCTGTCTTTCTCGCGTTGAAGCTCCGCAAGCCGCTCCTCACCCTTAAGTTCGTCCGGCAAAAATAGCCCCAATACCGCTCTCATAACAAACAACGGGCCAGCTTTAGGAAAACGAAAAGAGGGAGTGTCTGACTCGCTGCGCGTTGAGCGCCATTCGTGGATGTTTTGAAAACGCGCTTCCTGGTCCCTCGTACACCATGCGAGGAGGTGCGGCCATTGAATTAATTCCCCTGTTTGAACAATCCCGCCGGTCTCAAGCCCATCCAACAGGCTTTCCAGGCCGAGCTCATGAGGATAGGACTCTTGGGTTACGGACCGCCCTCGCTGTTCAAGCAACTCTTCGACGGAGGCATCTTCCTGGATAAAAGACATGCGACCGCTGCCAATTGGGCGTCGGATTGCCCATCTTCTGCCACGAACATGTATCTCCGCCGCAATATAACCACCAGGAAGCGAATTACGAATAAGCTCTGTCGCTGTCTTTGTGCCAAAGGTTCGCTCTCCCAGCGTATATCGCATGAATCGGCAGAAAGTTGTCTTGCCGGCGCTGTGTCCTGTAATCTGGGCCGACGGACTGTCGTCCTCCCCCTCTTCAGCCCAGATAATATTCAACCCGCGCGTCAAGTGGATATCCCGGATCACAACCGGATCAGGCGCGATCCGTTCGAAAATCATCAGGCGGCTCACCCAGACATCCGGTTCGGATCGAATGGGTTTGAGCTTCAATGTCTTGTATAAGTCCATCCTGCCGGTCTCCTATGCGGCAAGCTGATACAGCCGGTGCTGTTCTTCGAAGGCTTGAATGATCCTCAACTGGTCCTGCGGGACCGCTGACAGGTCTTTGCGGAGTTCCGCGACTCGTTTCATGGCTTGAATTGCGTAACCGACAATCTCATCCATACCGCCCGGAAAGTTGCTCTTTGTAGATGTGGAAACGGCTCCCAGCTTTATGGCCTGGCTCATGTCTCCGTGGCGCACAGAGATCACCTGTAATTGCTCGAGGTAATCCCTGCACTCTTTCCACCGGATGGACTGGTTCTCATTGACAAACAACGTCCTGGGGGCTGAGTTCACGACAGCGTCAAAAGCCTGATGGCCGGCACGATCCAGGAACATCTTGCACCAGGTCGGGTGAGTGGCCAGCAGAAGGACGTCGAGATGGTCCATGCTGGAAAGACCATCGGACTGTTTGACGACAGCCAGCGCCGCAGCACAAATGGCCTTATCGGTTTCGGTTGCGGGGTAGACCATGGCCGCGAATTCCTCCAACGGGATTTCTTCCGGCCTCGTGATCGCCTCATCCTTGGGCAAATGGATATGAGAAGGCCAATTCGAGCGGTCCCAGTGGGCCATGGGGATGAAGTTGCCCTCGGCGTCCATAGGCGGGCCGGGCGTCGGATCGAGACGAGACTGGTATCGTGCGGGAGTTTGCGGCCCAGCGGCCATGGCAGCGGTATTTTGCCGCACCACCTCGGCCATCTCGTCGTAGATTTCAAGAATGGTTTCTTTGGTGCGATATATGCCATGGGCGGCCTCGTCGCGCTCCCGCAGAATACGGAAGGTGTCCATGATGTATTCGACGGCATGACGAGGCGTTATGAAGTAGATCAGCAGTTCCTTGGAGCCTTTCTCTTTCCAATCCTTCTCATCGCCGAGGTAGAGATGAAAAAAAGCCGCATCGAGTTCACAGCGGATTATGAAGCGCCGTTCCTCGTCCCAGCAGAATGGTGGAAATGAGTTCTTGGCATCATGGGAAAAGCGCGCATGATCCCATGCAGTAAAGACAAGCTCCAGTACCCGCCCAAGACACCACTGTTCAACGCTGTACCGGTCATCCCAAGGAAACCGATTGGCCATATCGGCTGGAGCTAAAGTGGGGAATTGCCGCAGGTACGAGTATGTCAGGTGGCTTCCTCCTACACTCTGACGTGCGCAGTAATCCAGAGCGAAAGAGTTCAAGCACCCAAGAAAGGCGCAAGCGTCTCGTGCCTTTGTGCTGTCAAAAAAGACTATAGGAGCGGTGTGTCCGACACCCACAAACGGAAGCGCGCTGAACACTGCCGTGCGTAAAACGACCGCGTTCGTCACGTCCCGGAAAGCCACGAACCAATGTGGCGAGAACCGGTCCAGCAATTCCTCTGCGAGCGCAACGGGGTCCGTGGGAAAGGCGGTCATGCCCTTCACGTCCGCAATGTCGAGCGGGAATCGCTCCTGCATTTTCTCACATTGTGCGTCGAGGAGCCATTTATTGAGCACGTCGATTTGAGTGTCTGCTACCGACGGGCGCAGTGCTATGGCAAGCAGCTTCTTGGCCTGATCCTCATCGCGCGCCTTTCGCCAATACCCAGCGGCCCAATAGAAGAATGTCTTGATTATCGCTTCGTTGCGCCAAGGGTCCGGCAGTTCCAGCGCCAAGGCTAACATCTCAGGGCGTTTGGGCACCCGCGCCTTGACCTCCTTTTCCGCCACCCAGTAGCGTGGCAAGGGCAGAAAGTCGGGGTCAGCGTGCTGTGCAGGTGTCAGTTCCGGCAACTTCCCTTGATTGGCCTGAGCCTGAGTCTGGCCCTCGTAGGTGCCAAACCGGTGGTCAAAGTGCAATAGCATCTTGCCTTCGTAAAGCGGCAAGTACACATCCTCGCCGCGCGTAAAAATATTCCCATTTAGAGCGAAACCTTCCGCCTCTAACTGCTCCTTGGTGCGGAACCGACCTGAATCATTGGCCATGTGGAACATGGTCATGAACTTTACCCCCCAAGGATTCTCCTCTGATGGTTCCTCCTGGGCTTCACGAACCAGAACAGGAAGACGCCGGTAGATGTACTTGGTCAGTTCGGCGTCCTTCTTGTATCTGAAAATGGGGCACGTTCGCGTGTTGGGGTTGAGTAGAGTGATGTCCTCGGCTGTCAAAGTAAAATGGCGTTCTTTTTCGGAAAGTTCTTCAACTGAATTAACGCCAAAAACTATATCAACAGCTTTCGATTCAACAAATTCTCCTGAAATAGTGAGAAGGGCGAACTTGTTCCGGTGGTCAATACCGGGGAACAGCTTTCCCTCGTTCTCAAATATAAAGAGCGAATGCAGCGACTGGCTCTGCATCAAATCTTGAAAAAAGAACTTTGTAGTATCATCCGTAGCGATGCCCGAGGGGACAATGCAGCCTAAACGCCCCGCTTGACTCAGCACGCTCCGTTTGAGTTCGGCGAAGATAGAATAGGTGTTCACATCACCACGACCACAAAGCGGGAAGCGCCCCGTATCGCGGACAAGACGGCTCTCGCCATCGGCTCGGCGTAGTGCATTCTGAAATGCCCGATACATGGCCGGATCGGTCTCAGGAAGTCTTGCAATCATTCGTCGCCGGGCCGCAGCGTTAGGGGCATTCGCTATCTCAGGATTTCGGGTGGCAAAAAATTCCTTTTCCTGTAGCTTTATCCTTTCCCACGGCGGGTTCCCCAATACGCAATCAAACCCTCCGGTCCAACCGGTCATTTCCGAATCGGTAATATCAGCTTTCGGCTTGGGCTTGAACACGTTTGGAAATTCCAAATGCCAATGCAAAAACCGATATTCCTCTGATAAACGAATGATTTCCTCATGCATCCAGGACGGGCAATTATGAGGATTGTGCCTTATCCGGTCGAGTAATTCCTGGGTGATCGGGTAAGCCAATTCTTCCGAACGGCGTTTTTCCCAAACAAAGGCAGCGCACCACGCATCGTAAAGAAGTTTTCCGAAAAGGTATCCACTCGATCGGACGAATTGGGAATAGGCATCCTCTTTGCGTTGCAGGCCATCCAGGGTGGAATCGTCAAAGGCGTCGATTTGGGTCAAGGCAGGCCCAAGATCGCCGAGTTGTTCCCATGGCATTCCGTCCGGAGCAAAAAGGGAACGGCTCCCCCTTCGCTCTTCCCGGTTGCGTTTTTTGTATGCAGTGCAGAATTCTTTGTCATCGCCCTCAATCGGCTTGAAGGCTTCATCCGGGATACCTTTTTTCAGCAGTGCAGGCGTCGTGCCAAGCAGGCTGTTTCCGCATTTGATGTGATGTTCGAGAAAGGTTAACGGCCTGCCCGGCTCCATGGCCTCCATCCAGAGGCTCACCTTGCACAGTTCCACCGACATTGGATTGATATCCACGCCGTAAATCGAGTGGCCGATAACGTCGCGCAGGGCATGCTGGTAATGCTCGGGCGAAGGCTCATCCTCTCCGGCTCGGATAGCGGCCAAGCGCTTGGCGATGCGGTGGGCGGCGGCGATCAGGAAGTGGCCGGAGCCGCAGGCCGGATCGCAAACCTTGAGCGCCAGAAGGGCCTTTTCCGGTTCCGGTTTCTTGCATGCCTCATCGAGCACCGGGTCAAGGGCCGAGTCGAGCAGGCAGTTGACCAGGCTCGTCGGTGTGTAGTAGGAGCCGGTGGTCTTACGTTCGGACCCGGCCGCGACTGTTAGACGAAAGCGATCCTCGGGGTTGGTTGCCTGGATGTGGATTTCAGGGTGCATCTCCAGCAACGATTCGTAGACGCTGCCGAGTTCCTCGGAACCGAGATTGCGGTAGTTGACAGGCCGCAAAATGTTGCGATCCACGGTGGAAGCGAGGGCGCGAATCGCCTTAAGCAGGTCGACATTTGAAATATCCGCACAATCCAGGTCGCAAGTAGCTTTGTCTGAAAAAAGAAAGCTACCGAGCGCCGGGAGCCCCAACTGCGGGGAGCCGCCGTGGAGTTTGCCGAGTACCAGTCTGAGGCCGCGCCAGAGGTCCGGGTGGCGTGTGCCCCGCATTTTAGCCGCGAGCGCCCGCAGACGCCGGGTGGAGTAGTGCTCCATGTAAAGCTTGCGCGTCTGCACCGGGGCCGTAGGATCAAAGAGCAGTTCGCGGTCTTCGGCCACGAACAAGAAGAGCAGGCGATAGACCTGGCGGAGGACCTGGCGATAGTAATCCTGCGTGGAGAGCACACCGGAACGGAGTCTCTCCCGCAATGCGTCGTTGGCCGGATAAGCAAGAAAGCCTCCGCCGAGGGCTTCAATAGCCTTTTGCACACCGTCGCGCAGTTGATCGAGGGCGCGGACGCCCTGCTGTGCAGCGGTGTTATACCATTTTTCCAGCCAGCAGTGTTCCGGTCCTTTTCCTTCGGCAACCTCAACGCGCGATTGGTGGCAGACCAGATAGAGCAGGAAGAAGTCGCTGTAGGCCTCAGAGTCCATCATGGCCTGCAGGTCAAACTCGACGTAGGCCTGCCGGGTTAGCGATACGTTGTCCCGGAGCAATCGAAGGCTCAAACCATTAGATACGAAGCCCCAGAGAAATTCATCCGACCGGCTCAGCAGCTCCTGGACAAGACTATGCGGGCTGACGCGGGCCGCGCCGCGCGCACCCGGAGCGCGTTTATCGAGTTCCAGACGAAAGCTCACCAGGTGGATCGGGGTATTCTGCCAGGCATGGCTGATCGGATAGGTCTTGCCCTCGACCTCGTAAGCCTTGCGGGCGGTCAGGCGGCCGTAGCCGAGTTCCTGAAACAGGATCAGAAGCCACTTCTCGCGTGTGAGGCTTGTCCCCGCGTCGGATTCCGGCAGGGTTTCCATCGCCGACTTAAAGCCTTCCCATGCACCCCGCACGCGGTTCCAGGCGCGGGTGGCAACCTCGTTGAGACGTTCGGACTTGACCAGGTGGTAGTCTTCCGCGCGCAAGCCGAGAACATCGCGGTCACCGTCCACGAGGCGGCGGAGCAGATCGGCCGGGAGGATGGCTCCCTCGGTTTTGACTGTCTGAAAGCCTTCTCCGCGCTTCATTGCGAGCCTCCTTGCACGGGAAGGTAGACGTAAATACCCAGAACGTCCGGAGGCAACTCCGGCTGTATGGTGTGCTTGACGCCGGTCCAGCGCGCGGCGGAACGAACGCGTCGGTGAGCCTCCAGTAACTGTTGGCCTCGCTCTATGGCGAGACGTTCGAGAGAGGGACGCAAGTCCGAGATGCCATCCACAACACGCTGGACAAAAAGGCTGGCGCGCTCGCTATCGATGTTGCGCTTCGGTTTGGCCTCGAGCAGTTTCGAGACTCGGTCTGGGCCAATCCAGGTCGCTTCGGCGGGTGCGCTTTCGAACCCGACCACTTCGCTATCCTCGGCCAGCAACTGTCTCTCGGCTTGACCGTCCCTGACGATAATATGATAGCGATAGCGCAAGAGGAGCAGAGTAGTGCGTCGCGCTACTTTATCGGTGTAGATCACCCCGCAACGCCTAGCGATGGCCTGGTCGTCGCCGTCCAGGGCCGCGTTGAGCGTGTGAGCCGCCAGATTCTCGATAATGGGATGCGTCCGGGTGAGGTTTAGAACGCCTTCGTCAACAGGCAGTTCGAAACGTGCGCGGAACTTCTCTGTGTTTCCACACATTTCCCGCAGGCTTCGTGGAACATTCTTCAGGTCGAACAAAGCGATGCCTGATCGATCCTCGATGACGGCTCCGTATTCGGCCATGGCCTCGCGGGTGAATGCCTCAACTTCCACGGCCGTCCCAACGGCTTCTCGAACAGAGGCGATCTCGCGCGAGACATCCTCGACGCTGGCTTGGAGCGTCTCCTGGGCAAACATGGTTCGAGAACGCTTCTCCCGCGCCGTGGCGTTATCCCATTCGTCTTGGAATCTGCGATTGGCCTCGTCCTTCCGGAGAATGTCATCCAGTTCTGGAAAAAGAAGTTGCTGCTGAGGTCCTGTCCGAACGGATTGTTCACGCAAAAGGAGACCTTCGAAGATCGCCTCCACGACAGCATTGCTGTCCGCAGGGACCGGGACCGAGATGCCCAGCGAGCTTCGAATCTTCCGGTGTTTTTTCAACAGGACGTCCAGGACAATGCCATCGATCTGATTATCAATGCCGTAATAGGTTAAGCATCGCACGGTAGATCTGGGTTGCCCATAACGATCCACTCGCCCTTCGCGCTGTTCGTGGCGGGTCGGATTCCAACTCAGGTCGTAATGGAATACCGCGTCGAAGTGCTCTTGGAGATTGATGCCTTCGCTCAGGCAGTCGGTGCAGACGAGAACGCGAGGATCGGATTGCGACAATTCCAGAACGCGGGCCTCGCGCTCCTCTGGCGGAAGCATTCCGGTTATCGCCGTAACGGTCACCTTGTTCGGGAGAAGTTCACGCAGTTGTTCGGCCACGTATTCGGCGGTCTGAATGAAGCGACAGAAAACGATGGGCCGATAGCCGTCTTTCAGAAGCGTCTTCAGGAATTCGGCCGCCTTACGCAGTTTGGCATCGCCATTCCCCTTGAGCTTGTCGGCCTCGCGGGCCAGTTCGAGGAGTTGACGTCGACTCAGATCAGCAGCGGCAGTTTCATCCCACGCCGGGTTCGCGCCGGGTGTGATGTCGCTGGCGTCAGGCGAGTCTGCATCGTCCTGATCCAGCACCTGTCGACGGCCAACCTCATTAGCCTCTTCCTCGGTGTCGGTATCCGCCGTGGCGCTTCGGCTTCGCAAGGTCGCGGCCGCAGCCGCCGGGCTGGATGCGAGGGAGCGCAGCAGCGCCAAAGCCGACCACCAGCGGACACGCATCCTGTGTCGCCCTCCCGATTCGTCACGAACGATTTCTTTGGCGTAGCTCAAGACCCGGCTGAACAGTCGTTTGTATTCAGGCGTTAGGCTGTAGGTGTCCTCTTTGTCTTCCCGCTCAGGGAATACGGTTTCCCGATCCAAGAAGTGCCGAATGTCGGCGCGGCGACGTTGAATAAAGTGAGCCGCTACCTTGCGCCGGATCGGCTCGTTATCTTTCCCGCCCAAGTCCTCGGGCAAGTGCCCGAAGTCCGGTTTGAGGAAACCAAGCAAAGAACGAAACGCGGCTTCCTTTCCGCTGTGTGGGGTGGCCGTCACAAAAATCATATGTTTTTGGGGGTCGGCCGCCAATTCACGTATTAGTTCATACCGTTGGTGTCGGCTGCTGTGATGACCTTCCTCGAATGCACAACCATGTGCCTCGTCTACGATGACCAGTTCGGGGCACGTGCGAATAAACTCGTTCTTGCGGCGGTCTGATTTGATGTAGTCAATGGACGTGACGGTAAAGGGATACACCTCGTAAAGGGACTGCCCGATCCCGCATTGACGTTCCAGCCTGCGTACGGTCCCAGAGAGGACCAGTTCGGCCCCAATGTGAAATTTGTCGGCCAGCTCCATTTGCCACTGTTCGGCAAGATGTGGAGGGCACAGAACGGTCATGCGCTGGCACTCGCCGCGGTCGAGTAATTCACGCGCAACGAGGAGAGCTTCTATGGTCTTGCCGACTCCCACGTCATCTGCAATGAGCATCCGAACTGGGTCGAGCTTTAAAGCCATCAGCAGCGGAACAAGTTGATACGGACGCGGCTCGACGGCGATCTTGCCGAAACACCGAAACGGCCCGGCGCTAGAACGAAAGCCAAGTCGTAACGCATTGCGCAACATCCGGCAGGACCGGTAATCGCCAACCTTTTCCGGATCGGGAAGGGCAAAGGATGCAGGACGGATTTCTTCCAGCGACGTATGAAACCCTGCCACTTCATCATCGGTGCCGCCAAGAGGACGGGCCACCACGATTTCCTCAGTGGATTCCGGCAATACAACCCATTCTCGCCCGCGGGCTGTGACGAGGGAGCCTACGGCAAACGTCATGACCCTTCTCCAAAAATGTTCGGATATCGACCCAGAATCTTTTCCCAGTTATCCGCGTGGCCGAAGCGAATGACAGTCCAGCCTACATCTTCCATGCAGGTGGTCTGCTGCTGATCACGCGACTGTCGGTCATGATAATCGTGTTGCGGGCCGTCCACGTAGATCGCCACTTGGCGGTCTCTGTAGAGAAAATCCGGTCTCGTGCGGCATTCTTCGACGAGCGCCTGCGCGTGCGACGGCAGCCGGAGGTTGCGATCTTCGATCATTTTCAGCCAGTCGCGCTCCAATTGCGAACCAGTAAGGTTGATCAACCCTTGTAGATGCGCTACGCGTGGTTGTGAGGCTGGGGATGCCTCGACATGAGAGGCTGCCAGCATCATAAGAAGGTCCTTTATTCTCTGACGGTCCAGCAGCTCGTGGTCCGTCTGGTTTGTGTACGACATCAGGCAGTCGTAACAAGCGGCTTCGCAATTCTCCTTAGCGTTGGGAGCGCGGCGCAAGTCCTCCCCTGAATCTGGATCGAAATGGCACAGTTCCAGCGCCGTCCTCGCGATTCGAGGCAACGCGCCGGCGTTATCGACAATTCGCCTGAGAACGCCCGCTCCTCCCTCAGCCGACTCGTATAAAAGAATCGACCTACGGTCCCCTCGATCAGGAAGCGGTTCGGCTGCAAGCTCGCTGTTTTCCAGTTCATAGCAGGCCTGAATAGCGTTCTTGATGGCGGCCTGGATCGTAGCCATCTCCCCGTCGTCGAGCTTTCGTGTGAACTCGATGATCAAACAATTCTTGCGGTCTTCGACGTAGGGAATGACACGGGCCGTCTTCGGCGTCATAGGATCGCCGTCGTCGTCCAGATCCGTCTGGTGGCGCTGCCAATAACCTCGCTCGATGTCTAGGACGAAACCATGCTGGTCGCGATCCTTTCGACGGGTCCATCCCAGATTGATTCGCCATAGAGTGGCAGCGTTTCCGAAATGAAGCGATATCACATCCTGGTCGCCGTACCGGACCTTGGCAACATGGTATGAAGGCTGGCCACCGCGTTCGGCGAATCGAACAACGGTCTTGATTTCATAGCCCAACCGGAGACGTTCTTCCTCGTCGCAATTGATCTGGTCCCGTCGCTTGGTCACAACGTTCTCCAGCCGGAAAAGCTGACGGATCGGTGCTTGGAGTTGGGTCCCGCAGCGTTCGCACAGGTCGTGCGGTTGGCTGTCAGCGTGGGGATGCAAGTAACCGCACGCCTGGCAGACCTTGGCCGCAGAGGTATGAAGTTCTTCCGTATCGCGTGCGGGCAAGATCACCTGATTAATGATGTAGCGGGAACCTTCATGGTAGAGGATCGACCGCGGGCCAAATTCCGAGATTGCCAGGAAACGAGGACGCGAAAGGAATTCGTCCCTTCCTGTCCGGAAGCGACGTCCAGGTACATAGGCCGAGAGCGGTAAACGCGGGAAATTGTAACCCGGAAGGAAACCCTCGCTGGCAAAATATCTGTAGGAGTAGAAGTCGGATTGGATGAGGTTCTGGCTTTCCGTCAAAAGGCGAAGTTGTGCCTCGGCATTTCTGCGGAGCTGTTCGGCTTGCGAACGGTCTGCCGCCGGTCGCGACGCATCCCGTATGACCCGATCCTGTTTCTGAGCCTGGCGCAGCGCGGAAAGGTAGAGGCTGCGCCAGCGGTCGCATGCCTGTTCGAAACTGATGGGTATATGGGACATCACCTCATGTAACCAGTATTGAGTATGCCAGTCCGACTTAACGAGCTGATCCAGTATGGAAGCCAGAACGGTCGCAGCACGCTTTTCGGCTTGCTGCTTCGGTCGATCCGCGTGGACTGCGTCCCGAACCTGCTCCAGCAAGGCCATCGACGGCTCATCACCGCTGATATCTAAGAGATCCTTTAAAGATGTGCCGAGGCTCAGGCCGGCCTCGGCCAACCAGACCGCATGGACGTGCGCGCGGATGAGATCTTCATTGGTCAAATCCACCTGTGGAGGTAAAACCGCTCCGGAAACCATCTTTTCCGGTCGTTTGAAGAAGTACTGGTCGTGGGGGCTTCCAGCCGAGCAGTAGGTGAATACCAAGGCAGGTTGCCCGCTTCGTCCAGCTCGACCGCTTCTCTGAGCGTAGTTGGCTGGGGTTGGTGGAACGTTGCGCATGTTCACGGCGTTCAACTGGGCGATGTCGATCCCCAATTCCATGGTTGGAGAGCAGAACAGAATGGGGAGAGTGGCTTCGCGGAAACGAGCCTCGCGATCCTCGCGTTGCGCATAGGGAACTTGAGCCGTGTGTTCGCGCGCTTCAATTCCGAGTGTCTGCTGTGCGATGGAGCGGTAGTACTCGACAAAAAATTCGTTCGTCTGAGTGCCCTGTTCGGATTCCGTGGGTCTGCGGATGGGATCGTGATAACCTGCCGTACCATCACCGGCCTTCCAAACCATGGCAGCGGCGTTGATCTGATAACCCGGTGCATCATCTTCTCCCGAGCCTCCTTCACGCACCACTTCAATGAGACCATGCTGACGCAACCTATCCAGCAGTTCTCTCAGAATCCGCGCCGTGTCGGTAAGTCTCAGACGCTGCCCGCGAGCGATGGGAGATCGCCGCAAATATTGCCCGTAACCGCTCTGCGGAGAAAGAAATACGTCTCCACCGTAATCATTCTGACGCCTCGACCTTGGGTAGAGAACGGCCGCATGGATCATGTCTCGAACTTGTTCGTTTTCGTCCAGGCCCCAGGGAGGCTGGAGCCGCTGACGGCTCCTTTGCAGGAGTCCCTCCTGGAAAGAGGACGCCAGATAATCGACCTTCACGGCAAGCTCACGGCGCATGAAATCAAGAAGCACGGCGGCCACCTCGAATCGGTCGTCCGGCGAGACCTGTGCAAGGGCTGAGTGACATGAAGCCCATATCTCTTCATCACGACAGGCATCGAGGAGATAGGGATACTCGATCTTCAAGAGCCCAACCTGCTCCAGGTTCGGGGCCATGATGCGCCAGCCGCGTTTGAGATCCCGATAAAGCCGGTAGCCAAGGACGTCCCTCAAGACTCGATTGGTTTCCTCACGCGCGAGCCCTCGCAAAGTCGCATCTTGGGCATATTCCTCGAAGGGTAACGCCAAAGCGTCGAACACCCTTTGCGCCAGTTGGTCGTGGGACAATCCACCGCTGTTACTATTGGCTTCGGCGGCTCGATATAATGCCGAGCGCATCAGGCCGACCTCGATGAAATCATTGAAATGCCCTGCCTGAAGGGACGCGTCTTGACGGTTGTCTGTGAAGCTCAACAGTTTCTTTGCAGTCTCGTGAACCGGGAATTCCTTGAGGTGGCGTATAGCGGACAGGGAAAGGATGGTCGTAGTCGTACTACGCCCCTCACTACCCAGAGCAGAGAGCTTCTGGAAATCACTGCGCTGGCGGAACCCATAAGACACCGTGCAATTCAGACAGAAACGGAACGGGGCTGGAACGAACCATGATAGTGTTCCATCTCCACTTTGTTCGCCGTTTGGCTGTACACGGAGTGCCTGAGGGAGATGGTCTTTTCTGCTTCGTATAACACGACCCGCCTCATCGATCCAGTCATCGGGTAAGCGCCGGATAAATTCGTCTGTACCCGCTTCTGGCCATGGGTTTTCCGTGCTGATGTAAATGTATCCGGCATCTGCGTCTTCCTCGGCGGCCCTGTCTGTGAAGTCTCTAGGCATAAACCGAATCGTGCCTCGATCCCGGCCTTCAGTACGCCACACGGAATAGTATTCCTGACCGCACTCGCGACAAAATGCCAAAGGCAATAACACCTTATTGCGGTCATCGGGTACAAACTGCTGACCATGAAGAGTAATATGTCGTATGGCTTCTGGCTCAGGGGAGGCATACACAGTATCGCCACGGCTAACGAACTGGTGGATGCGGAATGCAAACACCGGCAGGCCCGTCTCTGGATGAGAGATTTGAAATCCTGTAATAAGTGCATCTTGGATCGCATTTTCACAGCGATCTTGACTTGCGCCGGATTGCTCGGCCAAATGGGCCGCAAGGCCGCTTGCCCCGCGTATATTTGACGGCGTCTGCCGAACAAGTTGCCCACTTGATTGGTCCCTTCTGACCCCCAGCGTAGTCTCTATCCAAATGGAAAGCGGATCATGCGTAAAACGTTGAAAATCGGTTGGTGAGTTGCCTTCGAGGCGTTCCCGCAACCGGTCAACAAACTCCCTCGTCTTGATGTCCACGTCTTCGGTTATGCGTCGCAGAATTTCTCCAATTACATTCTCCGGTGGCACGATAGATCCGAAAAGAAGCGAGGCTGCTTTGCTGACTTCGATCTGTTGGTTCACCCATGATCCGGTGCTGGCCAATGTGGCTGAAGTACCGACACACTGCATTCTCTGCGCACCCATAGCCTCACGTGTTCGGCGCACAAGCATTGCCACGTCTGCACCCTGTCGACCGCGATAAGTGTGTAACTCATCCAAAACAAGGAATCTCAAACCATGAGCAGCCCTGACTAGATTTGCTTCTTGGGGCCGCGTCAAAATCAGTTCCAGCATCACATAATTTGTAAGAAGTATATCTGGCGGATTAGCTACAATCTCGTTCTTTTCATCATCGGATTCCTGTCCGGTGTATCGCCTAAATGTGACAGGACCTCGCTGGTTGGGATAACCGAAGTTGACAAACTTCTCCAATTCGCCAAGTTGGCTATTCGCCAAGGCATTCATTGGGTAAACGATGATTGCCTGAATACCGCGACCCGGACCGTTCTGGAGCACACGATTGACGGCTGGAATAATGTAGGCAAGGCTCTTTCCAGAGCCTGTTCCTGTGGTCAGGACGTAATCCCGCCCCTCTGCCGCAACCTTAATCGCCTCTGCCTGATGCCGGTGGAGCCTAAGAAGGCGACCTTGTTCGTTGGGAGCGTCCTTGATCCTAAAGATTTTTCCGCATTCTGAATGGATAACGCCGGATGAAACAAGCTCGTCAACGGTTGCTCCAAGTTCGAAGGCAGGGTTTAATTGGATCAGTGGCTCAGGCCATAATGCACCGTCTTGGAGTTCATGGTCTACATAATCCGCGATCCGCTCATCACGCATGTTGATGAAGCTACGTACAAAACGCGAATAGTCTTCGATCAATTGGTCACGAAGGCCAAAAACATCCATCACCGATCACCCTCCGAATAAGGAATGTTTGATCTTGTTTCTTCCAGCCAGTGGTCGATGGCTCTTTTCCGAAAACGCCAGTGCCGGCCAATTTTCTGGGAGGGGATCTTGCCTTCCCGGACAAGCTTGTAGAGAGTGGATTTCGGGATTTTCAGGTAGGCGGATAGTTCTTCAATGGTCAGGACATCGCCTAGTTTTTCTTCCATCAAGTGTACCTCTTTGGTTTCAAGGCAAAGTTCGACCCCAAATATACCATATCGAGCCCGTAATTTACAGTTATTGACAGTTGTTGTCAAGCGCTTTTCGGAGAAGCAGAGGGAAATTAGTGCCAGATTCCGCCGGTTAGCTCCTTGAAGCTCCCGGTCCAGCGATCCCCCACCGCATAGAGCCAGGCCGGAAGCACTGCTCCGTTGACCTGGACCGGAACCAGCACGCGGCGGTAGAGACAGGGACCGCCGGGGTGGAACCCCTCCAACCGGTCAATGGCCGGAAGGCGGGTCTCAGGGTCATCGAAGGTGAGAAGCTCCCCATACACGGGACCCCAGGGCGCACCAGTGACGTTCTTCGGGAACCGGTCGAGGGCTGGCTTGGGATTGGACATGCAGGCCGTCACGTGGGCTTGTGTGGCCACGTCGGCGAGTGGATTGGTGGTCCCGACGGCGAGGATGTCCTCTTCCGGGACCTGCAGGATCGGGATTCCGGAGGGCATCTCGAAGAGGCGGCCGCGGACCAAGGCGTCCTCCACCGTCAGGACGCCCCGGCAATAACGGTCGTGGTTCCAGAAACCGCGCTTCAAAGTGCCGTAGACAAAGAGTTTCAGCATTCCGCTCGTGTTCGCCTTCGAGGGTTCTGTTGGGTTCATTGCCTGGTTCATCGGGTTCATTGGGGTGTCTATCATGGTTCCGCCCGCTTTCTCTCCTGGGCGACGAACTCGAAGGGCTCCACCGAGTACGCGGCCAGGTCCTCGCACCGGAACACCACCAGGCTCATGGGCGGGACCGGAAGCTCCCTCCACCCCTTTTCCTCCGCCAGCACGGCGTCCAGATACGCGGGGTCCGAAGCGTAGAGGACGGCCTTGCGGCGGGGATGCCACCGCAGTTCCAGCGGTCTGTTCCCCTTGAGCACAAAGACGGTGCCCGGGTCGGTCCGGCAGGCGATGACGGCGGTGATCTGCCCGCGGCAGCG
>AMWB02064532.1_pt5 | contig 16512 bp, 14 predicted proteins | sample 200311 | NCBI WGS metagenome assembly AMWB02 (sample SAMN02737377, study PRJNA173069) | bioreactor metagenome | biome: anode biofilm in microbial fuel cells | place: USA: California | collected 2010-12-16 | reverse complement strand
CTTTTAGAACTTAAACCAGAAGATCGTGCCAGAGAAGGAATTTTTCTTGCATTTCAATATCCTGTAGAAATTCCAGGTGTAAGTAATACAAATCTTTTAAAAACTGCTGTTAATGAAATTAGAAAATATAATGGCGAAGAGGAACTTGATTCTATTGATTTTTTAAAATTACTTAAAGAAAAAAGTAAACTTGTTGAACTTGATCAAAAGTTTTTGAGTAGAAGTGTAAATGAAGGATTTTCCGGCGGCGAAAAAAAACGCAATGAAATTTTTCAAATGGCTGTGTTAACTCCAAAACTTGCTGTACTTGATGAAACTGACTCGGGTCTTGATATTGATGCACTTAAAATTGTGGCTAACGGAGTTAATAAACTTAAAACAAAAGACAACGCCACAATTGTAGTTACGCATTACCAAAGATTGTTGGATTACATTATTCCGGATTTTGTTCATGTACTTTATAAAGGAAAAATCGTTAAATCGGGTGGAAAAGAATTGGCTCTTGAGCTTGAAGAAAAAGGTTACGATTGGATAAAAAGTGATAAGGTTGAGATTGTAGCTTAGTTGATAATAATTAAGTGTCACACTGAACCTGTCGAAGTGTGACAACAACTTAAAATGTCAGCCTTCAACTTCGCTCAGTCTGACAAATAAATTTTGACTATTTGGAATAAAAGAATAAATGGAAAATAAAACAGACATAAATAAATATTACATCAGCCAGTTTGATGAATTTGAAAAATCTTTAAACGGAGAAAAAACTTCCGAATTTCATCAAGTGAGAAAAGAAGCACTAAGCAATTTCGGTAAACTAAGTGTTCCTACACAAAAGGATGAGGAATGGAAACATACGAACCTATCTCCCCTGCTAAAACATAATTTCTCTACTATGGTTCACAAAGAAAATGTTTCATCGGAAGTTATCACTAACTTTTTATTTGATAAGACAGAACACAGTCTTCTGGTTTTTGTGAATGGAATTTTTTCACCTGAATTATCCAGGCTAATTGAAATCCCGAAAGGTGTTGTGATTGGAAGTCTGGCTGAATCAATAAAGAACAATCATCCAATTGTTAAAAAATATCTTGGCAAATATGCTAAAGACGAAAACTTATTTTTTACAACTCTCAATACTGCTTTTACAAAGGATGGAGCTTTTGTTTATATACCTGACAGCAAGGTGGTTGAAAATCCAATTCATATTATTTTTTATACTAAAACAGGAAGCGAAAAAATAATTACTCAACCAAGGAATCTTTTTGTTGCAGGAAAAAATTCCCGGGTTACAATTATTGAACATTATGTTTCTGATGAAAAAGATATTTACTTCACAAATGCAGTGACTGAAATAGTTACAGATCAAAATGCAATTGTTGATCACATAAAATTGCAGGAAGAAAGTAAAAAATCTTTTCATATAGCACGAATGGAAGTTGATCAGGAGCGAAGCAGTAATTTTTCTTCTCACTTGATTTCACACGGGGCTGAAATTTCTCGTAATGATTTTAACGCAAGATTTAATGATGAAGGTAGTGAGTGCATACTTAATGGTTTGTTTATGATTGATGATGAACAACTTTTTGATGCACATACAATGATTGATCATGCTAAACCGCTTTGCAATAGCCACGAACATTATAAAGGGATTTTACAGGATAAATCTAAAGGCGTGTTTAATGGAAAAGTAATGGTTCGCCGTGATGCTCAAAAGACTAATGCTTTCCAGGAAAACAATACAATTCTTCTTTCAGATGATGCAGTTATAAATACAAAACCCCAATTAGAAATTTTTGCAGATGATGTTAAGTGTTCGCATGGTGCAACGATTGGTAAATTAAATGATGAAGCAAAATTTTATCTAAAGTCACGTGGTATTGGTGAAAAATCAGCGATGGCAATTTTAATCAATGCTTTTGCAATAGATGTTATCACATCAATAAAAATTCCTGCTTTAAGAAATTATCTTGAAGAAATTATCACAAAGCGTTTTAATCAATAGAAAGTGCTTGGATGGATATGAAAGCTGATTCTGCTGTAATCGAAAATAAATTTTTATATGATATTCAGAAAATCAGAAAAGATTTTCCTATCTTAAAAACTTTAGTACACGATAAACCACTGGTCTATCTGGATAATGCTGCCACAACACAAAAGCCGCAATATGTAATTGACAAAATGAATTATTATTATGAAAATTATAATTCAAATGTTCACAGAGGTGTACATGCGCTAAGTCAAAAAGCAACAGAAGCTTTTGAGAGTGCAAGAATTATTATTAAAAATTTTATAAATGCACTTGGTAAAAATGAAATAATCTTTACACGCGGTACAACAGAATCCATAAACCTTGTGGCATCAACTTATGGCAGAGCTAATATTAAAGAAGGCGATGAGATAATTATCTCTACTATGGAGCATCATTCCAACATTGTTCCCTGGCAGATGTTATGTTCTGAAAAAAATGCTAAACTACGTGTTATCCCAATAAATGATGATGGTGAAATTATCTTTGAAGAATTTGAGAAGATGATTAATGAAAAGACAAAGTTTGTTTCAATTGTATATGCATCCAATACATTGGGAACGATTAACCCGGTAAAAGAAATTATTAATTTAGCTCATAGTTATAACATTCCTGTTTTATTAGATGCTGCACAAGCGATTAATCATTTAAAAATAAATGTTCAAGAACTAAACTGTGATTTTCTTGCTTTCAGTGGACATAAACTTTATGGACCAACCGGAATTGGTGTTCTTTACGGAAAAGTAAACTTCCTTGAAACAATGCCACCATATCAAGGTGGTGGCGATATGATTTCTAAAGTTACATTTGAAGAAACAACGTACAACGAACTTCCACATAAGTTTGAAGCCGGAACTCCTGATATTGCAGGGGCAATTGGATTAGGTGCAGCAATTGAGTACATCGAAAAAATTGGACTTGAAAATATTGCATACCATGAAAATCTTTTGCTTGATTATGCAACAAAAGCTGTTTCTGATTTGCAAGGATTAAAAATCATCGGAACAGCAAAAGAAAAAATTGGTGTTTTATCTTTTCATTTTGAAAACGTTCATCCGCATGATGTTGGAACATTTTTAGATTTTGAAGGAGTTGCAATTCGTACCGGTCATCACTGTACACAGCCTTTAATGCGCCGATTTAACGTTCCGGCAACTTCACGTGCTTCATTCGGAATGTACAATACAATTGAAGAGATTGATGTACTTATTCATGGACTAAAGAAAATTCTGGAGGTTTTTGGATAATGGAACAGGAATTAAGAGAGCTATATCAACAAGTAATACTTGATCATAATAAATCACCAAGAAATTTTAGATTGATTGAACATCCAACTAATCATGCAGAAGGTTATAATCCTTTGTGCGGGGATAATATTACCGTTTACTTATCGATAAATGATAAAGGAATAATTGAAGATATTTCGTTTCAAGGATCCGGCTGTGCAATTTCAAAAGCTTCTGCATCTTTAATGACATCTATGCTTAAAGGTAAAACTGTTGCAGAGGCTGAAAATATTTTTAATAAATTTCACGCATTAGTAACCGATAAACTTGGCGATAACCCCGATATTGAAGAACTTGGTAAACTTGCTGTATTTGCCGGGGTACGTGAATTTCCGGTGCGGGTTAAATGCGCATCTCTTGCCTGGCATACAATGATGAATGCTTTACATAATAAAAATGAAAAAGTGATTACGGAATAACAAATTGTCATCCTGAGCGGAGACGAAGGATGACCTATATTAAATGAAAAGTCACGCTTCGCTCAGTATGACATTAGAGTTTACATTATTATGACGCAAATATCTAAAGAAGACCTTGAAGAAAAAATAATTCAAACATTAAAAACATGTTACGATCCTGAAATTCCTGTTGACATTTTTGAGTTAGGTTTGATTTATGAAATCGCAATTGATGATGATTACAATGTTAAAATCAAAATGACATTAACTTCACCAATGTGTCCTGTCGCTGGTTCGCTTCCACCGGAAGTTGAAGGAAAAGTAAAAGCAATTCCAGAAGTAAAAGATGCAAAGATAGATTTAGTGTGGAGTCCACCATGGAATCAGGATATGATGTCTGAAGTTGCAAAATTGGAATTAGGATTTTTGTAAAATTAGTTCAAGATCATGTTTAAGTTCAAGAAAGAATGATTAGACTTGAACTTGAACCTGAACTTAAACTTATAAAGAAGATTTTAAAAAAATAATTAAAAGGATCACAAATGTTTGAAATAAATTCCCATTCTCCGATGTATGATCAAAATGCGGTTCAGCCAATGCGCGATGAATTACTTGCGGTTGGCTTTGAAGAATTGTTATCTGTTGAAGCTGTTGACGCTGCAATTAAAAATAATGACGGCAAAACAGTTTTAGTATTTATAAATTCTGTTTGCGGTTGTGCTGCAGGAAGTGCAAGACCAGGTATTTCACTTGCATTACAGAATGATATTATTCCAGATAAACTTTATACAGGATTTGCAGGACAAGAAAGAGACGCAGTTGATCGTATAAGACAACACGTAAAAGGATTTCCACCATCTTCACCAAGTATTGCATTATTTAAGAATGGTGAGTTAGTCCACTTTGTGCCGAGATTAAATATTGAAGGTTACTCTGCTGAGCAGATTGCAGCAAATCTTAAAAATACTTTTAATAAAAATTGTTCAGGAAAAGGTCCATCAATAACACCGGAACAATTTGAGCAAGTGCAATATGCAAAACAATGTGGATCTAAGATCCCGTTGTTCAAAGGATAGAATTATAGTGTCATACTTCGACAAGCTTATTATGAATAAAATATGATGTCACTCTGAGCCTGTCGAAGAGTGACTGTTGATAAATAGCTTCTTCCGTATAAAGCGGAAGCGCAATCATTTTATGAAAAAAGCAAAATGAAATTTAGTTCACAAGAAGAATACGGATTAAGATTGTTATTAAGGATCGGAAAAGATCATTCTGAAAATGGAATGACAATTCCGGAACTTAGCAAACAAGAGAGACTTACCGAAGCTAACGTTGGAAAGATTTTACGATTGCTGCGTCTTGCCGGATTTGTTGAAAGTTCACGCGGACAATCCGGCGGGTACAAACTTGCTCGAACTGCAAATGAAATTCTTGTTGGGGATGTTCTAAGTTCTCTTGGTGGTAAACTTTACTCATCCTCTTTTTGTGATTTGCATGCTGGAGTAGAAAACATCTGTACAAATTCTATTGATTGCTCACTTCGTTCATTATGGAAAACAGTACAAACAATGCTTGATGGATTATTAAGTAAAATTACTTTGCAGGATTTACTTGGCAACGAACAGCAAGTTGAATTGTTTGTTACAAATATTACTGAGGAGTTGGAGAATAGTAATTCTAAAAATTAATATTCACTCTTTCTTACCGTAACCTTCTCCAGCATTTTCATATCTACTTCTACACCAATACCAGGTTTTGTTGGAACATCCATTGTTCCATCCTTATTAACTACAAATTCAGGTTCAACAATATCTTCTTTATAGTAACGCTTACTTGCAGAAATATCTCCGGGTAAAGTAAAGTTTGGCAATGAAGCGAGTGCAACATTTCCAGCTCGTCCGATTCCGCTTTCTAACATTCCGCCGCACCAAACCGGGATATTTTTAGATGCACAGTAATCGTGTATAAGTTTTGATTCCGTAAATCCGCCAACACGACCAGGTTTTATATTTATAACTCTGCAGCTATCAAGTTCAATTGCAGCACGGGTATCATCAAGCGAGTGAATACTTTCATCAAGACAAATTGGAGTTTTAAGTTCACGCTGAAGTTTTGAGTGATCATAAATATCTTCATAACCAAGCGGCTGTTCAATCAATAATAAATTATAATCATCCATCTGCTTAAACAAATCTATATGTTTTAGTTCATAAGCTGAGTTAGCATCTACCTGAAATAGAATATTGGGAAATTCTTTTCTTACTGCTTTAACTAATTGAATATCATTTCCGGGAGCAATTTTAATCTTTATTCTTTTATAACCTTCGGCAAGATAACCTTCAATTTTTTTTATCAGATCAGAAACAGAAGATTGAATACCAATACTTACGCCAACATCAATTTTGTTTCTTGTTCCGCTGCCAGAGGCATGGATTCCCACCATCATTTTTGAAAGCGAAATATTCTTTGATTTAGCAAACAAATCCCACAACGCTGCTTCAAGTCCTGCTTTTGCCATTTTATGTCCGCGTACTTTTTCATAAGATTTAATTGCTTCATCAATGCTTGAAATATTTTTGCCAAGAATTGCAGGTATTAAAAAATCCTGTAAGATGTGCCACGCTGTTGTAACTGTTTCGTAAGAGTAAAAAGGCGTGGATTCAGCAACACTTTCGCCCCAACCAGTAAAGCCTTCACCATCAACACGAACAATAATATGTTCCTCGGCGTATTCAGTGCCCATTGAGGAAGTGAATGGAGAAACTAATTCCATTTTAATGTGACGGAGTTCAATTTTTTCAATTTTCATTTTACTCTTTTGATTCGGGTCACCCTTCGACAAGCTCAGGGTGACATTTTGTTTTCAAATGTTTTGATATATTTATTTCAGATATTCTATAACTTGATGATAAATAATTCCGCGCTCTTTCAAACCATTTAGTACAAAATTAACACATTCGGTCTTTTGTCCAATATATTCAGGTGGACAAATTCCTTTTTGATTAAACATTCCTTTCGCCAATAGTCTAACAACTGTTGTTGCTGTATAACCCGTTGTTCTTGCCATCGAGTGAATATTTGTTTTTTTGTCATGCCTATCTAACAAATTATAAGTGTATCGGATTTTCTTTTTATCTTTTTCGCCTTCAACAATTACTTTCATCACAGTAAATTCTTCATCACCTTCTTTAAGTTCCCATATTGGGAATAATAACTTTGATGTGAAATCAAGAGGTTTAATTTTAACTCCATTAATTTCAATTTCATCCTGACTGAAAAAACCAGATTCACGCAGCACTCGCATTTTTTCTATATGACCGGGATAACGAAGTGTTTTCTCTTTCATATTTGATGCGGTTAGAGTATTTGCTAAAGTTCTTAAACCATCACTATTAAACGCTTCAAGTGTTCCAAATTCATCAAAGTTTAAATATTCAGGATCAGATAATGCAGGACGAATAACTAAAGTTCCATTTTCAATAAATCGTGCGGGACGTGTGTATTCTTCTATCACATCGCTTGGAGAAAATCCAGCTTTGTATTCATAAGGAAATTCCCGAACAACAGGCAAACCGCCAACATAAATTAAAACTGTTTCTATTTTATCTAAAATTGAATTAACATAACCGGCAAGTAAATTACTCATTCCCGGTGCAACTCCGCAATCAACAACTGCAGTAACATTATTTTGTTTTGCAAGTTCGTCAAGTTCAAACGGATTCTCAGGAAAGAAAGCAATATCAACAACATTTTTTTTTGCTTTGATAATTTCTTTAAGAGTATTGAATCCCATAAAACCAGGAACTGCATTAACAACAATATCAGCTTTTTTAAATAAAGATTTTAATTGGTCTGGATTTGAAAAATCTTTTTGAACTTTTTTGATTGGAAGAGTTGATGGAATTCTCTTTAAGTTCTTTAGATTGATATCAGCAACTGTAACATTAAATAATTCATCATTTGCAAGATCCAAAGCCATCGGGCGACCAACAAGTCCACAACCTAAAACAAGTACATTCATTTTATTCTCCAAGTATTTATTGTTTTGATTTACAACAATTTATGTTGCGATAATTAAATAGATGAAGAAATCTTATAAACCACTAAATCGATTCATAAAATTAACTGAATGATTACTAATATTTTGTTGTAATGATATCATATTATTAACAGATTGCTTCGTTCTCCCAAAGGGATGCCTTTGACGGAAGAATCACTCGCAATGACTATATTAAATAACTAGTTCACCAATCTAATTATAGGAAATATTTTACCTTTCTTGAGAAGATGTTCAAACTGTTTATAAGTAACTAACCCTAATTCCGATTTTGGTTCTAGCGCGATTACGATCATATTATTTCTTAATTGATTTGCCGGAATAAAAATGTAATCAGCTTCACACAAATCATTTTTTATTGTTTTTACTTCAACCATTGGATTAACGATTATATCTCTTTCAAAATCCATTGAGTCAATTCCACTAATAAAGTATTGTTCTATCTTATCTTTATCTGATTTTTTATAATCTGAATAAGTTAATTCATGTCTGTCTGCCCAATCAACAATTACTTTTAAGCTTTTAGGAACCAAATACCCTTTTGGTCTTTTAACATCATAAATAGATTTTACAATGGGACGATAATCACTTACTGTTATTACGGTATCTTTATTCGAATAATATGAAAGCAAAGGAAGTTCAAGTTTACTCCCATCAGAAAAATGATCTAATTGGATTGCAACTATATCAGATACATTATTGCTAATTAATTTTTCTCTTTCAGTTTTTACTAGGCTCTTAATTTCGTCTTTATGATTATATGCAAACTCCAGTAATCCAAGCATTCCAGTCATTTGCCCTTCAGCGCGATGTTTAATGTTATCAATAAAAACATCTTTACCATTCAATCCTTCCTGTATAAAGGAAAATGTATTTTGTATGCCTAAGCTTTGTCTTCCATCATTAATATCAAATGTACTGTGTCTAATGTAATCAATCTCCGGTGGTCCTCCGGGACTATATTCAAAATATGAAATGTTTCTATCCTCAAAATATTTTTCAATGTAAGACAGATAAACTTTTTTCTGCATTGTTCTAATTTTTTCATCAATATTAATATTCGTATTAACACCAAGTTCTTCATCGTTGTTATGTCTGTAACCATATTCTTTGTATGTTTCACCATAAGGAGCATATTCGTGAACATCCATCGTTACTTCAAAAAGATATTTATTAAATAATTTGTGAAGTCCGATTGTTTCAGGTTCTGTAAGGATCAAATGATTACGATTTAAATCCATACCCTTTCCATTGCGTCTCTGATTTTTTTCAGAGCCATCAGGATTCATTTGTGGAACAAGTACAAAATCAATTTTATCAAATAAGTATTGGTTCTCCGGTTTCAGTAATTCATTGATCAATAATAATGCACCTTCTTTTCCTGATTGCTCATTTCCGTGCTGTTGAGCAAAGATTAGCACTTTTATTTTTGATTCATCCTTTCCAAAACCATCATTTGAAAAATAAACTGCGAATAATTCTTTACCCTCAACAGATTTAGCAATTACTTCACTTTTAATCAAATCAGATTTTTCATCAACTTCTTTGATGAATTGGGATAGTTCAGCATGCGAAGTTATTTTTTTATAATCAGATTTTTGTAAAGGTGTAATAACACTTTGTGAAAACATATTCACAGACGTAAGAATAAAAACTAAGAAAATTAATTTTGTCATTTTAGCAAAACCATTGATTTTGTTTCAGAATAGTCTGGAGTTGATAATTTGTAAAAGTAAATTCCGCTTGAAAATTCTGATCCATTAAATTCTATTTCATAAAAGCCAGGATTTATTTCTTCATTTAAAAGTGTGGCGATTTTACTTCCAAGTATGTCGTAAACGATAAGAGATGTTAATCTCTCCCTATTTCCCTCTCCTTTGTAAGGAGAGGGATTAAAGGGTGAGATCGGAATTGTAAAACTAATTGTTGTATATGGATTAAAAGGATTAGGATAGTTCTGATACAATTGAAAACTTTTTAATTCTAAATTAATTCCGTTTTGATCATCAATTGCAGTAAGGTTATCGAATTTGCCTTGTTCTAGTAAATAATTTATTTGCGGATAATTTGTTAGAGAAAATCTTACATCGTTCATTGCAACAATTTGTCTTGGTCCAATACTTCCACTAGCGCGGTAAGTTGATGAATCTAATTTTGTTGTTTCTCTTCCATCAACAATTATATACGGTGTCTGAACATTTCCGCTTATAGAGTTTTCTAATGATTTAACTTTTACTAAATCATTTCCATTTAGATAAATTCCAATTCTATTTCTGCCTCGCATCATTCCCCATAAAACCGAACTTGTTCTGTTCTCATAATAATCTTCATTCTCATAAACCAATGGTTGAAAAACCAAATCACCGAAAACACTTAATCCTTCATTCAAAGTCATTTTACCACGATAACCAGCATATAAATCTGTATCTATATTTCCAACAAAATGATGACCCGATATTTTCCCAGCGTTGCCAAAAAAGAAAACTGGAATTTGCTGTGCAAGCTGATTATAGAATGCCGCATTTAATAAACTAATCGGTTGATTTAAATAACTTAACACATTTAATGAATCACCTGCAATAATAAAACACGAAGCTTGATTTATTTTTCCTGCATCTAAAGAATTGTTGAGATTTGCAGTTGTAATATTCAAAACATCAAACATTAAATTTATAGAACTTAAAAAATCCGTAATAGTTGTAATAGAACTACTAGATCCTGGATGCGATACAACCATAACATTTGAAGAATTAACTTCGTTAAGAAATGAACTTAAATTATCCAATTGTGCAGATAAATTATTATTGCCCGTTAAAGTAAAACTTGTTTGCGGATATTGCCACGGACGATTTGGATCAACATCTTTTGCTGACGAAGGAATAAAAGCTATTTCATTATTAATAAAATCATACTTCCAACCTTTAGTTAAAAGGTGTGATCTCATATTCTCAATTGTGTATTTACCATTTGTGATAGAAGAATACTTTGTAAAATCATCTTTATAAAAAATCGAAACAGCACCGCTGCCCATAACTTCACCAATGCCATTCGGTGTAATGCAGATTGCAGTTCTGTCATCTATTCCGGCACCAATTAAATCCCTGCTTGAAGAATAATGCTGATTATAAATCATAGCAATTAATCTTCCGTGTCTTGCGCGTTCAGTAAAATGTGTATCAAACAAAACATTAGGAATAAGATTCAGAAAATTATTTTCAAACTTCATTCTGCTGTAAAAAGGATTTTGCAATGCTTCATCAGGATAAGCAGAACCACTTTGTGCGCTAAAATCAACATCACCAAGAACCGCAGCTCCGGCACTCGTTCCAGCTATTACGCCACCATTTTGAAAAACAAAATTTATCGCCGAATCAACTTTAGTTCCTTTCCACAGGCGAATGTAATCCCATTGATCACTACCTCGTAAAAATATTGCTCTAGCGGTTACTATTTCATTATAAGTTTCTTGAAGATTGGCAACTGCAATTGTAGAAATGGTTTTATTATAAGTTGTATCAGCACCGAATGACATAAAATATGTTGGAAGCCATTCTGTTGCACTGCTTACACCAAGAATAATAATTTTTCCGCTATCAGATTTTTGCACAATCCAGGAATAAGGTTCATCACTCCAATCGCCATAATCTTCGCTTCCGCCGCCAACTGCACAAATATAACCTTGAGCTTTTAAACTAATATTAAAAAAAGTTAAAAGGATAAATATTAGTTTCATTGTTTAATTTCTAAAAACTTAAATTAACCGAAACTCTTTGAACATCTGGTAAAATATTATAAAGCGAATATGAATAATCAAAACAAATGGCTGTGCCTCCTAACGGAACGTTTGCTCCTGCACCAAACGTAAAATCCTGATCGTCATAATTATACTTGTAGCCTGCACGGATAAAGAATCTATCAAAGAAAGAAATCTGTGTTCCGAAGTGCGCCCTTTCATTATTATCATTTGGATGTGAAACATCTATTCCTCCAATCATTTTTACAAAATCGTATTCAAAAACATCAAATCCAATTCCCACTTGAAAATTTAATGGCAAAGGATATCCATCAGTTTGTAATTTGCTTGGTGTTAGCCTGCTGAGCGGGAAATTAGGATCTATACGATAAACAAAATCCAAATCCGGTCCATCAAAACTCAAATCTGCTCCAAAGTTTGTCATACTCATTGCAATTGTCAAATTTTGAAAGTCCAATCTATATTGTGTTCCAATATCAAATGCAACTCCGGAAGCTGTTTCATTCCAGATACTTTGGTTGATGTATTTAATTGTTAGTCCTACGCTAAATCTATCAGTAAGATACTTTGCATAAGAAACTCCAAGTGCAACATCACTTGCATCAAAATACCGCCCTGTTCCATTTGGTTCCTGCTCAGTTGTTATTTCCATTTTATTTGTGGTAAAGTTTATCAAACTTGCGCCAAAAGTTCCAAGATCGCCTGCGTTATAAACAATTGAAGCGGCATTAAAATCAAAAAGATCAAACCATCTCATATAAGAAAAATACGCTTGTGTATTATTGATTTTTACAATACCTGCCGGGTTCCAGAATAATGCAGAGGCATCATCCACAAGACCGACAACAGCATCACCCATAGCTTCTGATTTTGCACCAACCGGTATCTGGAGGAATTGAGCTCCGGAAGTTCCAAGATTTGGATTTTGTGCAAAAATATTTCCGAAGCTAATAGTAACTACTAAAAGTAAAAATAATTTTTTCATTTAATCTCCTGCTTCAGATTATTTTATAATAGCAAATCGTTCTTTGAATTCGAAATCTTTTGTCTTAACTACATAGATATAAATTCCGGCAGATACTTCTCTTCCTCCCTCTGTTCTTAAATCCCAAACCTCTGTTCCGTTTGTTGCATTATGGTAAAAAGTTTTTACAAGGTCTGCATCAATAGTAAAAATATAAATTGTACACTCGGAAGGCAGATTAACAAATTGTATCTGTCTTAGCGGTTCCCTTCTCAACTCACCAAACTCAGGTTCATAAAGAGAAGTAACGATATAAGGATTTGGTACTACCCTGATTTTATTTAACTCGTTTGTAACTTGCTGCTGATTTATATGTGAGCCTTCAACTCTAAAAATATAAGAATCTTTTATATTGGGTTTAACCGGTACAATCGTTTCAATAGAAAATTTATTTCCGGCTGCTGGAGGTGAATTTGCTGGAAAAGTAACTTGCCCTTCAATTCCATTAAAATAGAAAGTATCTGAAGAATATAACGTATCAAGGACAATATTTGTTTCGCTTACTGAAAGCAGAACAAAACTCTTTCCATTTAAAATACCGTTTCCTTCAATTGAAGCTATGTATAATTTATCTAAAACGGAATCAGGATATAATACTTTAAAATCCATTTCAACATTATCAGATCCGCCAATTCTGGAAACATTCTGGATAATATCGGGCTGAACCAATTTTAATGTAACTCCATCACTCGTAGTCTGTATCTGATCTAATTGATAAGGACGATCTTTAATTACATAATCAGTATAGTTACGTAAGACATTCATCGCATAATTAATTGTAATAATATCCCCTTTCTCGGGTCTAAACTCCAACGGAGTACCTGCAGTATCGCGCATACTAATTTTTAATCCATCACCAGTAATTGTAAGGTCTCTTCCCCCAAAAGCATAACCATAGCCAGCACGAATAATCGTATTTAAAGTAATATTCTTCAAATCAAAAGAACTTGGTGAAACAAACTCTATAGCATAAGAATATGGCTTTGTGGCATTAGAATCGGTAATAGTAATTGAAATATTTGTAGCAAAATCACCATTTTCTTTTCTTGATGTATAGGTAAAGCTTGTTTCGTACTGATAATTACTAAGTGCTTCATTATCAATAACGCTTGCGTTTAAATTATAGTTTGAGTTCCCTGTCTTGAGATTTTGTATATCTAAAATAGAAACTGGTGTCCGCCCAATTGCATTTGATCTTGGAATAACAGAAACAGTATTAACAGCTTCAAGGGTATTCCCGATTGGGCTTTCAAGACTTTCTAAAGTATTGCTACCTTTATCATAAGCAGTGATAGAGTACCAATAATCAAATCCGTTTATCACAGTTGTGTCAACGAAACTATATTGTAATCCGACATTTTTTCCATCATTATCAATAACATCATAATCTGCAATCTTGCTCCAGGTAATTCCTTTATCATTACTTCTATAAAGTCTATAACCTTCAAAATCATAGCCGGAAAATTCATCAAAACTTAATTCGGCACCATCATCCCAGTAAAGTTCTGCTTTAAAGTTTCCAGCGGAAGAATATAATTTAGGGCGATGAGGTGGTTTAGGTAAATTAAAATTAGCATCAACAGCATTTTGCGCAACAGTAGCTGCATTAATAATCTCTTCATACGATTCACCAGCTACAAAAGCTGTATAAAAAACTAAAGTATCTCCTCGATTTAGATTGTAAGGACCGGAGGCAATATCTGCAAGTATATCAAGCCCTGAAGCTGGGATTGTTGCAGGATCATCAAAATGTATGTTGGTGTTATTACCAAGATGGAAATACTTATTACCTATTGAAGAATTATAAAGGTTTAAATTAGAAGACATATAGCCGTACTGTATTGAGTCAACATCAGAAATTTCATCATCATCATAAAGCATATAGTGCATATCGGTAACGCCAAGTTCAACTCCGTTTACTTTTGGAGTTTTTAAAAGCATTACACCAAATAAACCTGTTTTACCATTAGGCCATTCGGCAGAAACTCCATCATCATAAAAGTAAATAAGGTTTTTTTCCTTTATAAAATTAATTCTGTCATCAGCATATTCTGGCGTACCGCCACTTATATTACCAACGTCTATATCACTATGAAGGCTAAAATAAACTCCGGTTAAATCCTGTTGTCCTTGATTAGTTAATTCGTACTTAAAGAACAAAATATTTTTTGCAAAGTTTGTTCCGAATGCATATCCTGTTTGAGCTAACTGAATCCCAAGAACACTTACAGTATTATTGCTATCATTAAAAACACAATAACTATCCTGGTCTGATAAAACTATACTGTTTCCATGTGCATCTTTAATAGGCCAGCCTAATTGGGGATTCCATGAATCCGGATCATCACTAAAAGCAATTCTTGCGGTATCACTATTGTGATAACCGAATGCAGCCTCCCATTCCTCATTTGTAGTAAATCTTGCTTGCACAACATTACCAGGAATACCTACAAAATGATTAACCCTATAAATATAGTGTGCCCCGCTATTGATTGGAAACTCCCCTGAAGGTCCTTGTGTAATACGTCTTGGATAAAGTTTACCTCTATTTTCAAAGAACAACCCGATATTACTTGCATTATGTATTCCTCCAGCACGATCCTCAATCCTAAAAACCTTAGATAAAGGTTCCTTATCTTTAATATTTTTCTTATTGCTTTGTGATAAAGTTGTTGAAGAAAGGATAAGGGCAATAAGTGGAATAAACATAATCTGTAATTTTAAATATCTTCTCATTTCTGTGCCTTAAGATGGGTTGATTAATTAAATCTCATTGTAAAACCAATTCGAACTGAACGAGGTGGACCATAATTAGATTGGTCTTGCATATATTCAATAGAATGATTGCCTTCAAATGTATAATCAGCTTCCCCTGTATCACCATAAACATACAAAACATTTCTATGATCGGTTAAATTTAATATTTCTGCAAATAATCTTAATCTTAAATTGTTATAAAGGTCAAATTCTTTCCCAACCATAAGATCGACATTGTAGTTACCGGGTTGTCTTAAAGAGTTTTTAACAACAAATCCAATATCTCTCCCGCTTGGAGTATATGGTATTCCGGAACTTGCTCTAAAAATCAAACTAAAATCCATGTTCTCAAAAATTGTTGATCCAAAAACCAGTGGACCTTCGCCATCTGGGATTGTATAAGTGCCACTTGCATTAAAAACATGAGTCCTGTCAAAATCAATATAATAAAGTTGCGTTGACTCTTGAGTTCCAGGATACTGTTCTGTTTCAGAAGAAGCGCTGCCTTTTGCAACAGAATATGTATAAGTTAATCCCCCGGAAAAATATCTTGTTGGTCTCATATCAATTGTAACTTCAAAACCTTTATTATTGGCGTAATCTTCATTTACATAAAGTGTATAACCCGTATATCTGCCATCAACATAAGGAAAGAAATAACGTGTCCCGATCAATCCTGAAATATCCCGATAATAAGCAGTTAAGTTCATGGCAACATTGTCTGAAAATTGATGTGAAATACCAACCTCATAAGAAATAGTTCTTTGAGCATCTAAACTCGGCTGACCAAATAAAGGTTCTCTAACATTAAGATCATATCTGTTATTTTCAAACAGGTCTTGAAAATCAGGATTTTGAAAGAAGTGTCCGTAAGAGAAATGAAGTTTTGTTCTATCTGATATTGGATGTGAGATTCCGAGTCGGGGAGAAATTTGAGACCTTGATTTAACTTTAACCATAGAATTGGGGTCTAAAGGATCGCTTCTGAAATCTACATTTGCATTAAGGTAATCAAATCTTAGCCCAATATTAATAACAAGATATGGAAGTTCGATCTTATCCTGTATATAAGAGGCTCCTTCAAATGGTTCGGTTTTATAATCATTTATGTAAGGGAAATTTCTTTTGGGATCATAAATATTAAATAATCTAAGCCAATGTTTTTTATAAGATATGCCAAACTTTACCTCGTTCGACGATCCAATTTGCT
>AMWB02013447.1_pt2 | contig 16513 bp, 11 predicted proteins | sample 200311 | NCBI WGS metagenome assembly AMWB02 (sample SAMN02737377, study PRJNA173069) | bioreactor metagenome | biome: anode biofilm in microbial fuel cells | place: USA: California | collected 2010-12-16 | reverse complement strand
TAAAAAAACTGCTTTGATATCCTGTCGATTTCCGATGGCAGCATCATGCCGTCTTCCAGAAGATAAATCGCCTCGATATAATAATAAGCCAGAATGCAATTGATCACAGAACCCGGCGCATCATTGACCAGGACGGGGAATTTATCGATTTCCCTTGCAACGGACTGCAAACTGGCAATCAGTTCAGGCGATGTATGATCCGTTTTGATAATTTCAACCAGATTGATCAAAGGAATCGGATTGAAAAAATGAAATCCGCAAAATCGTTCCGTACTGTTGAATCCCAGCGACAGTTCCCGGATGGACAGAGAAGAAGTGTTGGTAACGATCACCGCGTGAGAACCCATAATAGATTCCAAGCGGTTAAAGATTGCCGTCTTGACCTGAAGGTCCTCAAATGCGGCCTCAATAACCAGGTCTGCCGAAGCCAGATCTTCAAGGCAATGGGTAAATCGAATGGCGCTTTTTTTAAAATAATAGATTTGTTCCGAGATCGATTTTCTTTTAAAGGATCGTTCGAGTTTTTTGAAATAAACATCGGCAGCATCCTGGGCTTCTTGCTGGGTTTCAGTGACGACCGTAATCGAAAAAGACTTTGCAGTAAAGAGTTTGAAGATCGCCGCACCCATTTTCCCGTAGCCAATGATTCCGATATGCTTCATACCGGCACCTCGTCAAGGCGGTGAATTTGAAGATGCCTGTTAATATATCGGACCAGATTGCGCATGGGTTTTGTCGGGGTTGTTTCATAACAGTGCTGAACATGGCATTCAACCGCCAGGACATGAATCACCCTGTCAAAATGAAGTGGTGTAACTAACGCGGTTGCCATCACATCAGACACGTTTGCCGAGGTGATTTGACGGCCGTCAATGGGCGACAGAACCGGGTAAGACACCGATTCAAACGAAAGGGTATTCAAGTACCGGGTAAAAGGCAGAAAAATTTCGCCCAACAATGACGTGTGATACGGATGATGGGTTTGAATCTGCTTAACCCCCAAGGCTCCTGATGACAGTGCCTTCTGCAGACAGATCTGCACTTTTTCCCGAATACCAGCAATAACAAAACCGCGTTTTCCATTGTAAACAGCGATTTCAACGCCCTCTCCCACGACGCTGAAGAGCAGAGTCCGGATTTCGGATTCAGTCAATCCCAGTATCAGCCCCATTTCATAATCATATGGTGTGGACATGCAATAGGCGCTGATCAGCTCAAATGCTTTTTCAAGAATACGCAATCCGGTTTCAAATGCGTAATATCCGCCACAATACAGTGCGGCATAAATGCCCATGCTGTAACCCACTACGTAGTCGATGCGGATCCCTCTGTCTTTAAACAGATCGCACATGGCGCAATTGACCACATAAGAGAGTTTCTGACTGTCCAGGCTGTCAATAATCTCGGATGCCTCCAGATAACCGGCATCCAGCCCGGCAACCCGGCAATAGCTCTGAAATATGACTTTATCTTTAATGAAACCCACTGCTTCGGCGTACGGGATGCCGATTCCAGGGATCAAGATGGCAATGGGAGAAGACTCGGATTGTAAAACAGCATAATGTTTCATGGATTCGCCCGTCAATTCGATCTATTGTCCTGGACAGATTTCTCCAGAACCATGACACAATTTTGTCCGCCGAAACCGAAGTCCTGCGTCACTGCGGATTTCAAAGAATTGACTTGGATCATTTGATTGGAAACACAATTCAGATCGCATTCCGGGTCCGGATCGGCATAATTGATGGTCGGTGGAATTTTTTGGGTGTGCAACACCAGAGAGGTGATGGCGATGTCCGTCGCCCCGGAAGCCCCCATCATGTGACCCAGCATGGACTTGGAGGAACTGACCGGAAGCCGGCGTGCGTGATCTCCAAAAACTGTTTTAATAGCCATGGCTTCGCTGCGGTCATGGTGAGTTGTCGCAATGCCGTTTGCGCAGACATAATCGATCTGTGCTGGCCTGTTTCCCGAATTCTTCAGGGCCATCAACAGGGTATCCGCCATTTTTTCATGCGAAAGCGCGGATTCTCCGGTATCGGTCAGTGCACCATACCCCGTAATCCATGCGTAAACTCTTGCCTTTCGCTGAATGGCATGGGAAGCCGATTCCAGAACCATCGCACAACCGCCATCTGAAAGCACAAAACCGCTTCGATGCAAATCAAAAGGCTTAATGGCTTTTTCCGGGAATGCGTTTTCCCGGGTCAGCAGATTTAACATGCCGGCACGCTTGATGTAATTTTCAGTCAGCAGGGTATCCACCCCGCCGGTTACCACAACATCGGCCATTCCCCAGCGAATCGCATCATACGACCTGGCAACCGCACAGGCACCGGATTCACTGGATGAGGACACCGTGAACGAAGGCCCCTGAAATCCATAATCCAGGCTGACCCGTGCCGGAATCGCATTGAACATTTCGCGAATGATCTTGAATTTGTCAATCTCAGCCACATGATCCAGCGGGCTTCTGACGCTGGCGCCGCTGGTACCGACCACCACCGCGCAGCGCTTCAGGTTGAGACTATCTACTTCAAATCCGCTGTCCTGGATGGCTTCCGATGCACACAGACGGAATATCCGGGTCGTATGAATGGTCTGCTTTGTCATGCGTTTAGGGATATGGCTTTTTTCCCATTCCGAATACGATTCAGGAAGCTGGCCGCCGATTTGCGTCAAACAGTTTCTGGAATCAAATTTGGAGATGCGGGTAATCCCCGATTTTCCCTCAAGCAGATTATCCCAACACGATTTGACAGTAATCCCCAAAGGGTTAACCATGCCGATACCAGTTATCGCGACCGGATAACCGGTATCCCAGGGGTTATTGATCCTGGCCAATTAAATCCTCTCCCTTTTCGATGATCTCAAATATGGCTTCGACCGTTTCCTTGAATGTGTATACCGGATGGTTCAGCATATACTGGCCGATCGTGCGGATTTCAAGGTCAATCTGAAGTTTTTCCTTGAATTCTTCAAACATCTCCAGAAACAGGATGGAATCTCCGCCAAGGTCATCAATGATATTGGTATCATCTTTAATATCTTCTGGAGCAATTTCCAATTCATCTGCAAGGTATTGCCGGATTTGATCATAAATTTCTTTTTTTTCTGTTTCTGTCAAGATGCGCTTCATTATCAATCTCCTGCTGCCTAAAATTTCAAGTTATTCGATTCAACGGCTGGGGAATTAATTGTGAAAAACAGATGGCTGCCTCACGGATATTTCGTGCTTCATCTTCAGAAATGGCCAACTGAAACAATCTTAAAACCTGCTGAACAGCTTCCTTGCGGGCGGACAACAGGGTTTTTACAAAAAGAAGAACATGATCCCAAAAACCGTCCTTGGGAAACACCCGATTGACCAGGTTCAGTGCCAGGGCTTGGGATGCCGATATCATGTCTCCCATTAAGATCATTTCCAGGGCTTTTGCCGGACCAATCACACGAATCAGACGCTGAATTCCCCCCAGGCCGGGCACCACCCCGATAGAAACCTCGGGAAGTCCCAGAATGGCTTTTTCGCTGCATAAACGAAGGTGACAAGCCAGAGCCAGCTCCAGCCCACCCCCCAGGCATGTGCCGTTGATGGCAGCTATGACCGGTTTTTGCAGTTCCTGGATAAACGAAAACATCTCATTGGCATACAGGACCGAATCCAGCGTTACAGCCCCCGGCGATCTCTGAATCTCCTGGATATCCGCTCCTTTTGAAAACGTTCTTGCCTTTCCCGTAAAAATTACCGCACGTACCTCATCGGCAAGCATCCGATCGCGACATGCATGTAGATCCACAAAAAATTGACTCGGCAGATAATTATTCGGAGGATTGTTCAAACGCAGCACCAGTATGCCTTGTTCCTGGAAGGCTTCGATAAGGGTCAGTGCGGCAGTCTTCATCACGTCTCTTGAATGTGTCTGGTTGCGTGGAGATCCGTCGTCATTGACCAGTCCACAAATAGAATTGACGCGGGTTGGTCAAATGAATGGTCCCCGAAAAGTTAACAATATTCAAAGATAAATCCAGCATGCATCCATTTACTGGATTCCGTTACAAAACTGATGATTCTGTCTCCGGGCCGAAGGGGAGGATCTTTCATGTAGTCATCCAGAGCAATGATGATAGCCGGCGCTCCCTGATATCCCCGCGTGGCCAGCTTGGAATAAAAAACCAAGTCGGGATTTTTAAAATCATTTATTTTCAGATTCTTTACAGCCAGATCCATCATGTGCTTGGTTGGAATATTGGCAAAAAAGCATTTCACCGTGGAGACATCCAGCTGGGTTTTTTCCAGCATTGCCTTGATGCCTTTTCCGAAAAGATCCGGGGCCAGCTTTGAGACAGTTGTGATATCCTGTGTCAGGTGATGCCAGCCATGTTCATAAATATCCGAAATCTTCCACTTGCTGGCACCAAAGTCCATTCTCATCGAAGGCGCAATTCCCGTTCCAACCGACTCAAGATAGGTGTCCACCACTTTCAGACAAGAGGGTTCGGGTTTGTGAGAGGTAAGAACCAGAGCGCCGGCGCCATCGCTGAGAAACCAGCGCAATATGGCCTGTTCTTCGGTAAGCGCCTGTTGATTATAATATTCGGCTCTCAGAAAAGTTGATGAAAGTTGAGAGGTTACAATCAGCGCATTTCTGTAACGACCGTTTGCGATCATATCCGAGGCCACCTGAATCGCCTTATAAATGGCCGTGCAATTGGAATGAATGGACATCTCGGCGCAGTAGGGAATGTTCAATGCGTCCTGCACCAGCACGCTGGAAGGAGGACACATGCAATCATAAAGGATACCGGCATATACGAGCAGATCGACATCCTCAGGAATCATTCCTGCAGCGTCTAGGGCCAGCCTGGCTGCTTTAACGGACATGGAAACGTTCGTTTCAGTCGTCTGGCGGGTCTGCGGGTCTATCGCATAATACGAATACTCGATCCCCAAAAGCTCCTTCATGATGGGCCGAAGCCGGTTAATCCGCTTTAACAGTTTCTGGGGAGCATCGGTAATTCGTCCCAATACATCTTCAATCTGATCAAAGGATACGGGATTCCCCGGAGAAAAGGAGCCGATCCCGGAAATATAAACATCTCTTTTAGTCAATTTATGTACCCTACCGCATGGTTATAACAAGCAAAAAAACATTTCTAAAAGACAAAAAACCGGCCAGAAACAATATCTTGGCCGGAATAACAACGTTATGCCAAATTTTCTGGAGTTTTCTCCAGAACGATACTGCAGTTATGTCCCCCGAATCCAAAGGAATTGGTGATTGCCGCCTCCAGGGATTTCACCTTTCTGTACTGATTGGGAACATAATCCAGATCACAGGCAGGATCAGGTTCCTCCAGATTGATGGTAGGGGTAATCACTTGGTGATACAAACTAAGTGCCGTAACCGCCGCCTCAATCGCTCCCGCAGCACCGATGGTGTGTCCCATCATGGACTTTTGTGAACTGATGGGAATGCTGCCGGCCCTTTCACCGAACACCCGCTTGATAGCTTTGGTTTCCGCAATATCATTATGCACCGTGGATGTACCATGTGCATTGATATAACCGATTTTTTCAATCGGTATCCCGGAATTTTCAAGCGCGGTTGACATGGATTCCGCCATACCCTTTCCTTCAGGTTCCGGAGCCATGATATTGTAGGCCTCTGAGGTAAAGGCATATCCGGAAATGACGGCATATATCCGGGCGTTCCGGTTCACGGCATGTGAATAAGGCTCCAGCAGCAAGGCACACGCCCCTTCTGCCATCACAAAGCCATTGCGATGCTTGTCAAAGGGTCTGCTGGCTTTTTCCGGATGGTCATTGGATTCGGAGACGGCCATCAACTGATTGAACCCGATAAGCGTCTCTTTTAACAGCATGGTGTCAATCCCAATGACCAGACAGACCTGATGTGACTGCAAAACATAATCAGCCCCCAGGCCCACGGCAAACGCACCGGAAGAACACGCAGTAGCCACGTTAAATGAAGGACCTTCAAAACCGAATTCCCGGCTTACCCACATGGCATGGGCATCCAGCGTTTCACTGGTAAACCGCGGATTGGACGGCCGTCCGTTACAAGCAACATCAAATCCATCTCCTTGAGAAGACCCGCCTGAACCGGTAATCACCCCCGCTTGCCGCCGATCAATGCAATCAAGGGATAACCCGCTGTCCGCCAATGCCTGCCGAGCGGTCAGAATGGAAAGGCGCGAGGGAAAAAGCGTTTGCGCATAAATCCCATCCGGAAGCAGTGCTTTTTCCATCTCGAAATAGATTTCCGGGATCTGCCCCCCGATCTTAGTCAGACATGAATCCGTATCAAATCGGGTAATGCGTTGAATGCCGGACTGGCCTGCCACGAGTTTTCGCCAGCAATCGCCGGTTGTAATCCCCAAAGGGGTTATCATGCCGATACCGGTAATGGCCGCCAGCCGGTTACTATTTAGTATGCCGCCCGTAACATCAGACAACGGACTTCGGCTCAAATCGTCACGGATTCTCAAGCTTACAATCCTGATCCCATTCCGGACAAGCCGTTTTCAAATCCGTTGTGTATTTGAGCATGCATTCGCCGCATTCCAGATCGATATTCGGAATATTCCCATATCGCGCTTTAATTTCTTCCGGCGTCAGGACGGTCAGGCCTGTACAACCGCATTTTGGACAGGACGATTGAATCGTATATCGTTTTTTTGACATGACTGGATTCCTTTCAAAAACATTTATATCAAATGTTACTCTAATAACTATTGTCAGAAATATCAACCAAATGTCAACATAAAACCGTTTATGTGTGCAGAAATCGCGTTCCGGTATCCGTATCGGGTACGCCAAGCCGCAAGGCACCTGATGCTTTTTATGGTTTTAACGCCCGGCGCCATCCGGCTACTGCATATGAACAATTCTGATGACCACCAGCGTCACATCGTCCTCTTTTTCAAGCGGGTATCGAAACTGCTCCAATGCGCCCATGATGCTTTGAACCATTTCTGCTGCCGAAGAGTCGGCATGGCTTCTGATAAGATCCCTCAGCCTGCCTTTCCCGAACATCTTCCCATCCGGATGATGCGTTTCCCATATGCCGTCCGTCCCAATGATCAGGATCTGTCCGGGAAGCAAGTCTTTTTGATACTGGGAATAGCCCGCATCATCAAGAATCCCAAGGGCCATTCCCCTTCCTTTCAGTTCCTGAAACTGTCCGGTGTGCGTGTCGAAAAGTATGGCAGGATCATGCCCAGCATTGACCCACCGCAACTGGAGCTGAGCCCGATCGAGTTCACCAAAAAACAAGGTCATAAAATGGCCGGAATCTTCAACATCCCGGGACAACTGGCAGTTAACATCGGAAATCACTTGCGCAAGGCTTCCGGACATCGAAGATCGCATGCGAAGCAAGGCACGGGCCGTTGTCATGACAAGGGCAGATGGGATACCATGGTCCGAAACATCCCCGACCACGACACTGAACCTGTCCGGACTGGACAAATCGGGCCTATAGATATCGAAATAATCGCCGCCTGTCTCATCGCAATAACTGCAAGCGCCAGCCATATCAACGCCGCGAATTCGGGGAAGGGATTTCGGCAGAAGATTCTGCTGCACCTCCATTGCCATGTTCAGGGATTGGCGGATCCGCGAACGCTCTCTGAGGACTTCCACCATTTTATTGAAATTTTCCGCCATCGCCCCCAGTTCATCATTGGATCTGACCAGAACCGAAGCCGTCAAATCACCGTTTTCAACACGGACCATGGCTTTTTCGATATCCCGGATGGGATCTACAATGCTGTGGGCAAACTGACGGGACAGCAGAATCGAAGCGGAAATGCCAATGACCACCAAAAATACCGTCAGGTTCAGCATACTGTTTAAAACAGTCTGCGAATCCATGAACGCCATCAAACGGGCCTTGTTGTATGAAAGAAGGGCCATAAGCGCCAGCGGCAAAATGCTGGTCAAGAAAAATGTAATGAGCATCCGGGCTCTCAATTTTAACTGAAATGCACCCGGCGTTTTAACCATGTCGCCATCCGGAAAAAAATAAGGGCGGATATTTCGACACAGCGTTTCCATCGTAAAGAGAATGACCGCACTGGTCACCAGACCGGCAAGAGATGTTCCCCCGAAAATACGAAGGGCTTGCTTCATACTTATCGAAAACGCTTCTCCTGCCGGACGGGTCAGCAGCCGGAACAGCGCCATCAACAGGGAGGCAACCCCCCACATCAAAAGCGAAATACCGGCTGAAATAAAGGGAAGGTTCAGAATCTGACGCTGGGCTTTTTTTTGCAGCTCCCGCGGCGCATCCAACCCCTGGCGGAGAATACAGATATACTCCATGAGATTCGTTTTCCATCGGTATTGATACCGCATTCCGATCATGATCAATGAAATGGTAACAACAAGAGGGACAACAAAGGCATCATGAATGTCAGGAAAATCCCCGTTTGGCTCAAAATGGTAAAAATAGAAGATGCAGATACCTGCGCCGATGGCATTGGCCGCAACGTGAAGTATGTTGAAGCTGCGCCATTCACAGTCATCAAATGACGGACGTATAGATGCGGGCGATATGTTTTCAGTCACGGGAACCTCGGAACAGGGTTTACAACAACTACCCGGATAAGTTTTTCATTGACGCAATCATATTCTAACCTACCGTCACGACTGTGTTGTGTCAACCCCTTGTTGGTGATATGATACGGGTATGAAAATTGTTGTGTTGCCTTGACCACTTAACCGTGCGAGTATGGAGATGGTTCCGGCAGGCCTTTGTTTACCAAATTTTACACGTCAACGCCTTCAGCCATAACAGAATTTCCATGGATAAGGCCCATCAATTTACAACCGCCAAATCTATTGAATCCAATACATGCAACTATCTGTTTTTTTATTAAAGATACGATTTTGCCCAAACAGTGGGGAGTGGCAGTTTATGCATAAATACGCAGGTAGCCGGACACATCAGACATCCTGGAGCCGTACTTTTTCCCTGAGCCTCTTTATATTTACGGGCTTGATTGCCGCAGGATTTATTCTTGCGGGCAACAGCCCGGCTTCCCTTGAAAACGTCAGCACCAATCCAGCCGCAACAGTCGCCGAAAATCACAGGGAATCCATTGAAAGCACTATCGATACAGAAACACGGGATAATGCGGAATTGAAAGCCAGTCTCGACCTGGCAGAAAAATTCAAAAAGGCGCTGACTACAGAAGCAGTATATAATGTTCAGTTATCGGCCTACGGGAATATTCTCCTGCTGCCCCAGACCACTGTGGCGGATTTGGAAAAAGCCAGGATCGACACCCTGAATGCCAGAGATACCCTTGACAGCAAAATAAACGAGATTTCCGATAAAACAGGCCCGTTCAACCAGATGCTGAACCAGACCCTGGAACAACTCAGTCTGAATGAAAAGCAGTTGGCGGATATCAGTGCGACCAACATGGTTGATCCAGTAACCGCTGCTTTGAAAAAAAATCTTCAAATCCTGATCACCCTGTTAACGGCCAAACAAAAACACATTGAAAAAATTCTTGATATCTATCTGCCGCTGAAGCTGCAACTCGAAGAAACCCGAACCGCACTTTCCGATCTATCTGATAAATTGAGCCAACAGATAGCACTGAAAAAAAATGAAGCGCTATTCCAGCGCAGCGCATCTCCGCTTCTATCGCTGAATGCCATACAGATCAAAACTGAAATATCTGCCCTTTTCAACAAGACACGGATGCTGTTATCCGCCGATTTCTGGACATTATACACCAGATCATACTGGGAGTCTGCAGGTCATAAATTATTAACGGCCCTGCTTTTTTACGCCGGCATTTTGTGGGGAATGATTCGTATCCGCAGATTCTGCCACAGCTATGAACAGAGCGGAAAACTTGCCAAGACGCCCTGGCGGCATCTAACTTTTATTATGTTGCAAAAATCCTTGATTCTTGCCGGAACAACGGCACTCATTTCCGGATACATGTTCCTACAGGCAGAATCGGCCGAAATTACCAAGTGGAGAATATTTCCGGACTTTCTGTGGCTCTGGCTTTTGACGCGGTGGGGACTGGCAGGAATTCAGACATGGAACCGCCTGCCATTGCCGGTAATTCCACCAAGGATCGGTCAGGGACTTTGCTTTGGAATGCGGAGTATCCGTGCATTTGGAATCTTTTATTTGGGTCTGGAATGGATTCTGGATGGAACCGGAAGCATCCTGATATTGGCACGGATTTTTTTCGGAATCGGGCTTCTGGCTGGATACATTCATTTTTGGAAATCTGCAGAAAATCACCTTCCCGCTCTTTCCAACCGGTTCCCCCATATACGGCCGATCGTAGCGGGAGCAGGATATGCAATTGCCGGCCTCGGACCTGTTCTGGAATTGATCGGCTACGGATATCTAGCCATTTACTGGTATACATCCTGGGGCATTACCATCATCGCCTGTTTCTGGGGTGGCATATTGATGATGTCGCTTCGGGAATGGCAGCAGGATCTCAATAAACTGCATTCATTTGATACAGGCAAGCAGGCACCCGATCGTTACACCCTGCAATGGCTGTCCATGAAAGTGTTATGGGCAACCTTGTTTCCGGTATTCATTATTGTCATTTTGATGGCATGGGGCGCTAAAAATGCTGTGATCATCGGTTTTTTCAGGATCATTAATTATCCGATTCCCATCGGTGATATGCAGTTCAATCTGCTGGGAATAGCCTGCTCGGCACTGATGCTGATACTCACCCAGGTGTTCACCCATCTATGGCGAAGAATGCTACGGGAAAAATTCCTGGCTGGCAGTGGGATGGATACGGGGCTGAAAGACTCCATCACCACTATCAGCATTTACCTGATCTGGGCTATCGGCATCTTTATATCGCTTCGAATGGTCGGCGTCAGCTCCACTTCTCTCACCGTGGTTTTCGGTGCGCTCAGTATCGGGCTCGGGTTTGGGCTTCAGAATATTTTCAACAACTTTATCAGTGGCATTATCTTGCTGTTCGAGCGACCCATCCAGGTAGGAGATGCTGTTGAGATCAGCGGGGTTTGGGGAGTAGTTCAGAAAATCAATGTACGTTCAACCCTGGTTCAAACCTATGACAACGCCTCCATGATCATTCCCAACTCGGAGTTTATCAGCAACAAAGTCATCAACTGGAGTTTTAAAGACCATCGCATCCGCAAAATCATTACAATCGGGGTAGCTTATGGATCGGACACTGCATTGGTATCCGCCACCCTTTTGGAAATCGCCGCAAAAGCGCAGTGGGTATTAAAAACTCCGGAACCCGATGTCCTGTTTTCCGATTTTGGAGACAGCGCGCTGATCTTCAAACTTCGGGTCTGGACCCTGGTTGACCACATGGTCAAAGTGGAAACGCACATCCGGTATGAGATTGAAAGGCTTTTTCGGGAGCGATGCATTGAAATACCTTTTCCGCAGCGCGATATTCACATCATTGGCACTGGAAACACAGAGGATTTGGACTCTTCCAAGAAAACCTTACGGACGGATTTCAAAACCGACAACAAACCGGATTAAACACTGCTTGCCGGGCACGCAACCCCTGCCCGGCAAGCGCAACACACCGAATACGAAGAAAATGTTAACAACTCCATAACAACCATGTTATAATATTCCACGGTTTAATATTTTATTACATTGCCGCAGGCGATGGTAACCTACCCGTAATAAAAGGATATAAATCAAATGGCAGTTGTTGTTCTTGATACCATCGGCGCAAGATGCCCTCAGCCTATCCTGAAAATTGCCGTTAAAGCCCCCAGCATGGCGCCTGGCGACATTCTGGAAATACTGGGAAACTGCCCGACTTTTGAAAGAGACATCCGGGCGTGGTGTCGGCGTCTGGGGAAAGAGGTCCTTTCTGTAAAGGAACAAGATGAAAATGCAATAAAAATTCAGATCCAGTTCTGACGGGACGATTACGCACCCCGATTACCGGAGATGACGGCCTGGCTGTGTTGATTGCAAATACAGGAAAGGCTGCCAACTTATTTTTAACTTATATAAGGATTTCAGAAGGATCAGACACGTGACCGCTCATCCCCCCTGCTGGGAACATTTTGGATGCAACCAGGAAGAATGCCCGGTGAGGATTTTTAACGAAACAGAATGCTGGATCGTGCCAGCCCTGAACTGCAAGGGAGTATTTCTGGACAGCTTTCCGGAAAAGATGAAAAGATGTTTGAGCTGTTCCTATTTCAAGCAAATCAGAACCCCTGAGATCATTGAAGCCATGCTTAACCAACTGATCGGTCTCCACACGGAAACCCTCAAAATGGCTGATGAAAAGAATCGTCATCAGGAGCAGAACGATGTTGCACTGGCCATTGGATTGTCCGAGGTATTTGAAGCCCTAAAAAAAATTGCATCCGGGGATCCACATGTCCGGATATCTGAAAACTCCGATCTAGGACTCATTGTCCATCTGAAAGAACTTGTAAACCTTACTGCCCAGAATATGGGTGAACTCATTGACCTATCCCATGAATTTGCCATCGGACTGGCTGAACATTTTGACGTACTTCACCGGGTTTCACACGGCGATTTATCGGCGCGGATCGCAGGAACATCATCTGTTGAACTTCTGGAGTTTTTAAAGTCCATTACCAACGATATGATCCAAAATGTTTCATTGCAAATCGCTGAAAGGAAAAAAGCCGAAGAAGAAGCCCAGGAAAGTGAACGGCTGATATCAACGCTGATGAAAAACCTTCCGGGCATGGTGTATCGATGCCGCTATAACGACAGCAACTGGACAATGACTTTTGCCAGCGAAGGCTGCTTAAGTTTAACCGGATATGCGCCTCAAGATATTATTGGCAACCACGTCCGGTCCTACTTTGACCTTATTCTTCCGGATGACCGGGAAATGGTCTGCAAACTGGTTCAACGAGCCGTTTCTCATCATCATCCCTATCAATTGCAGTATCGGATTCAAACCGCCACCGGTGATAAAAAATGGGTCTGGGAACAGGGAATCGGTGTTTACTCGAACGACCATGTCCTGCTGGCCAGAGAAGGCTTTATCAACGACATTACCGAGCGAAAAACAGCCGAGGTTCTGGTTAAAACTTCCGAAGAAAAATACCGGACGCTGGTAAATAACATTCAGGATGGTGTCTTTATTCTCCAGGACAGCAAACTTAAATTTGTCAATGAAGCCCTGGCGCGCATGTTGGGATACGCTGTGGAAGAGATAACGGATGTAGAATTTCTGCCATTGATTGCACCAGAATACCGCCAGCTAACGGCCGATCGCTACCGACAGAGACAGGCCGGGGAAGAGGTGGAAAACGAATATGAGTTTGATCTTCTCCATAAGGATGGCGTCACCCGGTTAACCGTCAACATGAACATTGGTCTCTTCACTTATCGGGGAAAAACCGCCAGCCTGGGAACCATTAAGGATATTACCGATAAAAAGCGGTCTGAACGGGAGCGGAATAAACTGGAAAGCCAAGTCCAGCAGGCACATAAAATGGAAGCTATTGGCACGTTGGCCGGCGGCATTGCCCACGACTTTAACAATCTGCTCATGGGCATTCTTGGAAATGCCACCCTGACGCTAATGAATTTAGATCCTGATCACCCGGGACATGATCGGATGAAAAACATTGAAAAATACGTTCAAAGTGGCGCGGACCTTACCCGGCAATTGCTGGGATTTGCCAGGGGAGGTAAATTTGAAGTCAAGCCGATCAATCTGAATGATCTCATTCAGCGCACTTCGGAAATGTTTGGCCGTGCAAAAAAAGAGATTAGCATCAGTTTAAATCTTCAGCAAGACATCTGGACAGTTGAAGTCGACAAAGGCCAGATCGAGCAGGTTCTGCTGAATTTTTATGTAAATGCCTGGCAGGCCATGCCGGCCGGCGGGAGTCTTCATATTCAAACCGATAACAAAACGCTTGACAGCAGTTATATCAAGTCTTTTTCTGTTATTCCGGGAAACTATGTCAAACTGTCGATAAGCGACACCGGCGTGGGAATGGATGCCAATACCCAGAAACGGATATTCGAGCCGTTTTTCACTACCAAGGAAAAAGGCAGGGGGACCGGACTGGGTCTGGCTTCAGCTTATGGAATCATCAAGAACCACGGGGGATTTATCAATGTCTACAGTGAAAAAGGAAAAGGGTCCTCATTTACGGTTTATCTCCCGGCTTCTAAAAAATCGGCCTGCATCGATAAAGAGATTTCTGAGCCGGTTATTCATGGATCCGGAACAGTTCTGCTGATAGATGATGAACAGATGATCCTCGACGTCGGCAGCCAGATGTTGGAGACCCTGGGCTATCAGGTCCTGACAGCACCAAATGGCAGAGAAGCCATTAAGATCTTCGAATGTCACCAGGATCACATTGTTCTGGTGATCCTGGATATGATCATGCCGGTTATGGGCGGCAGCGAAACCTTTGACAAACTCAAATCAATGCATCCTGACCTAAAAGTCCTTCTGTCCAGCGGTTATGCGGTTGATGGTCAGGCCTCCGATATCATGAAACGCGGATGCAACGGGTTTATCCAGAAACCATTCAACATCGAGCAACTATCCAGGAAAACGGGTGAAGTCCTGTTTCCAGACACAATGAATTGATATTCATTCTATTCGTCCAGGCATCTTTTTGATGATTCCCGGATTTTCCCCGAGATATCTTGCCACACAACCTCATTTATTCATTTGATTTCATATCTTATATTTCCCGAGCCCCTCCCTGCTCATGTTTTTCTTGACATCGCAAGCCAACCTCTGGTAAATGAATGAATACTCATTCATATTCATTCGGAATCGGGCCTTACTTCTTTAGCGTTTCCATATAACAAGGGTATGAAATCAACCATTCAGGAGGCTATTATGAGCAGAAAAATCAGGACGGCTGCAGTTATTGGCTCAGGCGTCATGGGCGGCGGAATTGCCGCGCTTCTTGCCAGCGCAGGCATCAAAACGCTATTGCTGGACATCGTTCCATTTGACTTGAAAGAAGCTGAGAAAACCAATCCGGCTGCCAGAAATCGGATCGTCAAAGCCGGGATGGATACGGTTCTGATGTCCAGGCCGGCCCTTCTCATGCAGCGGAAAGACGCCGATCTAATCACCATCGGAAACATGGAAGACGATTTTCACAAGCTGTCAGACTGTGACTGGATTGTCGAGGTTGTGGTCGAAAATCTGAAAATCAAACAGGAACTTTTCAAACGCATCGAGCCGATCCGTAAAAAAGGCAGTATCATTTCCTCCAACACCTCCGGTATTCCACTGAAAGCCATGTCCGAAGGGTTGAGCCAGGAATTCCGTCAGCATTTTCTGGGAACGCACTTCTTCAACCCGGTCCGATACATGAAACTTCTGGAAATTATTCCAGGTGAAGAAACCCTGCCGGAAGTTCTTTCCTTTATGGCCGATTATGGGGAACGCATTTTGGGAAAAGGCATTGTATGGGCCAAGGATACCCCCAATTTTGTCGCCAACCGGATCGGGGTCCAGGGCATAGTCAAGGCGATGCAGATCATGATGGAAGACGGCATCAGCATCCCCGAAGTGGATGCCCTGTTCGGGCCGGTTCTGGGAAGGCCCAAAACCGCCATGTTCAAGACCACGGACCTTGTTGGGCTGGATACCATGGGTCATGTTGCCGGCAATACTTATAACCTGGTTGTAAACGATGAAGCCAGAGACAGCTTTGTGATTCCGGATTTTGTCAAAAAAATGATCGAAAAGAAGTATCTGGGAAACAAAACCCAGGGAGGTTTCTATAAAACCGAGCTGACTCCCGAATGGAAAAAAATCCGGAAAGTTATTGATCCGGCTACCCTGGAATATGTGGAATATGCGCCTGCGGACTTTCCGTGTCTGGCCGAAGCCAAGAAAGCCAAGACCCTTGCCGATAAGATGAAAGCCGTGCTGTATGGCGATGACAAAGGCGCACGCTATGCCTGGAAAGCCCTTGCCCACAACCTGATTTATTCCGCCAACCGGATCCCGGAGATTTCCGACACCATCGTTGAAATCGATAACGGCATGAAATGGGGCTTTAATTTCACCATGGGCCCGTTTGAAACCTGGGACGCCATCGGACTGGTCGAATCCGTCGCCAAGATGGAAAAAGACGGGCTTGTGGTTCCAACCAGCATTAAAAAAATGATCGCATCCGGTCATACCGCGTTCTACAAAACAGAGGCCGGCAAGGTACAATATTATGATTTTGTTTCCGAATCCTACAAAGATGTCAAGATCAGCGACAATGTGATTTCCCTGGCCTCCCTGAAAGCTGGGGGCAAGGTAGTCAAATCCTGTAAATCCGCATCCCTGGTGGACATTGGGGACGGCGTATTCTGCTGCGAATTTCACACCAAGATGAACGCTATCAACGGTGAGATTGTTCAGTTCATGGGAGAATGCACGGACTATGTGGATGCCAACGGCGTGGGCCTTGTCATCGGCAACCAGGCCGGCGGCATGCCCGGCGCCTTCTCGGCCGGCG
>AMWB02062115.1_pt1 | contig 16522 bp, 14 predicted proteins | sample 200311 | NCBI WGS metagenome assembly AMWB02 (sample SAMN02737377, study PRJNA173069) | bioreactor metagenome | biome: anode biofilm in microbial fuel cells | place: USA: California | collected 2010-12-16 | reverse complement strand
CCGCGACACGGCTTGGCTGTTCCAGCCGGAGCTGACTGTGCGCGCGGAAGCGGAGGCATCCAGGCGCGCCATTTTCCGCCGCCGCCCCGTGCTGGACGCCGACGGCATGGACACCGAACGCGAATCGCTGGAGATGATCTACCGCAACCGCGTGGAGTTCGCGGTCGGACATGGCGTCGCCGTCCACGCCGAGAACGCGGACGACGTGACGCTGGCCACCGAGGTGCGCACCACCGTCTTGCCGCAGTACGAAGTGCAGATTACGGAAACGCCTGGCCTCGACCCCGCCGACCGTCCGGCGATGAAGGAGATGGTGGAAAGCGGTCTGCTCGACATGCAGCGGCTCGCCACACTGGGCGTCACCGAGTTGGTCGATGCCCTGAACTTGCTGACGAAAGACTACGCGGCGTGGATCGCCGAGCAGCGCGCGCGTATCGGCGAGGACGTGATCGGGTATGACGCGCAGGCCGCACAGGCGCTGGATCGGTGTCAGGAAATCCAGACGCGCTTGCAACAGGGCATCGACACGCTGAAGACCGACGAAAAGGCACTCGCTGCTTTCCGCTTCGCCAACCGAGCAATGGCCATCCAGCGCGTGCGCAGTCAATACGCGCTCGAAGTGCGGCGCGGCCGGGACGTGACGGTAGATCAGTTCGATCAGCCGAAGAACCGGAGCTGGCGTCCGTTCCAGTTGGCGTTCCTGCTGCTGTCGATTCCCTCGCTGGCCGATCCCACGCATCCGGACCGCGTGCAGCCGATGGAAGCCCATGCCGATCTGCTGTGGTTCCCCACCGGTGGCGGCAAGACCGAAGCCTACCTGGGCGTGGCAGCGTTCACGATGGCGATCCGCCGCCTGCAAGGCAAGCTCGGCGGCTACGATGGCTCGCGCGGTCTGGCGGTGATCATGCGCTACACGCTGCGCCTGCTGACCTTACAGCAGTTCCAGCGCGCCACCGCACTGATCTGCGCGATGGAAAAGCTTCGGCGGGATGCTCTCGTTCAAGGTGATGAGTCGCTCGGCAAGGAGCCTTTCACTATTGGCCTGTGGGTCGGCAACAAGGTGACGCCGGGCACGACTGAGGAAAGTCACTACGCCATTCAAGCTCTACGTGATTCAGGAAAGAACAAAGCAGGACGTACTTCACCACTTCAGCTAACCAGTTGTCCTTGGTGTGGCTCCGCGATTGATCCCGGAAAAGATGTCGTTGTCGATAAGGATCGCGGTAGAACAGTGGTCTACTGCGGTGACAAAAAGAGCAGTTGCACATTCTCTCGCGGCAGATCGAGCAGTTCGCCGTATCCCGGCATTCCGGTGCTGACGGTGGATGAGGAGATATACCATCGTCCACCGACGATGATGATCGCCACCGTGGATAAGTTCGCCATGATGGCGTGGCGCGGCCAGGTAAGAACGCTGTTCGGTCGCGTGAGTCAGGAATGCGAGCGCCATGGACTGCTGTGGCCTGACTGTGATTGCACTGGTAATCACACCGCGTCAAAAAACTCGCCAGCGGTCAAGGTCAAGAGCATCGCGCCGATTCGCCCGCCCGATCTGATCATTCAAGACGAGTTCCACCTCATCAGCGGCCCGCTGGGCACGATGGTCGGCTTGTACGAATCCGCCGTCGATGAACTGTCCGGCTGGACGCTCGATGGCAAGACGGTCAAGCCGAAGATCGTCGCGTCCACGGCGACGGTGCGCAAGGCCAAGGAACAGGTGAACAACGTGTTCATGCGGCGCGTGTCGGTGTTCCCGCCGCATGGCCTGGACGTGGAGGACAACTACTTCTCGGTTCAGCGTCCGATCATAGATAGACCCGGGCGGCGCTATCTCGGCGTGTGCTCTCCCGGCAGCTCGCGGCCCGCAATGCTGATCCGCGTCTATACCGCCTTACTCACCGCAGCCCAAGCTTTGTTCGATCGTTTCGGTGAACCCGCCGACCCGTACATGACTACGGTCGGCTACTTCAATTCGTTGCGTGAGTTGGGTGGGATGCGGCGCTTGGCCGAGGACGACGTGCAGACGCGTTCCTACCGCGTGCAGATGAGCATGGTCGAACGGCCCGCGCTCGCACAGCGCAGCGTCAACAACATCCGCGAGCTGACGTCGCGCGTTTCCAGTCAGGACATCCCGAAGTACCTCGACGACCTGGAGGTCAAGTTCAAGTCTGTGCTCGACGCGGCCACCGGGAAGTACGTGACGAAATGGAACGAAGGAGACACTCGCGCCATCGACGTGGTGCTGGCGACCAACATGCTGTCGGTCGGTGTGGACGTGAATCGCTTGGGCCTAATGGCGGTGAACGGCCAGCCCAAGGGCACAGCGGAATACATCCAAGCCACCAGCCGCGTGGGCCGTTCTTTCCCCGGCTTGGTCTGCACGGTGCTCACATGGGCGCGTCCGCGCGACCTCTCGCACTACGAGACCTTCGAGCACTACCACGCAACGTTCTACAAGCATGTGGAAGCGCAGTCGGTGACGCCATTCTCGCCGCGGGCGATGGATCGCGGCCTGACCGGCGCGCTCCTCTCCCTGATGCGCCTGGAGAACGACGCTTTCAGCCCGAACGTGGGTGCCGGCGAGCTGGATAAGTCCGACAAGCCCGAGATTTCCGAAGCGATTGACGTACTGGTGAGGCGGGCTTGGAATGTCAGCGAGACGACCGCCATCAAAAATCTGGTAGAGCGTGAACTGAAGGAACGCGCGGACGAATGGGCGAAAGAAGTGAGCGTACCCGGCCGCACGCTGGCCTATGAAAAGCGCGGCGCGCAGGCAGCGACGATGGTCGGGCTGGTCAAGTCTCCAGGCATCCATGCGTGGGACAACTGGACGGTTCCGATGTCGATGCGCGAGGTGGAACCGGGCGTGCGCCTGATCATGAACACGGGACATATCTCGGACGACCACGGGTGGAAGCCGCGTCCGGTACCGAAGGACGAGGACTGACCATGACCACCAATCGCACACCCGTCGGGGAAGTCCGCCCCAGTCAACTGCTCTGGACATACGGGCCGGGCGCCCTGATCGACCTGCCGAGCCTCTCGGTGGTGACGCTGGGCATTGACCAGTGGGAGAAGGACAGGTGCCAGCCGATTGGCGAGCCGCGCCTGCTCGCTGCCGTCCGCAAGGTTCTCGGGCCGCAGGTGGAGAACCTGCGTGTGCCGCCGTTCCAGAAGAGTGAACTCGTTGATCCGTGGTCGGCAGAGGCGAACATCGGCGTCCCCGTTCGCCCGTTTCCGCGCTGGATGCGCTGCGTGAAGTGCGGTCTTCTGTCGCCCTTCGACGCGGGGCTGTTCGAGATCAAGGAAAACCGCTTCCGACCGGAGCGAACCCGCTTCGTCCACAAGGGATGTCGTGGCTCCAAGGGTGATCAGCCCGCGAAGGATGCCGATGCCGTTCCGGCGCGCTTTCTCTTGGCATGCCGCGACGGCCACCTCGACGATTTTCCTTGGCACTACTTCGTCCACCGTGGCAACAACCCGTGCAAGGGAACGCTGCGCTTCTTCGAGAGCGGGGCTTCGTTGCAGACCGAGAACCTGTGGGTGAAGTGCGATGCCTGCGGCGCGTCGCGCAGCATGGCCCACGCCTTCGGCAAGGTCGGAAAGGAGAACCTGCCGAGCTGCCGAGGCAGGCATCCCCACCTCGATCATTTCGACGAGGAGTGCGATGAGGAAGCACGGGCAGTCCTGCTGGGTTCGACGAACAGTTGGTTTCCGATAACCTTGTCGGCACTCGCTATCCCACAGGCCAAGGACCCGCTCGGCCAGTTGATTCAGGACGGATGGGCGGTCTTTCAGGGGATTACGGCTGAGGCGATGGTGCCGATTGTGGTGCAAACCCTGAAGGTTACGGGCGGACTTCCGGGCATCGAAAAACATTCGGCTTCAGATATCTGGGCGGCCATCGAAGCCCATCGCAACGGCGGCGGACAGGAGGTCGTCGGCGAGGCCGACATCAAAGGGCCGGAATGGGAGGTGCTGACGGCGGCCAATCCGCCTGCCGACTACCCGCACTTCATGAGCAAGAAGGTGGCCACGCCGCCCGGCTTCGAGAATCGGATCGGCAGAGTGCTACTGCTGGAGAGGCTCCGCGAAGTCAATGCACTGCTGGGCTTCACCCGCGTGGAAGCGCCCGAAGAAGCGAGCGATCCGAATGAGCGCCCGCAGATGGCGGGCCTCGCGCGCCGCAAGCCGGATTGGGTTCCCGCAAATCAGGTTCACGGCGAGGGCATCTTCATCCAGTTCGATGAAGAGGCCCTGCGTACCTGGGAAGCCCACGACGGCGTCAAGCGCGTGGATGGAATGCTTGAAGGCGGGCATCGGGGATGGCGCAACTCGCGCCACCTCGACCCGAACGAGGGTTACCCCGGCATCCGGTACGCCATGCTCCACACGCTCTCGCACCTGCTCATCCGCGAGCTGGCGCTGGAATGCGGCTACAACGCGGCGAGCATCCGCGAACGCATCTACGCCGACGTGTCGGGTGCGAATCCGCAAGCGGGCATCCTCATCTACACGGCAGCCGCCGATTCCGATGGGACGCTGGGCGGCCTCGTCGATCTCGGCAAGCCGGAGAACCTCGGTCGGCTGCTCCGGCAGGCGCTGAATCGATCGAAGGTCTGCTCGTCCGATCCGCTCTGCTCGGAGCACGATCCCGGCAAAGACCGCTCGTTGCACGCGGCGGCCTGCCATGCATGCAGCCTGGTCGCCGAGACCTCGTGCGAGCGGGGCAACCGTTACCTCGACAGATCGTTGCTGGTGCAGACCCTCGAACGCGGGGACGCCGCCTTCTTCGCGGGGCTGTGACATGGAAAGGCTGCTGGAAGCCGTCACAGCCGTGGTCTGTCTCGTTTCGCCGGAGAAGGTTCGGGCATTGGCGGGCGCGATTCGGAAGATCGAGGACGCGAAGGCGGACGTTGCCCTCTCGGATGTCGTCGGCACCGCCACGGCCAAAGCCGTCGTCGAACGGCTCGTCGAAGCGTGGCGGGCCACGTCGGTCGGTTCCGGCGAGGTGGCCTCGATGCTGCTCGCCGCCAGCCATGCGTTCGAGAACGTGTCGAAGCACCAGTCCACCGAACTCGTGTGGACGGGTCCGACGACGCCCTTCGTTTCCGCCCGTCGAACCGAGCAGGCGCTGCTGCAAGTCATCGGCGCGGCCAAGCAAACCTTGTTCGTCACCAGCTTCGTGGCCTACGACGTCTCGACCATCGTTAAGGGCTTGAACGACGCGAGCACGCGCGGCGTGGGCATCTCGATGCTGCTCGAATCGTCGCAGGATCACGGCGGCAGCATCTCGTTCGACGTGATCGGCAAGATGCGGACGCTAGTCCCCGCAGCGAAGCTCTACGCTTGGCGTGAACGGGCGGCCCCGTTCGCGGACGGACGGGTTCACGCCAAGGTCGCAGTCGCCGACGGCGACGTGTGCTTCATCACCAGCGCCAACCTGACCGGCCATGCGATGGGGCAGAACATGGAAGCCGGTGTGCTCCTCACAGGCGGGCAAATCCCGAGGCTGCTGCACGATCATTTGCAGGCATTGGTCGACACGAGGGCGGCATCTCCGATCTGAACCCTCATTTCATATTCCCGCCTTGAAGGCTTAGAAGCAGATGTGGAAAGAGGGGAGGTGCCGCTGTTCGCTTGCTTGTAGCCACCTCGACAAGCAAGCAGGCCAGCGGCAAGCCTGTTGGCCGTCGCTCGCGGACACGGGCAGAAACAGGACATCCGTTTCGGAGGCGACGACCCTGATGCGTCCGGATTGTTAAAGAACCGCGTACCGCCCACACGGGCAGCACGACCTTCCGCCAGGAAGGATTTCGCTCACTGCTCCAGTGACGTCGTTTCGACAATGACCTCGAACTGTTCGAGCACCTCCGGCCGGCGCTGCCGGATGTATCGGGCGACCGACTTGTTCTCCAGCAGCTTGGTGAGATACCCGCGCGCCAGCACGAGCAGCAGCACGTCCTGCCCGTAGGACTGCTCGACCAGTTTCAGTTGTCCTTGGATGTTTCCCATTTCGCGCTCCATCTTCACCATCTGTTCCGCCGTGACGCCGGATAGCTTCCGTGGCCGTTTCTCGCTGACCAGCAGGTGCGGCGGCGTGGCCGCAAGCAAGGCTTCGGCGTAGGCGACCGTCATGTTGTTGGCAGTGAGCATCAGTTCCACGCACTCGACCTGCCGGGTGGGTTTGAGTTTCCGCAGCACCGAGCCGAGGTTGGCGGCGAAGTGCTGATCCTTCAGCATCTCGACCGCCTCCGGGCAGATGCCTTCGAGCAGGCTCACTTTCTTGTGAATCAGGCTGATGTCCACGTTCAGTGCCTTGGCCAGTCGCTCGGGCGTAACGCCACGCTCGACCGCGCGCCGGAGCATGTGGTGCTCCTGAATGGACGAGATGCGGTTGATCCGGTTGTTGTAGGTGTAGCTTTCGTCGTCGGTCGCGATCAGGCACGGTGCGTCGACGTAGCCGAGCTGCCGCAGCGCCAGCAGGCGCATGTGCCCGTCGAGCAGGATGTGCGTGCCGGTGGCCTTGTCGGCCTTGCCCACGCTCAGGGGTTCGATCAGACCGACCGCTTCCATCGACGCCGTGATCTGCTTGAACTTTCGCGAGGTATGCAAGCCCTCCGGCGTCTTGCGCGACGGCAGAATCCGATCCAGAGGAAGCGTCAGTGGCTCCGGGATGAACCCGATCGCGGTCTGGCTCATACAGCGTGGCCTCCGGCCCAGACGCGCTCGGCCAGTTGCTTGGGCAAGGTGTCCAGCCCTTCGGCGCGCAGCAGGTTGGAAAAATGCTCGTCGGCCAGCAACTGGCGCAGCGCCTCGATTACGAACAGCAGGCGCTGTTGCGTGAACTCGGCCTTCTTGACCATCAGCTTCTGTCGTTCCACCTCGTGCTGGTAGTTGCGCACCAGGCTGGACGTAGTGACGGATGCGCCTTTGCGCGAGGGCCGGTGGGCCAGCGTTTTGCCCAGGGCGCTACGCCGCTGGAGAACACGCCGTGTCTGCATCAGTTGCCCGCCGCGCAACTGGCCGGTTTCGTAGGCATCCTGCAACGCGGCTTGCACTGCTTTTTCGTCGCTTGCGCCTGCGATGGTGATGGCGACATTGAGTGGAACCCTGCCGGCCTCGACGGCGGCCAGCAGGCGTTCCTCGCCTTTCTCGAAGAGGAGCAGGATGCCTTTGATGTAGTCGAGGCTCAGGCCGGTTTTCTGGGCGATGATGCGTTTGTCGTAGCCCTGCTGGTTCAACTGTTCGATGCTCATCAGCAATTCCAGCGCGCTGTATTTCCTGCGAGCAATGTTCTCGGTCAGGCTCATGATGAAGGCGTCCTCGTCGTTGACCCGCACCACCAGCGCCGGAATCTCTTTCTCGCCGAGCGACTTGAACGCCTTGAGCCTGCCTTCGCCGCAGATCAGCAGGTAGCGTTTGCCGTCATCCAGATCGTCGCGCGGCGTGACCGTGACCGGCTTCTTCAGGCCAAGGCTCTTGATGTTGCTGACGATCTCCTCGAACACGCGGCCATTGCGGTCGCGCGGGTTGAGCACGGCGATCTGGTCGACCGGGATCATTTGCAGGTCAGTGCTGTGGTGCTGTCTGGTCATGCGGCCCTCCGGATGCGGCTGCGCTCGGCCATGCCATAGAGGTAGCCTAGGCTGTCGAAGCGGTAGCTCTCGAACTCGATGCCGTTGTGGTCGGCGAGATGGATGCGTGGCTGCCCGAAATCCAGACGCGGCAGTAGGTAGTAGTCCAGCGCGGCCTGATTGCTGTCATCCAGACGTACGGCGACTGTGATGTCCGGCGCGAGGCTGGTGTCGAAGCGCACCTTCCAACGACGGCGGCCGTTGTCGAGCAACTGGCAGCGCGAAAGTACCAGCGAGACGGTGAACTCGCGGTTGACCGTGAGCAGGTCGGTCGCCGGATCGCGCACCACCGCACCGCCGACCTCGGCGATCATCCGCTCGGTCTGGCCGACGATCTCCGGGTGCAGGCGGCGCAGGAACCGGTTGACCTCCAGATACTGGTAGTCCCGATCCGGCGTGAAGCCCACCGTCTGGTAGGCGCGGATCAGGCTGCCGAAGCGGTGCGCGTAGGCGGCCGCAGACGGCATCCCTTCGGCCTCGTCGATGATCAGGCCGGAAAGGTAGCCGTGCTGCTGGAACAGCCGCCGCAGTCTCTCGATCAGTTCCTCATCGGTGAAGCGATGCGAGCGCTCGCGCAGGATGCCCTGCGCGGTGTAGAACAGGTCGGGCGGCACGATGCCCTCGAACGCCCCTTCCTTCTTGATCCACATCTCCGGGCTGTTCACCACCCGCGTCTTCTTGAGCTTGAAGGAGCGGCGGTTGTAGACGTTGTTGCCGATGTATTTCTCGTTGGAGAGGACTTCACGCACCGTGGCTCGCGTCCAGTCGCGTCCGAGGTCGGTGCGGACGCCCTTCGTATTGAGCCGGTCGGCGATCTCGAATTCGAGTAGGCCGTCATCGACGAACCAACGGTAGATATGGTTCACCGTGGCGACTTCCTCGTCCGGGCCGGGCTGCAGGATCACGCGGTCGGTTTGCAGGCTCTTGTGTTCGCCGCGCGAGAGCTGCCCCTTCACCGAGCCTGACTGGTCGATCAACACGCGGCGCAGGCCGTAGCCCGCTGGCCCGCCTTGCCGGAAGCCGAGTTCGATCAGGCGGCATTGGCCGGCGAACACTTTCGCCGACAGCTCGCGGCTGTATTCGCCAGCCATCGCGCGCTTGACGCCTTTGACGATAGTGGACACGGGCGAGCCGTCGTTCTCGAACTGCTCGGCGCAGTAGGCCACCTGAATCCCGGCGCGGCGGCAGATGTATTCGTAGTAGGCGCTTTCGTCCGCGTCTTGGAATCGGCCCCAGCGGCTCACGTCGTAGACGAGGATGATCTGGAAGTCGGCTTTGCCGGACTGCACGTCCTCGATCAATTGCTGGAGCGCCTGCCTGCCGTCGATGCGCAGCCCGCTCTTGCCCTCGTCGGCGTAGGTGCGGACGATCTCGATGTTGCGCCGAGCGGCGTACTCGCGGATCTTGTCGCCCTGGTTCTCCGTCGAGTATTGCTGGTGCTCGGTGGACATGCGCACGTACTGCGCGGCGCGGAGCACCGGCCCTGACCCTGGTGGGCTTGGAGGCGATTCGTTCGATTGCATAGACCCGGTCACTTCAATGGTTGACGTTCTCGGGTCTGCCATTTCCTTCAATGGACATGCCGCCGCCTAACGGCGGCAACGCACACGGTTGGAATCGTTGCCATGCAGGATGTTCGAGAGCCCGTTTGGAAGTGACGTTACGGGCAGACCGCCGGGGTGTCGATCAAGTCCTCTCTTGACACGTCCATCTTGCACGGACACGTTACGCAGATCGGCGTGATCTCGACGACCCAAGAATCGCCGTTTTCCCTCGGAAAAGCTGGGTGCCGTGTGATCCGGTACAGGCCCGTCGGCAGGTCGCACGCATCCATCTTTGCAAGATCGGCTTCTTGGCCCTGATCCCGCGACCGCTGCTGCTCGCGGTTGCGTTGTTCGTACTCGGGCCGGGCATCACGGTAGTTGCGCCAGTAGTCCTGATTGCGCTGCGACCACGTCTGCTGGGCGGCGCGCTGGTTGATCCGGTAGTCGGGGTCGGACTGGAGCTTGGCCCGCTGCCACTGGCGCTTGCGGGTTCGTTGGCAGTCGGGTGCGGAACAGAAGGCTTGGTCGGGTACTTGTGGGCGCGGTTCGAAGGGCTTGCCGCAGCAGGTGCAGTGTCGGGTCATCGTTGGGGTCTCCATGCAAAATCCGCATGGAAGCCGCGACCGACCGTGGCGCTGGACGCGAGGTTTGCTGCGTCTACATGGTGGACGTCATCGAGCGGCTCGGTTCAACACTGGCCCCAAGGCCGTTCGCAGCCGGTCCACAACGGCTACCAGGGGCTCGGGGGCAAGCTCGTTCTTCTTGATGAACGCCTGCCACAGCGCCTGCCGCGAATGATCGTGCGCGAACTCGTCCGTCAGGCCGACCGGCAACTCGGGGGGCACCGCCATGCCGCGCCGCTCGAAGGTGGCCTTGACCGCTTGGGCCAGCAAATCGGTGTCCAGGGTTTCGCGCTCCAGCAACACCGACAGGTCGAGGTAATCCTTCACCCGGCTGTTGGTCATGCCCAGCAGCGCGATGGCGTGGAGCTTCTCCGCGATGACGGTGTAAACGGGATAGGTTCGCAGACGCGGCGCAGGCAGATCGTCCAGCAGCACCGGGTAGGTCGCATCGACGGGGCCTGGCGTCACGGCATCGCCGAAGCCGATGTCGATCTGCGTCTTGCACCGGGCCTTGGCCAGCTCGCCGCTGATGAGGACGCGCGCTCCGGCGTATCCAGCTTCCTTGCGGATTTCCTCGGCGACGACCGAGACCGGGTCGAACACGATGCCGTCGTTCACCGCGACGCTGGCGATGTCGCGGAAGGCCTCGGCCACGGACTCCAGATCGCTCGCGCCGAAGCCGAGCAGGTCGGCGTCGCGCGTGGCCCGGTGCGGCATGTCGTACCAGAGCGCGAACAGCAGCGCGCCCTTGAGCAGAAAACGATCCGCGTGCCCGGACTGGCTCAGGCGGTAGAGGATGCGCTCCAGCGCGAAACGGACCAGCACCTGATTGAAATCCACGCCCTGCGCCTTGGCGACGTTGAGCAGGCGGGCGCGCACGGAAGCCGCGACGTTGTTCATTCGGTGGCCTCCAGATAGGGGCGCATCACGTTAGCCACGCGGCAGATCTTCGCGTAGCGCCACAGGTCGTCCGCCGTGGCCTTGCGCTTGGCGCGCGCGTCCTTCAGCGCCTCCAGCGCCACGTCCAGGCCGATCTTGTTGCGGTGCTTGAAACAGTCCACGACCGTCTTGGCCGCGCTGTAGACCCGCAGCTTCACGTCGTCGCGCAGGTGTTCCTCGACGCCGGCCGTGTAGACGTCGCCGGTCATCTGAACCATCTTGACCGGCGGATAGTCGATTCGGGGCACGTGACTGCCGCGCGGCATGGCGATCCAGATCTGGCGCGGCAGTTGAGTGGTCAGCTCATGGAATTGCAGCGCGGTCAGCAGGCAGAACACGGCCTGTGGCACCTTCGTGGCGACGGCCGCGAGGCCTTCGTCTTCCGAACCCTGATGATTGGGCAGGCGGTAGAGACCGCGCCCAACCTTGTCCAGAAGACCGGCGGCGATCAGGCGCGTCAGGACGACCCGGGGTGCATCGATGGCGTCCAGATCGCTGGCGCGCAGCAGCCCCTTCTGGCTGGCCAGATCGAGGACGCGCTGGGTGTGGGTTTCGGTAAGCATGGTGGCAGTATGTTCCGTTTATTCGTCCAATGCAATATTGTGACGAAAAATAGGAACAGCCTCGTGCCGCCGTGTTTGGTTCCGTTCTTGGAGATCGAACCGCAGACCATCGCCACCCGAACCAGAAAGGAAGTGCGCGGGGGCGTCCAGTTTTCCCTCGGATGCACCCGTTATGTATAATCACACCTACGGTGCGCCGGCCCGTGTGGCAGGCTGGTTTCCTCTTGCGGGGAACTACACCACCACTATTCATGCGGGTTTCAGAGGATCCACTCTGGAATTTTTTGAAATCCGTGTGCAATTCGTTGCACACAAGCCCCCTGATTTTCCGCAAATCGCCCCCAAGAGTGGGTCGGATCCCGTCCGGACGGGGATCCCGTGGGCTTGCACACGAAACCACAGGACTGCGGCTACCGCACCGTTCCCCAGCCTGACGGCCATCTCCTTCGCCATCAGGCCGTCACAGTCGCGCGAGCTGCCGTCAGCCCCGCACATGAGAAGCTGCTGCGCTGCGCCGCGCCCGTCCTGTCATGGATCGCCGCCTTCATCAGTGCGGTGACGCCGTGCTCGCGTTGGGCTGCTGGCAGGGGTAGCTCCGTTTCGGTAACAATCTGTACCTACCTCGCTATGCCAGAACCTTGGTGAGACCAGAGCACTTTATATGCTACAATAGATATTGTGACATTATCAGTTATATGCAATAATTTGCATTAATCGGTTTTGGCCGATATGCTGTAAATATCTGCTAAATAGCATAAATTACAAAAATGGAATTCGGCGTTCACTTTGCGGAACAACTCCGGCAGCACTTGCGTGCGCTGCGTAAGGCACGCGGCCTGACACAGTCGCGCCTGGCGCAGAAGTTGGGAGTAGGCCAGTCGCGCGTCGCAGATATCGAGGCCAACCCGGGCGCGATGAGCGTCGATCAGCTATTTAGGGTGCTAGCGGCGCTTGACGTGCAACTGGTGTTGCGCGACAAGCAGGCCGCTGCTTCCATCGAGGAACCGTCTCCGCGTGAGCCTACAGCCTCCGATGGATGCACCAAGCCTCCTACTCCGAGAGGCTCCTGGTGATGTCAGAGCTGTGGATATGGATGAACGGCGAGTTGGTTGGAAGGTGGAGCCGCGGTCGTACCGGCCGTCATCTTTTCATCTACGAAGCGTCGTGGCTGGAATCGCCGCGCGTGCGGTCCCTTTCCCTGTCGCTGCCCATTACGCCGGGAAGAACGGTCGAAGGGGATGCCGTCGGCCATTTCTTCGACAACCTGCTGCCGGATGACGAGCGCATCCGCAGGCGGCTCGGCACGCGCTTCAGGACAAAAGGCGCTGAAGCCTTCGACTTGCTCCAGGCCATCGGCAGGGACTGCGTCGGCGCAGTGCAACTGCTGCCCCCGGAACAGAAGCCAGAGGGATTTGATCGTCTGTCTTACGAGGCCCTGACGGACGCCGATGTCGAGGCCATTCTGCAGGGGGTGACGGCCGAAGTGGGCCTTGGTGAGCATGAAGACGACGACGACTTCAGGTTCTCGATCGCCGGCGCACAGGAAAAGACGGCGTTGCTCCGCGTGGGCGGGCAATGGTGCAGGCCGAAAGGCGCGACGCCGACGACGCATATCCTCAAGCTGCCGCTGGGCCTGGTTGGCGGGCGCCGGCTCGACTTGTCGCATTCGGTGGAGAATGAATGGCTCTGTGCGCAGATTCTCGCGGAACTGGGCCTTCCTGTCGCTAAAACAGAAATCGGCCACTTCGGCAGCCAGAAGGCCTTGGTCGTCGAGCGTTTCGACCGGCAATTCATGGAGGGCGACTGGATTGCGCGGCTCCCCCAGGAAGACTTCTGCCAGGTCTTGGGCGTCGCGTCCGGGAACAAGTACGAAGCGCATGGTGGCCCGGGCATGGCCGAGTGCCTCAAGGTGCTTTCCGGAAGCCAGGCCACGCAATCTGACGGACAGGTGTTCCTGTGTGCCCAGCTCGCATTCTGGTTGCTGGCGGCAACCGACGGGCACGCAAAAAACTTTTCCATCTTTCTTCAGCAGGGCGACCGCTATCGCCTGACGCCTCTCTACGACGTAGTGTCAGCCTGGCCGGTAATCGGCGATGGTCCAAATCAGGTGCCCTGGCAAAAAGCCAAGCTCGCGATGGCTGTTCGTTCGAAGAGCGCACGTTACAAGCTTCGGGAGATTCAGCCCCGCCATTGGCAGGAACTGGCGCGCAAGAGCGGAGTGGATGGCGCTTGGGAAGCGATGGTCGCGATGATCGATAAAGTCCAAGTCGCCGTAGAGAGGGTCACAAGCCGGCTGCCAGTGAATTACCCCGCTCGGGTGGCTGAAAAAATCTTCACGGGTTTACGGACCCAAACGAAGGTGTTTCAAGAGGGGATTGCGGGTCACGAGAATGCGCGCAGTGTCGTCTGACATTGTGTTAGAAGCGCGGCAAAATCTGCTCCTCCCGTGAATGTGTTGGATCTGAATACGGGTCAAATCCTCGGCGCTCTCGGAACCCAGCAATTCCTGCCGTTGGCGGCGTTCGGATGCCATATCCGTATGGTTAGCCGTGTTCCGGGTGCTTGTATTGTTCCAGCAGGCGGTCACACCGCGCCGGTGGCCAGTGCTCGCAGAACTGGGTGTAGCGGTAGGGCTGCCGGTCGGCGTTCTCGGCTTGATACTCTTCCCACAACAACATCAGGGTAACGCCCTTGCGCCGCAGTTCCTGGTGGATGCGGCCGTAGTCGGGCATGGCGTAGCTGGCCGGTTTGGCGGGCTTCGCGAGCAGGCGTTGTTCCAGCCCGGCCTCGCCGAGGGCGCTGATCGTCGCCCAATCGAGCCCGGCGGCACTGGCCAGGCCGGCGTACTTGGCGACGACGCCCTTGGAGATGTGCAACGCCGCGGCGATCTGCTCGTGCGAGAGCCTGGCGTCCAGTTTGAGACGCAATACATCCTTGATCTTACGCATAGTCATCCTTGGTGCGGGCATCGGCTTCTCCGGCAAAAAAGCCGGGAAGTTTACCCGCGTGGGTTGGTGCTATGCGCAACACCGTCACGCCGTGCTGCGGTTCCGTCACGGCATCGTGACCGACCGTTTCGGTCCCTACCCAAGATCGGTCATGTTCGGCCGAAATCGCCGATCACGATGCGCCGAAAACACCGGTCACGATCATCCGAAATGGGCGGTGCGTTGGGCTGAAATGCCCATGTGGCTGGCAACTCCTGTAGTGGGAGCGACCGAGAACGATGCAGACGCAAAAAACCGCCCGGGGGCGGTTGCCGAGCATGGCTCGACGCGGTCAGGCTGGATCAGCGGGAAGATCCAGGCGCAGGTCGTTTGGGAGCGAGCCGGCCGCTCAGCTTGAGGCCGTCGCGCATATTCAATGCAAGCAGTGAAAAGTTCACCGCGCCGGCCAGCAACTCCACGCCTTGCAGGGCATAGAACATGCCGTCGAAACGCCCCGCATTGGCCCACGACGCCAGAACGAATGCGCTGGGCAGCAGTATCAGCAGGCCATTGGCCGCCACGATCTTCATTCTCTTCCCCTTGACACCGACAAGGCGGCCGCCACGGCCCTTCGCGAGCGAAAAACCACTGCCGCCCGTGGCCGCCATCGACGGGATCAAAAGCCACATGCCGCTCAACACCGCGTTCTTGACGGCAGCGACACTTACCGGATCCATGAAAAGCTCTGACACGAGGGTTGAGAGCCAGAACGTGGTGATGCAAAGGATCGCGACGGCTCCGAAGATGGCATGCAATTTCGATTTCATGGTTGGGCCTTTGAAAATGGGGAAACAGTCTGCAACGCGCGCAGCATGGATTCGAGCGTTCGGGCGGCGGTGTTGGCTTTGCTGACCGGGATCAGCGCAGCCAGTCCGGCAGCCTGCGCGGCCCAGAGGGCATCGGCCTTGCGGTACCGAGCCCAACCTTCCGGCGTCAGGGCGTAGAACGGCGAACGCTGATTCGCTGGATTCGGGTGCGGTTTGACAAGCCCCTGCTCAGTCAGCAGGTTGAGTTGCTTTTGTGCGCCCTGGCGCGTGACGCCCATCGCCCCACCCACCTGGGGTGCCGTCAGTGGCGTGTCGGCAAGGGCGATCGCACCCAGCACCTGCCACCGTGCACTGGTGAGGCCGAGCGGCGCGACCAGCTTGTCACCCCAGTGAAGCAATACGCCGTTCAGGCGAAACACCGCCAAGGTCAATTCGGTCACTGCGACGGCGTTGTGGTCCGGTACAGAAGTAGATAGATTTCGTCGTTTCATGACAACCAGTTTCCATCAATGGAAACTGGTTGTCAACTAGCAGTCTTGTCCAACGAGGTAGAGCCTAAAGCCAGGCGCGAGATGCCACTGCGGATTGAGTCTGGAGGGTACCCGGGAGCGGCGGTTCGAGTACCGTCGGCTGCCGCGCGCGGACCGCGGCCCTGTGCTGGCCTACTCGCATGTCCTGGCGTCTAGAAGCGCCTGCCAATGGTGAGCGTGCCGTAGACCGGCACTTCCTTTTGTCCGTGGAACTCACGGGTCCGGTGATAGCGCGCCAGGGCAATGCGCCAGCGGCCGTGAACCATCGCAACGCCGTAAGTGACGTCAGCCACGAAGGGGCGCTTGTCCACGCGGTGGCTGGATCGAAACGTATTGCCATCGAGCGTGATGTCGTACAGGACGGCACGGGCATCGTAGGCAACGAACACATGCGCGCTTCCTGCATGGCTGGTGGGTTCGTGCAGGGGAGACGTGTTCTCGCCGGCCGGGCGCAAGGGGGCGGTTCCGAAGTCGTCGGGCAGTCGCAGGCCGAAGCGCAGTTCGCCGCTCAGGTTCGCATAGGTCGCGAAATTGCCCAGGCTCCCTCCCCAGTGCCGGGTGAGATCCCCACCCCAGCCCGTCGCGCTCTCACGCCGCATCACACGCGTACGACGTTCATGGATCAATTGCACGACCAGCTCGTTGTGCAGTTGGTTGTCCCAACCATGAAACCTGCCGATGCCGAGCAGGCGATGCCACTCGCTCTGCGCCTCTTCGGCGTGGGCGGCAGGCCCCACCACGCCAAGGCGAAGCTGCGACGTGCGCAGGGTGTCGCCGCGACGGGCGTTGTAACCGGCCTCTCTTGAATTTCGAGTGGGTAACGGTGGATTACGAAGGCAGCCCGAGGCCGGGGGTCAAGGGCGGGCGAAGCCCGGCGAAGCGAACCCTTGACGCTTGGAATCGGGCTGCCTTCGTAATCCACCGTTACCCAC
>AMWB02037649.1_pt1 | contig 16526 bp, 15 predicted proteins | sample 200311 | NCBI WGS metagenome assembly AMWB02 (sample SAMN02737377, study PRJNA173069) | bioreactor metagenome | biome: anode biofilm in microbial fuel cells | place: USA: California | collected 2010-12-16 | reverse complement strand
AGCGGCGCGGCGAGCGGCAGCATCGTCTCGGCATTGCCGCCCCAGCCGTGCAGCACGGCGACCGCCGTCGCCGGCGCATGGTCGGCCGGAATGAACCAGCCGCGCAGCGTCCGCCCGTTGGCCGTCGGAAACGAGACGGTGCGGAAGGGCAGGCCGAAATCGCCGGGGTTGCCACGCTCGGCCACGCGCGGCGCGGCGAGCCCGCGCCGGACGAGCCAGCGGGCGGCCAGCAGCAGTCCGGTCAGCCCGAGCAGCAGGCCGAGCGCCGCCATCGCGTTCAGACCGGCGTCAGCTTGGCGACCGACAGCGCCAGCCACTTCATGCCGGCGTTGCCGAAGTTGATCTGCACGCGCGCGTCGCTGCCGCCGCCTTCGGCGTTGACGATGACGCCGAGGCCGAACTTGGCATGCATCACCGTCTGGCCGATGCGGAAGCCGGCGTCGCTTTCACTCCGGCGGGCGGGGGACGGGAAACCCGGCGCTGGCGAGGCGGCGCCGTAGGTGGCATGGCCGCTCCGGCCGGCCCGCGCGGTGAGGAACTTGAGCAGCGCCGCGGGAATCTCGTCGATGAAGCGCGAGGGCAGGTTGTAGCGCGTCTGGCCGTGCAGCATGCGCGTCTGCGCGTGGCAGAGGTAGAGGCGCTGGCGTGCGCGCGTCACGGCGACGTACATCAGGCGGCGCTCTTCCTCCAGTCCCCGTTCCTCGACGAGGCTGTTCTCGTGCGGGAACAACCCTTCCTCGAGGCCGCAGATGAAGACGACGTCGAACTCGAGGCCCTTGGCGGAGTGCACGGTCATCAGCTGCAGCGCGTCGTCGCCTTCGCCGGCCTGGTGTTCGCCGGCCTCGAGCGCGGCGTGCGCGAGGAATGCGATCAGGTCGGCCGACAGCTCGCCTTCGGCGCTCGCCGTGCCTTCCTCGGCGACGAAGCTGCTGGCGGCATTGACCAGTTCGTCGAGGTTGGCGAGACGCTCCTGGCCTTCCTTCTCGTGCTGGTAGTGCGTGCGCAGGCCGGAGAGGTCGAGCACGTGCGCGACGAGTTCCGGCAGCGGCAGGCTGGCGGCCTCGCGCAGCCTGGCGAGCAGGGCGGCGAAGGCGGCGAGCTTGGCGCCGCCGGCGCCGGACACCTGCGGGATCGCCGCGTGCAGGCTGCCGCCGTGCGCCTTGGCCGCGTCGGCCAGCTGTTCGACGCTGCGCGCGCCGATGCCGCGCGTCGGGAAGTTCACCACGCGCGAAAATGCCGTGTCGTCGTCGGCGTTGGCGATCAGGCGCAGATAGGCGAGCGCATGCTTGATCTCGGCGCGCTCGAAGAAGCGCAGGCCGCCATAGACGCGATAGGGGATGCCGGCGTTGAACAGTGCGTGCTCGAGCGCGCGGCTCTGGGCGTTGCTGCGGTAGAGCAGCGCGATCTGGGAGCGCATGATCCCGTCGCGCACCAGCGCCTTCACTTCCTCGACGATGAAGCGGGCCTCGTCGCCGTCGGACCAGGATTCATGCACGCGGATCGGCTCGCCGGCGCCGGCCTCGGTCCACAGGTTCTTGCCGAGGCGCGAGGGGTTGTTGCGGATGATGGCGTTGGCGGCGTCGAGGATGTTGCCCTGCGAGCGGTAGTTCTGCTCGAGGCGGATCAGGTTCCGCACCTTGAACTCGCGCTCGAAATCGCGCATGTTGCCGACGTCGGCGCCGCGGAAGGCGTAAATCGACTGGTCGTCGTCGCCGACGCAGAACAGCGCAGCGCTCTCTCCTGTCAGTAACTTCAGCCAGCGGTATTGCAGCTTGTTGGTGTCCTGGAACTCGTCGACGAGGATGTGGCGGAAGCGCTCCTGGTAATGGCGGCGCAGCGGCTCGTTGCGCTCCAGCAGTTCGTGGCAGCGCAAGAGCAGTTCGGCGAAGTCGACGACCCCCTCCTTCTGGCATTGCGCCTCGTAGGCTTCGTAGAGTTCGACGCGCTTGCGGGTGTACTCGTCCCAGGCTTCGACCGCCGCCGGGCGCAGGCCGGCCTCCTTCTGGGCATTGATGAACCAGCACAGTTCGCGCGGCGGGAACTTCTCGTCATCGACGTTGAGGGATTTCAGCAAGCGCTTGACGGCGGACAACTGGTCGGCCGAGTCGAGGATCTGGAACAGCTGCGGCAATCCGGCATCGCGGTAATGGGCGCGCAGCATGCGGTTGCACAGGCCGTGGAAGGTGCCGATCCACATGCCGCGCACGTTGATCGGCAGCATCGCGGCCAGACGTCCGAGCATCTCCTTCGCCGCCTTGTTGGTGAAGGTGACCGCCAGGATGCTCTGCGGGCTGGCCTGGCCGGTCGAGATCAGCCAGGCGATGCGGGTGGTCAATACGCGCGTCTTGCCCGAGCCGGCCCCGGCCAGGATCAGGGCATGCTGTGGCGGCAACGTGACGGCCGCCAGTTGCGGTTCGTTAAGTCCGTCCAGTAAATTCAATGGGTTAGCTCTCTGTGGTTGAAGCGCGCAGTCTACTCTTCCCATTGAACTTTTTGCCCGCCACCCCATCTCATGGTTAAATGCTGCGGCGCAACAAAATTGCGCGACCGCGGCGAAAGGAGCCGACCATGAAGACGACATCCGACAATCCGAAGATTCTCCCCTGGCTGGCCCACAAGGCCGGGATCGGGTTGCCTCGCGCCGAAATCCTCTGGCATGCGGCGCAGCGCCATGCCGCCCATGCGACGGGCGAAAGCGAGACGCCCGCCTACTGGCAGGCGGCGATGGATCGCCTGCTGGAACTGGTGGCGGCCGAAAGCCTGCGCGAGGACGCGGCCTCGTTCGGCTGGCGCCGCTGGGCGCGCCTCAACGAAAGCCTCTGGCAGGCGCCGCTCGCCGTGCTCGACGCGCTGACGCTCAACAGCCAGCGCGGCTGGCGCAGCTTCCGGCCACTCTCCTTCGGCTGACGCCCTTTTCCCGGCCGGAACAGGGGGCGGGCGTATAATCCGCCCTCGTGTCGAATCGTGCGCCCAGCCTCCCGGCCATGCAGGAAAAATACCAACCCAGCGTCATAGAACAGGCCGCCCAGGCCCACTGGAACGCCACCCGTGCGTTCAACGTCGATCCGGACCCGGCCAAGCCGAAATACTACTGCCTGTCGATGTTCCCCTACCCGTCGGGGAAGCTGCACATGGGCCACGTGCGCAACTACACGATCGGCGACGTGCTGGCCCGCTCGCACAAGATGCGCGGCTACAACGTGCTGCAGCCGATGGGTTGGGACGCCTTCGGCCTGCCGGCCGAGAACGCCGCGATCCAGAACAAGGTGCCGCCGGCGCAGTGGACCTACGACAACATCGCCTACATGAAGAAACAGCTCCAGTCGCTGGGCTTCGCCCTCGACTGGGAGCGCGAGCTGGCGACCTGCAAGCCCGAGTACTACAAGTGGAACCAGTGGCTGTTCCTGCGCATGCTCGAAAATGGCATCGCCTACAAGAAGACGCAGGTGGTGAACTGGGATCCGGTCGACCAGACCGTGCTCGCCAACGAGCAGGTGATCGAAGGCCGCGGCTGGCGCACCGGCGCGCTGGTCGAGAAGCGCGAGATTCCCGGTTACTACCTGGCGATCACGCAGTATGCCGACGAGCTGCTGGCCGCGCTGGACACGCTGCCCGGCTGGCCCGAGCGCGTCAAGCTCATGCAGGCCAACTGGATCGGCAAGAGCTTCGGCGTGCGCTTCGCCTTCCCCTATGAACTGGACGGCAAGCAGGAGAAGCTCTGGGTCTACACCACGCGCGCCGACACGATCATGGGCGTGACCTTCGTCGCCGTCGCCGCCGAGCATCCGCTGGCCACACGCGCAGCGCAGAACAACGCCAAGCTCTCCGCCTTCATCGAGGAATGCAAGCGCGGCTCGGTGATGGAAGCCGATCTCGCGACGATGGAGAAGAAGGGCATGCCGACCGGCATCTTCGTCGATCATCCGCTCACCGGCGAGCAGGTCGAGGTGTGGGTCGGCAGCTACGTGCTGATGAGCTACGGCGAGGGCGCGGTGATGGCCGTGCCGGCGCACGACGAGCGCGACTTCGCCTTCGCCAGGAAATACGGGCTGGCCATCAAGCAGGTCATCGACGTGCCGGGCAAGCCATGGTCGCTCGACGCCTGGCAGGAGTGGTATGCCGACAAGGAAAACGGCGTCTGCGTCAATTCCGGCAAGTACGACGGCCTGAACTGCCAGCAGGCCATCGACGCCATCGCCGCCGACCTCGCGGCGAAGGACCTCGGCGGCAAGCAGGTGCAGTTCCGCCTGCGCGACTGGGGCATTTCCCGCCAGCGCTACTGGGGTTGCCCGATCCCGATCATCCACTGCGATGCGTGCGGCTCGGTGCCGGTGCCCGACGAGCAGCTGCCGGTGGTGCTGCCCGAGGACTGCGTGCCGGACGGCTCCGGCAACCCATTAAACCGCCGCGACGATTTCCTCAAGTGCAGCTGCCCCAAGTGCGGCAAGCCGGCCCGGCGCGAGACCGACACGATGGACACCTTCGTCGACTCGAGCTGGTACTACGCGCGCTATGGCGTCGATGCCGCGACGCGCGCGAAGAACGACAGGATGGTCGATGCCGGCACGGCCTACTGGATGCCGGTCGACCAGTACATCGGCGGCATCGAGCACGCGATCCTGCACCTGCTGTACTCGCGCTTCTGGACCAAGGTGATGCGCGACCTGGGTTTGGTGAAGCAGGACGAGCAATTTGAACCATTTGCCAACCTGCTGACGCAGGGCATGGTGCTCAACCACATCTTCAGCCGCCGCACCGACAAGGGCGGCATCGAGTACTTCGCCCCCGAGGAAGTCGATCTGGTGCGCAACGAGGCCGGGCATGTTACTGGCGCAACGCTCAGGGCCGACGGTTCGCCCGTCGATTACGGCGGCGTCGGCACGATGTCGAAATCGAAGCGCAACGGCGTCGACCCGCAGGCGCTGATCGAGCAGTACGGTGCCGACACCGCGCGCTTCTTCATGATGTTCGCCTCGCCGCCCGAGCAGACGCTGGAGTGGTCCGATACCGGCGTCGAGGGCGCCTACCGCTTCATGAAGCGGGTGTGGGCGTTCGGGTTCGCCCTGAAATCGCAGCAGGCGACAGGCGAGGCAGGCGGGTTGCGGCGCGAGATTCATCTGCTGCTCAAGCAGGCCAACTACGACCTCGGCAAGCTGCAGTTCAACACCGTCGCCTCGGCCTGCATGAAGATGCTCAACGCGCTGGAGAAGACCCCGGCCGACCCGCACGCGCGCGAAGGGTTCTCGATACTGTTGCGCGTCCTGTCGCCGATCGCGCCGCACATCGCCCATGCGCTGTGGATCGAGCTCGGTTACGGCGACGACATTCTCAATGCCCCCTGGCCGGAGCCGCTCGAGGAGGCGCTGGTGCAGGACGAGCAGGAACTGGTGCTGCAGGTGAACGGCAAGCTGCGCGGCAGCCTGCGCGTGAAAGTCGGCGCCGACAAGGCGGCGATCGAGGCGGCGGCGCTGACGAACGAAGCGGCGCAGAAGTTCATGGAAGGCAAGCCGGCGAAGAAAGTCGTGGTCGTGCCCGGCCGCCTGGTCAATATCGTCGTCTGAACGAGGCCTGTCATGCGTACACTGGTCGTCCTGCTCTGCACCGTCCTGTTGGCGGCCTGCGGTTTCCAGCTGCGCGGCAGTTACGACCTGCCATGGGACACGCTCAACATTAGCGGCGTGTCGGATAACAACGAACTCTATTTCCAGATCAAGCGCGGCATCGAGGCCGGCTCGGCGACGAAGGTCGTCGACGACCCGAAGGAGGCCAAGGCCTCGCTGGTGGTGCTGCGCAACGAACAGCACAAGAGCATCCTTTCGCTGTCGGGCAAGGGGCTTGTGCGCGAGTTCCAGCTGACCCGCATCTTCGCCTATCGCGTCGTGGATGCCGGAGGCAAGGAGTTGCTGCCGCAAAGCCAGATCGTCTTGCAGCGCGACATGACCTTCGACGACACGCGCATCTTCGCCAAGGAGGCGGAAGAGCAGATGATCCAGCGTGAGATGCAGCAGGATCTGGTGCAGCAGCTGCTGCGCCGGCTCGCCGCCGGCAGCCGCGCGCTCAAGGGTTGACGGCGCGGAGCTGGCCGTGCGGCTGCGCCCTGAACAACTCGCCGCCTTTCTCGAGAAGCCGCTGCAGCCGCCTCATTCTTCATTATTCGTGCTGCACGGCGACGATCCGCTGCTGACGGTCGAGGCGGGCGACGCGCTGCGCACCGCCGCGCGCAAGCAGGGCTTCGAGGACCGCACGGTGCTCGTCGTCAGCCCGTCCTTCCGCTGGGAGGAGTTGTTCCACGCCGCCGGCAACCTCTCGCTGTTCGGCGGCCGTACGCTCGTCGACCTGCGCATCCCGACCGGCAAGCCGGGCCGCGACGGCGGCGAGGCGCTGCAGCGCTACTGCGCCGCGCCGCCCGCCGACACGCTGACCCTGATCACCCTGCCCGAGATGGACTGGCGCGCCCAGAAGGCTGGCTGGTTCACCGCGCTCGCCGCGGCGGGCGTCGTGATCGAGTGCAACGCGCCACCACTGGCCCAGCTGCCGCAATGGATCGCGCGCCGCCTCGCCGCCCAACAGCAGTCGGCGCCGCCCGCGGCGCTAGATTTCATCGCGCTGCACGTGGAGGGCAACCTGCTCGCCGCGCATCAGGAGATCCAGAAGCTCGGCCTGCTCCATCCGCCGGGCGCGCTGACGCTGCAGCAGGTCTCCGCCGCCGTGCTCAACGTGGCGCGCTACGACATCGACGACCTGAAATCCGCGCTGGAGGCGCGCGATGCGGCGCGCTGCGCCCGCACGCTCGATGGCCTCAAGGCCGAGGATGCCGCGCCGCCGCTGGTGCTCTGGGTGCTCGCCAACGAGGCGCGCAACCGGGCCGATCATCGGACAAAAGCGGCGCGCCGCGCCGCCCTCTTGCACGCCGCCCGGATTGACCGCATCATCAAGGGCCTGGCCCAGGGCGACCTGTGGGACGAGTTCCTGCAGCTCGCCATGCGACTTACGAAAGCTGCCACATGAACGCTCACATGGATATCGCCACCTATATGCAAACCCTCGGCCGGCAGGCGCGCGCCGCGTCGCGTCTGATGGCGAAAGCGAGCACCGCCGCCAAGAACGCCGCGCTGCTGGCGATGGCGGCCGGGATTCGCGCCCGTCGCGCCGAGTTGCTCGCCGCCAATGCCGAGGACGTCGCCGAGGCCAAGGCCAACGGCCTCGAGCCGGCCATGCTCGATCGCCTGACCATCACGGAGAAGAGCGTCGAGGCGATGGCACAAGGTTTGGAACAAGTGGCCGCGCTGCCCGATCCGATCGGCGAGATCAGCGACATGAAGTTCCGCCCGACCGGCATCCAGGTCGGCAAGATGCGCGTGCCGCTCGGCGTCGTCGGCATCATCTACGAGGCGCGCCCGAACGTCACGGCGGATGCCGCCGCGCTGTGCCTCAAGTCGGGCAACGCCGCGATCCTGCGCGGCGGCAAGGAGGCGCTGCGCTGCAACCAGGCGATCGCCGCCTGCGTGCGCGCCGGCCTCGCGGCGGCCGGGCTGCCGGAGACGGCGGTGCAGGTGGTCGAGACCACCGACCGCGCCGCGGTCGGCCATCTCGTCGCCATGCCCGAGTTCGTCGATGTGATCGTGCCGCGCGGCGGCAAGGGCCTGATCGAGCGCATCAGCCGGGAGGCGCGCGTGCCGGTGATCAAGCACCTGGACGGGAATTGCCACGTCTATGTCGATGACTCGGCCGATGCGGCCAAGGCGCTGAAGATCCTCGAGAACGCCAAGACCCAGCGGCTGGGCACCTGCAACACCGCCGAATCGCTGCTGATCGCACGGCCGGTCGCCGCCTCGCTGGCGCCGAGTTTGTGCGCGATGCTGATCGCGAAGGGCGTCGAGATCCGCGGCTGTGCCGAAACGCAGGCGCTCGTGCCGCAGGCCAGGGCGGCGACCGAGGAGGACTACTACACCGAGTATCTCGCCGCGATCATTTCCTGCAAGGTCGTCGCGGATGTGGACGAGGCGATCGCCCACATCAACAAGTATTCGTCCGCGCACACCGAGACGATCGTCACCGAGGACTACACGCGGGCGATGCGCTTCCTGCGCGAGGTCGATTCGAGCTCGGTGATGGTGAACGCCTCGACGCGCTTCGCCGACGGTTTCGAGTACGGCCTCGGTGCCGAGATCGGCATCTCGACCGACAAGTTCCACGCGCGCGGTCCGGTCGGGCTGGAAGGACTCACGTCGCAGAAGTGGATCGTCTTCGGCAACGGGGAAGTTCGGTCGTGAGCGACTTCGCCGCCGCCCTGTCAGCGCCGACTTTTTCGTTGGGCGTTCACTGCGACGACGATGAAATCACCGAGATCGTCTATCTCGAGCCCTGCGCCGAAATCAAGCCGCGCTCGCTGCTGGCCAAGGAAACGGTGCGTCAGTTGTGCACCTATCTGAAAGACCCGGCCTTCGTTTTTTCCCTGCCGCTCGCGCCCACCGGCACGCCTTTCCAGCGCCGCGTCTGGGCCGGCATTTCGGCCATCGGGTCGGGCGAGACGCGTACCTACGGCGAGCTGGCGCAATCGATCGGCAGCGGCGCCCGCGCGGTCGGCAACGCCTGCGGCGCCAATCCGTATCCGATCGTCATTCCCTGCCACCGCGTGGTCGCCGCGAACCATGGCCTGGGCGGCTTCGCGCGTCAGCGCGGCGGATTCCTGCTCGACGTGAAGCGCTGGCTGCTGCGGCATGAAGGAAGCAGATAGCGGCCTGCTCGACGAGTTCGTCGATGCGCTCTGGCTCGCCGATGGCCTGGCGAAGAACACGCTGGCCGCCTATCGCGCCGATCTCGCGCAGTTCGCCGCCTGGCTGGCGCAGCGCGCCGTCGCGCTGCCGGATGCCGCGGGCGCCGACGTCGACGCCTATCTCGCCTTCCTGCACACGCGCACGCCGCGGCCGCGCCCGGCCACGCTGCGCCGCCTGCAGGCGACCCTGCGGCGCTTCTATCGCTGGCTGATCGAGCAGGGGCGCATCACGGCCGACCCGCTGCTCAACATCCAGGTTCCGACGCTGGCGGAACGCTTCCCGAAGATCCTGTCGGAGCAGAACATCGAGGACCTGCTTGCCGTACCGGACGTCAATGCACCGCTCGGCCTGCGCGACCGTGCGCTGCTCGAACTGCTCTACGCCACCGGCCTGCGCGTGTCGGAACTGGTCGGCCTGAAGCTCTACAACATCAGCCTCGACGACCGCGTGGTGCGCACCTTCGGCAAGGGCGGCAAGGAGCGGCTCGTGCCGCTCGGCGAGATTGCGGCCGACTGGCTGCAGCGCTGGCTCGGCGCGGGGCGGCCCGCGCTGCTCAAGGGCCGGCCGTCGGATTTCGTCTTCGTGACCGGCAGAAGGAACAGCGACGGCATGACGCGCCAGATGGCCTGGACGCTGATCAAGAAGCATGCGGTGACGGCCGGCATCCCGCGCGAGAAGATCTCGCCGCACGTGCTGCGCCACGCCTTCGCCACCCATCTGCTCAACCACGGCGCCGACCTGCGCGTGGTGCAACTGTTGTTGGGCCATGCCGACATCTCGACGACGCAGATCTATACTCACGTGGCGCGTGCGCGCTTGAAGGAATTGCACGCGCGTCACCATCCAAGAGGCTGAAATGAAGACCAACGACCGGCCGCCGGAAACGCCGGCGACGAAATTCCTGCACAAGCACGGCATTGCCCATTCCAATCATCTTTACGCTTATGAGGAGCACGGCGGCACCAAGGTGTCGGCGCGCGAACTCAACGTGCCCGAGCATGCCGTGGTGAAGACGCTGGTGATGGAAGACGATGGCCGCAAGCCATTGCTGGTGCTGATGCACGGCGACCGCAAGGTGTCGACCAAGGAACTGGCGCGCCAGATCGGCGCGAAGAAGATCGCGCCCTGCACGCCCGAGGATGCGCACCGCCACACCGGCTACCTCGTCGGCGGCTGTTCGCCCTTCGGCACGAAGAAGAGCCTGCCGGTGTGCATGGAGAAGAGCATCCTCGAACTGCCGCTGATCTACATCAACGGCGGCCAGCGCGGCTACCTGGTCGGCGTGCATCCGCACGACATCCTGCGCGTGCTGCAGCCGCAGATCGTCGAGGTCGGCCAGCTCTAACCGTTACGCGCCCGCTCGATCTGCACGCCGACGCGCTTGACGCCGCGCGCGATGCCGACCTTGGCGATCGACACCTTGACCCAGGGCGCGCGGAATTCGTCGAGCAGCAGGCCGATCACGAACTCGCCGATGGTCTCGAGCAGATTGAAGTGCCGCGCCGCCAGTTCGGCGCGGATGCGCGCGATCACCACCGCGTAGTCGATGGTCTTGGCGATGTCGTCGTCCTGCGCCGCCTCGTCGGGCACGCCGAAGGTCAGCGACAGGTCGAGCGTCTGCGGCGCGGCGCGCTCGCGATCGTAGATGCCGACGTGCGCCTCGACGCGCATGTCCTCAATGAAGATGAAGTCCATGTGAGCTGAACCGTTAGAATCCGGCCATTCTATGGAAACCCTCGTCCTTTACCTAATCCTCGGCTACCTGATCGGTTCGCTGCCGTTCGCGGTGATCGTCTCGAAGGCCTTCGGCCTGGCCGACCCGCGCAGCTTCGGCTCGGGCAACCCCGGCGCGACCAACGTGCTGCGCAGCGGCAACAAGGCCGCCGCCGCGCTGACGCTGCTCGGCGACGCCGCCAAGGGCTGGCTCGCGATGGCCGTCGTCGCGAAACTCGGGGCTGGCGGGGCGGCGGTCGCCTGGACGGGTTTGGCGGCATTCCTCGGCCACCTGTTCCCGGTGTTCCTGAAGTTCAAGGGCGGCAAGGGCGTCGCCACGGCGATCGGCGTGCTGATCGGGCTGGACGGCTGTCTCGCCCTCGGCGCGGCCCTGACCTGGCTGGCGACGGCCCTCATCACGCGCTATTCGTCGCTGGCCGCGCTGGTGGCCGCGACCGTCGTCCCGACCCTGGCGCTCTCACTGCATGGCATCGGCGCGGTTTCGGTCGTCGTGGCGATCATGTGCCTGCTGCTGATCGTGCGGCACAAGGCAAACATCGTGCGCCTCGCCGAGGGCACCGAAAGCCGGATCGGCAGCAAGAAGAAAGCTTAAAGCGTCGCCAGCGGCCAGCGCGGCCGCACCCCGAAACGACCGTCGCCGGTCACGTCCTCCGTCATCCCCGTCATCAGGCGCTGGGCGCCGGCGAAGGCGATCATCGCGCCGTTGTCGGTGCACAGTTCCATTTCCGGGTAGCAGACCCGAACGCCCGCCGGCGTGGCGCCGGCATCCAGGCGTTCGCGCAGGCGCCGGTTGGCCCCCACGCCGCCGGCGACGACGAGCGTGGAGAGTTTGCGGCGGCGGCAGGCGGCCAGGGCTTTCGTCACCAGGACTTCGGTCACCGCCTCCTGGAATTCGGCGGCCAGATCGGCTTGATCCTGCGTCGTGAGTTCGCGCTCATTTATCCCATTTCGCACGGCGGTCAGCACGGCGGTCTTGAGGCCGGAGAAGCTGAACATGAAATCGCCGCTGGCGAGCATCGGTCGCGGCAGCTTGAATTTCCCCGGCGTTCCGGATTCGGCCAGTTTCGCCAGCGCCGGCCCGCCGGGGTAACCGAGGCCGAGCAACTGGGCGGTCTTGTCGAAGGCCTCGCCCGCCGCGTCGTCAAGCGATTCGCCCATCAATTCGTAAGCGCCCACTTGCGTCACGCACATGATCTGCGTGTGGCCACCCGAAACCAGCAGGGCGATAAATGGAAAACGCGCAGGGTCTTGGGAAAGCAAGGGGGAGAGCAGGTGGCCTTCGAGGTGATGGATCGGCAGGGCGGGAACGCCGAGCGCCTGGGCGAGGCCGGCCGCGAAGCTGGCGCCGACCAGCAGCGCGCCGGCCAGCCCCGGGCCGGCGGTATAGGCGATCGCGTCGATTGCCTGCTTGTCGATGCCGGCCTCGGCGAGCACTTTTTGCAGCAGCGGGGCGAGGCGCTTGATGTGGTCGCGCGAGGCGAGCTCGGGCACCACGCCGCCGTAATCCTCGTGCATCGCCACCTGCGAGTGCACTGCGTGGGCGAGCAGGCCGCGCTCGGTATCGTAAAGGGCGACGCCGGTCTCGTCACAGGAGGATTCGATGCCCAGGACTTTCATCGCGAAATTTTACTTTGACATTCCTCCGGAAATGGCTAGAATCCGCGGCTTTCTTCAACCCACATCCGTCAGGAAACCCGCATGCCCGGTATTCGCGTCAAGGAAAACGAGCCGTTCGAGGTCGCCATCCGCCGCTTCAAGCGCACCATCGAAAAGGCCGGCACGCTCACCGAACTGCGCGCCCGCGAGTTCTACGAGAAGCCCACCGCCGAGCGCAAGCGCAAGCTGTCCGCCGCCGTGAAGCGCCATCACAAGCGCGTTCGCAGCCAGCTGCTGCCGCCCAAGCTCTACTGATCCGCTTCCGCTGTTCGTCGCGAAAACCGCCCCGGCCGCAAGGGGGGCGGTTTTTGTGTTTGCCGAGGAGAAACGCATGACGCTCAAAGCCCGCATCACCGATGACATGAAGGCCGCCATGAAGGCGAAGGAAACCGCGCGGCTCGGCGCGATCCGCCTGCTGCTCGCGGCGATCAAACAGAAGGAGGTGGATGAGCGCGTCGAGCTCGACGACGCCGGTGTGATCGCCGTCATCGAGAAGATGCTCAAGCAGCGCAAGGACTCCATCACGCAATATGAGGCGGCCAAGCGCCAGGATCTCGCCGACGCCGAGAAGTTCGAGGCCGAAGTTCTCTCGGCCTACATGCCGCAGGCGATGAGCATGGAGGAGGTCGCCGCCATCGTCGCCAGGGCGATCGCCGATTCCGGTGCCAAGGCGCCGGCCGACATGGGCAAGGTGATGGCGCTGGTCAAGCCGCAGATCGCCGGTCGCGCCGACATGGGCGAGGTCTCGAAACTCGTCAAGGCGAAACTCGGCGGCCAGTGAGCGGCGCATAATCGCGCCGTGATCCCCGAGTCCTTCATCCAGGAACTGCTGTCCCGCGTCGACATCGTCGACGTGGTCGAGCGCTACATCACGCTCAAGAAGGCGGGTGCCAACTACCAGGCCTGCTGCCCCTTCCACTCCGAAAAGACGCCGTCGTTTACGGTCAGTCCGTCCAAGCAGTTCTACCACTGCTTCGGTTGCGGCGCGCACGGCAGCGCCATCGGCTTCGTCATGCAGTACTCCGGTCTCGGCTTCGTCGAGGCGGTAGAGGAGCTTGCCGGCCAGCTCGGCATGCCGGTGCCGCGCGAGGTGGGCGCTCGCTCGCAGGAGAAGGCCAGGCAACAGCCGCTCACCGAGCGCATGGCGCGTGCCGCGCGCTTCTACAAGGAGCAGCTCAAGCAATCGCCGAAGGCGATCGAGTATTTGAAGGGGAGGGGCCTGACCGGCGAGATCGCCGCCCGTTATGGGCTCGGCTACGCTCCCGACGACTGGCAGGGGCTGCAGCGGGTCTTCGACGACTACGACAGCCCTGCGCTCGTCGAGTGCGGTCTCGTCATCCAGAACGAACAGGGCAGGCGCTACGACCGCTTCCGGGATCGCATCATGTTCCCGATCCAGGACCAGCGGGGCAACGTGATCGGCTTCGGCGGTCGCGTGCTCGGCCAGGGGGAGCCGAAGTACCTGAATTCGCCAGAAACGCCGCTGTTCGAGAAGGGGCGCGAACTGTACGGCCTGCCGCAGGCGCGCAAGGCGATCCAGAGCGAAAACATGGTCCTCGTCGTCGAGGGCTACATGGATGTCGTCGGCCTGGCGCAGAGCGGGGTCGAGAATGTCGTCGCCACGCTGGGCACGGCGGCGACGGGCACCAACGTCCAGCGCCTGATCAAGCTCGCGGATCGCGTCGTGTTCTGCTTCGATCGCGACAGTGCCGGCGACCGCGCGGCACGGCGCGCCATGGAAGTCAGCCTCGAACATCTGGTCGATGGCAAGAGCGTCGAGATTCTCCAGTTGGACGGTACCCAGGATCCGGACGAGTTCGTCCGGCAGCACGGCAGGGACGCGTTCGTGCAGCAGACGCAGAATGCGACCCGGTTGAGCGATTTCCTGGTGCGCCGGCTGACCCTGGAGTGCAACCCGCGGACCGCCGAGGGGCGCGCGAAGCTGGTCAGCGCGGCCAGGCCGCTGCTGCAGAAGATCTCCGCCCCCGTGCTGCGCGTGCAGATCGCCAAGGAGATCGCGAGGCACGCACAGCTGTCGCAGGCCGAGCTCGAAGCGCAATGCGGACTCAAGCCGCTGGCGCGGAGCCGCTTCGCTCCGCCGCAGAGCCGGCTGCGGCCGGCTCCCAACGCTCTCGAGCACACCTTGCTCGCCACCGTACTGCGTCGCCCCGAGCGTGCCGCCCGCCTGCCGCTCGACCTGATCGCGACGGATGTCGCCGAGGGCGCGGCCCTGCTCGCCGTGGCAGACGCGGTCGAGCATGCCGCTCTGCCGAGTGGCAGCCTCGGCCAGCTGGCCGAGCATTTTCGCGGCAGTCCGCACGAGGAGATCGTTGCCGAGCTGGCAGCCCGGATCGAGGCGGACGCCGGGGACGAGGGCGAGCAGGAGGCCGTCTTCAACGATGCCGTCGGCCGTCTGCAGGCGCGTGCCTTGCGCGGGCGGATCGACGCATTGACCGCCAAGGCGCGCAACGGGATCCTTTCTCCCGGGGAGCGGCGCACCCTGGCGGAACTGCTTGCGCGCAAAAGCGCTTGATCTATAAAGTGTATAATTATCCGTTTCGCCGCGATTCGAGTCGAGCCCATGTCCAAGACCACCGCCAAGCCGACCAAAGCCTCCTCCCGTAAATCCACCGCCAAGCCTGCCGCAAAAACTGCACCCAAGACAGTCGGCAAACCGGTCAAGGCCAAGCCTGTCGTCAAGGCCGCTGCAAAACCGGCACCCAAGGCGGCTGCCAAGAAGACGGAAAAGACCGTCGCTCCGGCCAGGCCTGTCCAGAAGAAGCCGGCCGCCAAGCCGGTTGCCAAGACTACGCCTGCCGGCAAGGTCCAGCCCAAGGCGGAGGCCGTCAAGGTCAAGGAACCCAGGACGAAAGGAACCCAGGCTGTTGCGGCAGCGCCGGCCAAGCCGGCGGTCGAATTGCTGCCGCCTGCGCCGGCCATGGCCGGGCCCAAGGTCGCCGAGGCGCCTGCCGCCCAGGGCAAGCTCACCGCCAAGGCGAAAAAGCTCCGCGACAAGCAGATGCTCGCCGCGCTGGAGCAGGTGCAGCCGACCACCGTCGATCTCGAGGCGCGCCGCACGCGCCTGAAGAGCCTGATCACGCTCGGCAAGGAACGCGGTTACCTGACCTATGCCGAGATCAACGACCACCTGCCGGACGACATCGTCGATGCCGAGCAGATCGAGTCGATCATCAGCACGTTCAACGACATGGGCATCCAGGTCTACGATCAGGCGCCGGCGCCCGAGGAGATGCTGCTGGCCGAGCAGAGCACCGCTCCGGTCGATGCCGACGAGGCCGAGGAGGAAGCGGAGCAGGCCCTGTCGTCGGTCGACTCCGAGTTTGGCCGCACGACCGATCCGGTGCGCATGTACATGCGCGAGATGGGTACGGTCGAACTGCTGACGCGCGAGGGCGAGATCGAGATCGCCAAGCGTATCGAGGAAGGCCTCAAGCACATGGTGCTGGCGATTTCCGCCTGTCCGACCACCATCGCCGAGATCCTCGAAATGGCGGGCAAGGTGGCTACCGACGAGATGCGCATCGACGAACTGGTCGATGGCCTGATCGACCCCAACGCGACCGAAGAGGATCTCGAGGCCAAAGCCGGTGCCGAGGACGAAGAAGAGGATCTCGACGAGGAGATCGAGGAGGACGACGAGGATGCCGCCGAGGCCCGCGTGTCCGCCTCGCTGCTGCAACTCAAGCAGGAAGCGCTCGAACGCTTCGCCGTGATCCACCATCTCTACGGCAAGCTGATGCCGGCGCTCGCCAGGAAAGGCTCGCAGGACAAGGGCTACCTGAAGATCCAGAAGCAGATTTCCGACGAGCTGATGAACATCCGCTTCACCGCGCGCGCCATCGAGCGCCTGTGCGATTCGGTGCGCGGCATGGTCGAGGCGGTACGAAGCCATGAACGCAAGATCCTGCATTTCTGCGTCGATAAGGCGCACATGCCGCGCCAGCATTTCATCAAGGTCTTCCCCGGCAACGAAACCGACATGGAGTGGCTCAAGCACGAAGTACAGTCGGGCAAACCCTACGCTGCCGCGTTGATGCGCGCCGCGCCGGCCATTCTCGAAGAACAGCAATCGCTGATCGATCTGCAGAACCGCATCGGCATCCCGCTCAGGGAACTCAAGGACATCAACAAGCAGATGTCGACCGGCGAGGCCAAGGCGCGCCGCGCCAAGCGCGAGATGACCGAGGCCAACCTGCGCCTGGTGATCTCGATCGCCAAGAAATACACCAACCGCGGCCTGCAGTTCCTCGACCTGATCCAGGAAGGCAACATCGGCCTGATGAAGGCGGTGGACAAGTTCGAATACCGCCGCGGCTACAAGTTCTCGACCTACGCGAC
>AMWB02164463.1_pt3 | contig 16568 bp, 16 predicted proteins | sample 200311 | NCBI WGS metagenome assembly AMWB02 (sample SAMN02737377, study PRJNA173069) | bioreactor metagenome | biome: anode biofilm in microbial fuel cells | place: USA: California | collected 2010-12-16 | reverse complement strand
AACCATTTACACAAAATTCTTTACAGGCCCTAAGGAATAATACATTTTGTCAGGCGCAAGCTCAGAATAAGGTTAAATTGCTTATTTCTAACTGTCCGGCCAGGTTACTGCTGCCAAGCAGGCATTATTTTTAAAGCCCGATCATATTTACTTCGTTGTTGAACGTTCATAAATTTCCTCCCGCCATTGTCTTGATCAATAACTTACTCGTGTCCACTATTCCATAGCAGGGGCAAGATACGTAATCTCTGCCAGAGGGACTTCCCATTGTTCACACTGACAGAGCCGTTTATAATCCTCTCCTGAATCATCAGACTGGCGCTGCACTATGGCAAGCACAGTAATTCGTTCGATAGTTTCCAATCGCCCCTTCCAACTCTCACATGCAGCTCGTGAGAGTTGGGCAACAATATTGCCCTTGGCATCATGCAATTCGATGTGGTTTTCTTTTGAGACGGCCTGAAGGTGAACCTTCTGATTTGCGCCCGGAATTTTCCTTTCTTCGGTCTCGAAGAGGTCAGTCTTTGCTTTGACGAGATCAGAAAGCTTCTTATAGCCGTATAGCCTAGGATCAAAATCGGGTTGCAACTTAGTCAGATAGCTGCCGAAGGTGCCAAGATGTGCCCATCCCGCGTCGTCAATTGATTGCTCGAGTGCAGTTAAGACGAACGTCTTGGGAAATTTTAACTTTGGCTCTGTTGACTCGGAAGGAGGCTGAGGTGGAATGGATTTTGGCCCACTCACAGTTTTTGACGGCAGGCCCTCTGACTCGACTTCGGTGCTCGCACGAAGGATTTCAGTGAACACAAATTTGTGGCAGGCATTGCGGAACGCCTCCGGTGTTTTCTTTTCACCGAATCCAAGAACAGTGAGGCCCTCCTCGCGCAATCTCATGGCCAGGCCAGTAAAGTCACTGTCACTTGTGACTAGGCAAAAACCATCAAATTTTCTCGTGTAAAGCAAGTCCATCGCATCAATGATTAAAGTGCTGTCCGTGGCATTCTTTCCTGTCGTATACGCAAACTGTTGAACCGGCTTGATAGCATATCGCTGCAGTACTTTCTTCCAGGAGGAACTTGTTGGGGCGGTAAAATCCCCGTATATGCGCCGAACAGTTGCTTCTCCAAATCTTGCAATTTCTGCAAGAAGGCCTTCTATAACAGTTGCTTGAGCATTATCAGCATCAATTAGAACTGCCAAACGAAGAGTTGGCTCTTCGGACTCAATTTTTGCGACTAGTCGTGGGGATACCAATATGCCTCCATATCTCATTAATTGTCGACTCCTGAAGAGACGCAGAATGTCACAGCCTTAGGAAAACATAAAAAACATCTTACATTTCTGAGGATAATATCACCTAGGATATTTTTATCCAGCTATTTCCGAGTCAAAAAAATTTCTTCTATTTCCTTTTTGAATTTAGGTTTGTTTCTGAAAAAGACAATTATCCAAAAAACGATAATCTTTCTCATGAATAAAAAGTCAACGGATTTGCTCATCTGTTTGCCAACTATGGACACTTTCAGGGTCAAGTTTTCGTTGTGTCATCAAAAAAATAATATTCACACGAAAAGTCATATATCCCCATAATTTTTCCGAGACCATTTCATTCTCGGAAAGCACACCAGGTGTTGATCTGCCCATAATTGCGCAAATAAATGACCTCCAACCGGCACGGTATGCCCAAATTATCATCATCACCGGTAATGTCGGAGAATATTGGATTCGCTTGCACATCACTTCATTTACTGACGATCTAACATTTGAAGATACTTTCCCCACTGTCATGAATGCGCAAAACACTGACGGAACTTGGTCGGATCCGACACCTGTTTATGACGTACGCGGTATCAGACAACACAAGATGGCGTATTTCCTACGTGCTTATCCGGAATTTTTATACACCCCGGAGGCATTTCCGGCACCGTCAGAAAATTCTCTTGGGGCGTGGCCGGTAAATATCCCCTAACGGGACGACAGGATGTCTGCAAGCGCGTTGCGCAGCACTGGATGGGCGAAGTGAAATCCCGACAGCAGCGCTGTTTCCGGCAGAACCCGCTGGGAGGAGAGCAGCACCTCGGCAAATTCCCCCAGGGCGATTTTCAGGGCGAATCCCGGAACCGGAAGCAGGGCGGGTCGGTGCAACGCGGCGGCAAGCTGCGCGGTGAACTCCCGGTTGGTCACGGGATTCGGCGTCACGGCATTGATCGGGCCTTTGATGTTTTTGTCGCCTGCCGCATGGAGCATGAGGCTGACCAGGTCATCAATATGTATCCAGGACATGTACTGATCGCCGCTGCCCAGCCTGCCGCCCAGCCCCAGCTTGAAGGGGAGAAGCATCTGCGGCAGTGCGCCGCCGTCGGCCCCGAGCACCACGCCGATCCGCAGTGAAACAACTCTGATGCCGAATTCTTCCGCCTTGCGCGCCTCCTCTTCCCAGGATTTGCAGACCGTGGCCAGGAAATCATTGCCGGCCGGGGACGATTCGTTGAGCATTTCGGCTCCGCGGGAACCGTAATAACCGATGGCAGAGGCGCACAGCAGCGTGGCCGGGGGATTTGGTGTCTGACCCAGGGCGGTGACCAGGTTTTTGGTCCCCTCCACCCGGCTGCGCAGGATGCGATCCTTTTTCTCCGCATTCCACCTCCCCTTGAATACGGATTCTCCCGCCAAATGAAAAACCGTATCCACTCCGGAAAAGACGGCGGGGTCAAGGGGGCGGCCGAGATCCCATTGCCGCGCTTCGACCCCCTGCATCTCCCGTTGTATCCGTGCCGGATTTCGTCCGAGAAGGATCGGAGTGTCAAGCCGCGCGGCAAGATGTTTGCCGACAAAACCGGTTCCTCCGCTCATCATCGCTTTCATGGTGTATTCCTTTTGTTTGTGATTGGTTGATCGCACCCGCAGATATTTTTCCGGGCCACTGCATGGTCTCGCCGAGCAAAGGCGCGGTGTCATGGTTTCTTCAAAGTATACGACAAACCGTTTGCCCATGGAACCGTCATTTTCGACTTGCCTTTATCGAGCAGGCAATGGCTGCCCGCGACCCGGATTTGAAAAAAGCCGTTGCTCTTTTCTATTACCACGCCGTAAATTTTTTCGCTGACGTGCCGAACCTGTTTCCTTTGCCGGGAGGCTCATCCGGGGAGGGTGTAACTTTAATGAAAAATAGTTCCCATCTGTGCTGACTTGATTAAAGGGATTTGATGATTATAAATTTAATTAAATAATTAAATATTCCCTTCTCAGGTATCCGGAGACTGTTATGAATGTGATAGAATATTGCCAGACGGTGGTGGGAGAGCTTGAAAATTGGCGGAAAAGACTGGCGTTGCTGGACCATAAACTTGCCGAGCAAAGCGGGAAGATGCAAGGGAAGGCCCTTGATGAATTCGAAGAGCTTCATGTGATCATCGCCGCCCTTGACGAGCGGGTGCATGCCTTGCGAAATACCTGCCCCATCTCCCGGCGAACATTGCCCCGCAATGAAACGATTGGCCCAGTGACGATCAACTGGGATGCGGCCATGAAAGTCAAAACTGATTCAGGTTGCGAAGGCTGAAACCGCCGGAGTTGCCGGCTGTCCCCTTGTGCGGCCGGTGACGGCCTGTACTACATGCTTTGATTGATGGCCGGTTTCCTGTTGCCGGCCATCCTTTCCGTACCAATCCGTCCCGTCAGCGGCAAGACCCTGCGATGATCGTCGGCGGGCGTCAGGGTTTTGCCCGTCCATCTTACTTGAATTCAAAAACCGTTTCGTTTTTTTTGAGAAATTTATGCTCGCTGCGGGCAATTTCTTCCAGATAGGAAGGGTCATTGCTGATTTTGTCCAGTGTTTCCTGGAGTTGACGGTTTTCTTCCTTCAGTCTGGCGTTTTCCGCCTGGACGTTCTCCATCTGTTTTTTTGCGGCACGATATGCTAAAATGCCGTTGGGCGAAAAAGTCAGCCACAAGGCAACCGCGCATAATGAGAAAACACAGAAAAAGACGAGCAGTCTGATTTCTTTTGTGTTGAGGAGTTTGCTGTTATTTGTCTGGCGCATAGTCACGGTCATGTTAACAAAGAAACTTGAATCGTAAACCAAAGCAGGGAAAAGGAAAAGACAATTTTGAGCGGGAGGCCGAGGATATATCTTGTCAGTGCCTGTCTGGTTGGTTTGCGGACGCGCTATGACGCTCTCGTCAAGCCTTGCGATGGTTGTCGTTCGTATATCGGGGACGCGGTGTGGATTCCTGTTTGCCCGGAACAGTTGGGAGGCTTGCCGACTCCCAGGCCGGCGGCCGATATTGTCGGCGGTGACGGGTATGATGTTCTGTCCGGCCGGGCCCGGGTTGTCACCGGCAGCGGCATGGATGTCACGGCGCAATTTCTCCAGGGAGCACGGCAGGTGCTGGCGATTGCCGGAGGCCGGCGGATTGATGAAATCCTGCTCAAGTCAAAGAGCCCATCCTGCGGCATGGGTTTGAGATTCGGCGTCACCGCCGCCCTGCTGCGGCAGCATGGTTTTGCCCTGAAGGAATTCTGATTTTGCCCGCTTTCTTTACTTCTGATACCAGGAACCGTCCGGTTTCTGCAGCCAGGTTCCGCCAGGGGCCTGTTCGGCAATCTGCAGGGCACGACGGGAACCCACCAGTCCGGAGTCCACCCCCTGTTTTTTGGCAATGGCGTCATAAACCTGGCGGCGATCGTTATTTTCGTCCTTGATCAGTGCTTCCTGTTTTTTTTCACCCCCGCGGAATTCCAGAAAACCTGCATTGTTTTCTCCTATCACCCCTGCCGCCTTCAAGCTGGTAAGTGCCGGCAACCGTTCCTTCATCCTGTTTTTTACATCATTGCCCGCGGCCAGGCAGGAGGCGGAAAAGGAAAATAATACGGCCAGGAGAACAAAAATAAGAAAACGAACAGGCGTTTGCATCTTCATGGTTCTATCCTTTTGGTTATTGCTGAGCATTGTCAATGTCTTCGAAAAAGTTATCCAGTTCCTTGTCCACTCTGATATTGACGTCAATGGTGATGTGAATCGGCTTTATTTCCACCGGTGCAACCTGGATCTCATGGCGGGAATCGATTTCATGCTTGGTGCAGGCGCACAGGAGAAGCAACGGCAGGGCAAGCAGCACAATTCTGGGGCGCATTTAATTTACTCCTCTTGTGAAGAAATTACCTTTATTCGGCCTTTCTATGCAAAAAGTCCTTTATCGATTTATCATACTCGAGAAAGGTGTTCAAGGGGAAACGGAAATTGACGTCCAGCACAATCGGGTGGGAAATTCCGGCGGTCCGGCCGTCTTTGTCCGACAGACGCTGAAATGCGCCGCTTTTGCTGTCGTAGGAAAAGGGCAGGGGAGAGGCGGGTTTGCCGTCAAGGTTCAGTTGCATGACCAGGGTTTCGTCCTCGCTGAACAGATGCAGTTTGGCCCAGTTGTAGGAAAAGTTGCGCAAAGCCTCCTGGGCGAAAGCGAGCTGGCCGAACTGGGGGTTGGTCAGGGGGATGGCCTGGGTCAGGAAATCGCCGCCGCTGATGCGGATGACACCGCCTTCTCCCGGGGTTGAGTAGAGAAAACTCGGTTCAAAGGTGATTTTTTTGTCGGTGAAGAGAATGGGAATGCGGCCGTTGACCGTGCCCTCTCCCTCGACATTCTTGATGCCTGCCTGGGAGAGGATGGCGGCAAGCTTCAGCTTATTGCAGTAAAAAACCATTTCCGGCTGCAGATGCTGCTCTGAAAAACGCATGGCATAGCTGGAGATCGTTCCTCCGGCCCAGTTGAAAGTCGCCTTTTCCAGAAAAAATGAGTCAGGTGATTCAATGTTGAAGTTGACCGTTCCGCCGTCAAGTTGCAGATCGCCGATGTTTGCCCGGCTGAAGCCAAGTTTCTGATTCGGCGCACTGCGAAGACGCGGCAAATTGGGAAAAGTGATCGCTGTTTCAATGCCCGTGATCGCTGTTTTGCGGCCGGCCAGTTCGACTGCCCCCTCGTGAACGGTTATTTGTCCGGTGCCGGTCGGTTTGTCGTCGGCAAAAGTCATGCCTGCCTTTGCGGCAAGGGCCCCGCTGACGACCATGTCCGCGGCGGCCGGAAGCAGTTGCCGCAATGAAAAGTTGTGCAGCCGGGTGAGGGGCAAATCAACGGCAAGCTCCATCTTGGCCTTGTCGGCATTGAAATCGGCCGACATCGTTGTTGTCGCCCGTGCCCCGGGCAGAAAATCGGTGTGGAAATCACCCTTCATGATCATACTTTTTTGCTGCTGATTGATCCGTCCGTTGAAGCGGCCGATGAGCTGGTCGCGCCATCTGATTGCCTCAATCGTCACCTTGCCTTCCTGCGTCTGTTCGGAAAAGGGCAGGCTGAAAGGCAGAAGCAGACGGCTGTTGCTGATTTTCACCTCGCCTGACGGCGGGATAATCGACACTGCGCCAATGCCGATATCCGCCCGACCGTGAAATCCCTCTCCCGGTTTCCCTGTTGTCTCGATGGTGACGGCACACTGCGGAATTTTGGCCTGGAAATCATCATGGTTCATTTCCAGGGACAGGAGGCAGCGGGAGGTGATATCGATCAGGTCAGGCCGCAGGGAGCCGTGTACGGAAAAAGAAGATGAATGGACATGAAGTTTCGTGCCGCCGCTGTGAACGGCAAGCTGAAGGGGCGAGCCATTCAGCTCAAACTTCAGGGGCTCCGTGCTGTTTGGTTGGGTTGCCTGAAAAGAAAGGGTGAAAGGGGTTTCGTCATCCAGGGAGACGATGATGTCCCGGTGCGTCATTTGTCGGGCGTGAAACATGACGCTGCCCTGTAACTCCGCCGGAAAAAAGGGGTTGAGGTGCAGAGTGCCGCTGCCGTTCATGTTGATCGTGGTTTGTGGCGCCAGTCGGGCGAGGATCGGCCCGTGATCGGCAAAAAGACGGGGATTGAGGTCCGGCGCGGCAAGCTCGAAGTGGATCGTGCCGGCGTCGGCGTCGTACATGCCGGAAAGCCGGATCTCTTGTTCCCGTGGGAAGATGGTGATGGTGAAGGAAAGTTGCGTGGTGTGGGCCGGGGGGTCCTGCCTGTCCATGTCCGCGGCAAAGGGGAGGCGAAAAAGCTCTTTGTCGGTCCGGCAGATCAGGGTCGCCTGGCGGATGCGTATCTGTTTCACGGAAAAAGGAGGATTTTGCCGGGAGCTCTTTTTTTCCGCCGCGGGTTTTTGCTGCAAGTCGTCAAGGATCTGCTGCAACCGCGCATCATCGACAAGCAGTTTGTTGCCGGCGAGGCGGCAGCGGATCTCCACGCCGCTTAAGGTTATCCGTTCAATTTCCTGTTTGCCGATCAGGGCGCCGAGGGAATAGTCGACGTCCAGGGATGAAACCTGCAAAACAGGGGATGGCTCGGAACCCAGGAAAAATCCGCTGTGTATTCCCGTGCGTCCGATAAGGATCGGTCGGGCCTGCAAGGTGCTGATGCCGTGATCCGCGGCAAGCGAGGGCAGGAGCCGGGCGGAAATATACCAGGGCAGAGTGAGGGTGAACAAGGCCCAGAGCGCGAGGGGAACGACCGCAAAAAGGATGGCGAGCAGGAGCAGGAGGCGTTTTGTTTGAGCCGGCATAAGGGACGCCTAATGGAGGTATTGCCTTGCGGCGGAAAAACAACGGGATCTTGTTAATTCATACTATCGCACTTTCAGCAATTTCAGAATAATAATTCCGGTTTCATAAAGAAGATACAGGGGGCCGCCCATGAGCAGCATGTTCACCACGTCCGGAGTCGGGGTGAGCAGCGCGGCGACAATGCTGATGGCGAGTATTGCATAGCGCCGGTTTTTTTCAAAGGTAGAGCGGGGGCAGACGCCGGCGCGGGCGAAAAAAACCATGAAGATCGGCAGTTCGAAGATAAGGCCGAAGGCCAGGACGAAAACCGTGACAAAGGAAACGAATTTCCCCACGGAAATAATCGATTTCAGCTGCTCCGATTCAAAGCCGAGGAGAAATTCTATCCCGAAAGGCAAAGTGACGAAGTAACAGAACAGGGTGCCGCTGTAAAAAAGGATACAGGTAAAAAAGATAAAGACCAACAGGGCCTTGCCGGACAGGCCGAAAGGACGGGCCATGGCCCGCCAGAAGCAGGTGACAATCCAGGGCATCAGGCAGAAGAGGGTGGCGAAGAGGGCCAGCTTGACATGGGCGAGAAAGGGTTCGGCCACGGTGAAAAAGGCAAGCTTCTGGTCAAGATGATTTTGCATTCCGCTGAAAAGAGCGGGAGAGATGAAATAAAATCCCAGGGTGCCGAGAGCAATGCCGAGGGCAAGCGAAAGAATGGTCTTGCGGATTTCCAGCAGGAAACCGAGCAGCTTTTTGCCCGGGGGAACACTCTGTTCTTCCGGGTGGTCGCTTTTGGGGAGTGCTTGTGGGTTCAAAGGCTCATTCATTCGCCATGCAGGGCACGGAGAAAAGTGTGTGCTCGGAGTTAGATCGTGGTTTCCCGTTCATTGAAATATGTTTCAATCAGCCGGTCGACCGCTGACCGCAGCAATGCAAGATCCGTCATGGCACTTGGGCCGCAACCCGACCTGGTGCCGAATTCTTCCAGATTGTAGAGGGTGTTCAGGTACAGATCCCGCTGTGCGGATGACGGGCGGAATCCCTGTTTGATTTTTTCATGCTGCAGCAGGGACAGTAAACAATCATTTGCCGCGTAATAGTCGGCCAAGCCCTGGTCGGCAATCCACAGCTCCAGGTTTATCGTGTCCGGCGCGGCAAAGCCGTGGCAGTGGGGTTCCTTCAGCAGCACAAAAAAGGCATGGTCACAACCGTTTTCATCACGCCGGGCGCCGCGCCCCAAGGGATAGGTGCGGCAGGCGGCCGGGCGGCCGGGATAAACCCGGCATCCCTGCTCCGAGACAAAGGGGCAGCTTGCCCTGCCGTCGTCAATCATGCCCAGATAAACATGGGGAAAGATGTCCCCTTCCTCGAATTCCACAACCGCGTAACGGTCCAGAAATTCCTTGCCGGAAATCTTTAATTCCCTGGACAGGCGCAAAACATCGTAGGGCGAAAGGGCCAGGTCCAGTTGCCGGCAGCAGTCGGTGAAACAGTCCACTCCCGGATGGCAGGCAAAGGTGAAATTCTCTCCTTCCCGCAGCCGGGAGACATGCTCCGACAGATGCAGATCTGGTTCGTCCGTCATTTTTCTTTCCCAGCTCAGGCAGCTTTTTTCTGCCAGAAAATCAGCAGCGGGCTGGCGACAAAAATCGAGGAATAGGTGCCGACGAGAATGCCGATCAGCAGGGCAAACGTAAAGTCGTGGAGGACCGTGCCGCCGAAGAAATAGAGCGGTACCAAGGCGATGAGCGTAGTCAGCGCGGTGGCAAGGGTCCGGGTCATGACCTCGTTGACACTGTTGTTGATGATGCCGCCCAGGTCAGGGTTCTGGATCTGTTTGTGCAAGTTTTCCCTGATACGGTCAAAAACGATGACTGTATCATTCAATGAATATCCGGCCAGGGTGAGCAGGGCGGTGATGATGAGCAGGGTGATCTCGATGTCGAGCATCCAGCAGATGCCCAGCACCAGCACGACGTCATGGAAGGTGGCGATGGCCGCCGCCATGCCGAACCGGTAATCAAAACGCAGGGCGATATAGACGACGACACCGGCCAGGGAGATGAGAATTGCCTGCAGTGCCTTTTCTTTCAGCGTATCGCTCACCGAGGCGCCGATTTCCGACTGGCTTTCCAGGCTGAATTTGTATTCCGGCAGTTTGTCACCCAGAAAGGCGGTGATGATTTCCGTGTCCTTGCCGACGATCTGCGCCGATTTCTTGATTTTAACGATCAAGCGGTTTTCGCTGGTGACCGGCTGCAGGTCCACTCCGTGCAGGTCGCTTTCGGCAAATGCCTTGCGCACCTTTTCCAGGTCATAGGACTGCGCGGCCTGGTACTGCAACAGGGCGCCGCCGGCAAAGTCAACGCCGATATTGCCCTGGCCCCGCATCAGCTGCACGAAGGAAAACAGTCCGATCAGCGTCATGACGGCGGAGACGGTAAAGGTGAATTTGCGCATTTTCATGTAGTCAAGATTGGGTTTCTTAATGAGATGCAGAAACTTGACGGGGCGCAGAAGCCTTTTATAGTGCAGGGTGTCGTACACCATCTTGGTGCAGAAGAGGGTGGTGAACAGGTTTATGGATACGCCGAGGGTCAGGGTGACGGCAAAACCCTTGATCGGTCCGGTACCGAAGAGAAAGAGGGCAAACGAGGTGATCAGGGTGGTGACATGGGAGTCGACAATGGTGGAAAAAGCCTTGTCAAAGCCGGCCTCCACCCCGGAGCGCATTGATTTGCCGATATCGAATTCCTCCCGCATCCTCTCGAAAATAATGATGTTCGAATCAACCGCCATGCCGATAGACAGGATGATACCGGCGATACCGGGCAGAGTGAGGGTCGCCTGCAGGGCGGACAATCCGCCGAAGAGGAAAAGGATATTCAGCACCAGGGCGCCGTTGGCGATCACGCCTGACAGCCGGTAATAAATAATCATGAACAGGATGACCAGGGCGGTGCCGAGCAGGCCGGAGGAGATCCCCTTGTTGATTGAATCCTGACCCAGCGAGGCGCCGATGGTCAGATTCTGGACAATGGAAACCGGTGCGGGCAGGGCGCCGACCCGCAGGATAATGGCCAGGTCCGCGGCCTCTTCATAGGTGAAGCTGCCGGAAATCTGGGCGCTGCCGCCCAGGATTTTTTCGCGGATGACCGGGGCGGAACGCACCACCTCATCAAGGACGATGGCCAAACGGCGGTTGACGTTTTTTTCCGTGATCTGGCCGAAAACCTTGCCGCCCCGGCCCGTCAGGTCAAGACTGACATAGGGCTCGTTAAAGTTGCCTCCCACCCGCACCTGGGCGTCTTTCACCATTTCGCCGGTCATCAACACCTGATTTTGCAGGAGAATGGGGGTTTTGATCTCGCGGCCGGTCTGCTGGTCTGTTTCTTTTTCAAAATAGATCTGGGTGTCATTGGGCAGAAAGCGTTTGATCGCCTCGTTGAGCTTCTCCCGGCTGTCCCCTTCGCGCCACTGGCCGGCGGTCACCGCCTGATTGATCAGTCCGGGCAGGTCAACGCCGCTGTCATCCACCACCTTGAATTCCAGCTGGGCGGTCTGGCCGATCAGGCTCAGGGCCCTTTCCGGGTCCTTGACGCCGGGCAGCTGGACAATGATTTCGTCCTTGCCCTGGCGGACAATAACCGGCTCGGCAACGCCGAACTGGTCTATACGGTTGCGGATGATCTCCAGGGACTGATTGACCGCATTTTTATTGATAAAGTCGATCTGGTCGTCATTGAGGGTCAGGGTGACGCGGGGAAAGGATCCTTCAACCGTCTGGACGTCGATAGTAAGGTTGGGGAAATCGTCCTGCACCAGCTTTTGCACCGTGTTCGCCGATTCGGCGTTGGGCAGGACGAAGACCACTTTCTGCTTGTCACCGGAGGCACTCTGGACCACCGATATCTTCTGGTCCTTCAGGTTGTTTTTCAGGTCCTGCGCGGCGAAATCCAGGGAGTTTTCAATGGCCTTGTCAAGGTCGACCTTGAGGACGAGATGCATGCCGCCCTGCAGGTCAAGGCCGAGATTCAGCCCCTCGGGCGACATGTATTTTTTCCACCAGTCCGGCAGGTTGCCGTAAAAAGTGGGGAGCAGGGTCAATCCCGAAAAGGCGATAAGGGTGAAGAGGAGAAGAAACTTCCATTTTAATGATTTATTCATTCACAGTGCTCCTTTGACGGCCTGGTGCATGATTTGTCTGGATTTATACGCTGCGAGATTATACTCCAGATGCCACAGAAGTCAATCGCATGAATGTTCAATTGAGGATTTAAGTTTTTACCATTATGGTTTATGGTATGTGATGAAGTTGGTCTTGCAGGTCGGCAGCGCATTTTTTTTGTCATTGACGGCGTTCCGCATCCCTGTTATCTGGATCAACCTGAAATATGGCATTGTCAGCTGCTGTCCTTTCCGGATAAAACATGGCCCTGATGGGTGTTTATGTCAATACCGGTAGAGCGAAAAGCCTACCATTCAACACGGACTGTAAGGATGAAGAGAACTCCGAAGAAGTATCAGGAAAAGTCGAGTCTGGAGCTTGCCCGCATTATCAGCGGGGCCGCTCTCGATAAAAAAGCCGAGGATCTGGTTATCCTTGATGTGCATGAACTCTCCTCGTTTACCGATTATTTTGTCATCATGAGCGGTCGCTCCACCCGTCATGTTCAGGGTCTGGCGGATGCGATCGAAAGTGAACTCCGCCTGAAAAGATTGCAGGAGGGCACCACCGAAGGGGCGCAGGAAGGCTTTTGGGTGCTTCTTGATTACGGCGATGTGGTGGTGCATATTTTCTATCATGAGGAACGGGCCTTCTACGACCTTGAAGGGTTGTGGCATGATGCCCCGAGAATCGGCGTCGAGGAAGAATGACAGGGGGGCCATGATGAAATATATCAGCACCAGGGGAGGGATCTCCCCCATATCGTTCAAGCAGGCGGTGATGATGGGGCTCGCCACGGACGGCGGTTTGCTGCTGCCGGAATCGATCCCCCAGGTGAGCGAAGAGACGATCGCGGCCTGGCGCGGCCTGTCCTATCAGGATCTGGCCCATGCCGTGCTTTCCCTTTTTGTTGATGATATCCCCCCGCGGGATCTCAAGGAGCTCGTCGATCGCTCCTACGCGACCTTCACCCATCCGGCAATCACGCCGCTGACGGCAAAAGGCGATGTGCATATCCTTGAGCTGTTTCACGGCCCGACCCTTGCCTTCAAGGACGTGGCCCTGCAGTTTCTCGGCAATGTTTTTGAGTATCTGTTGAAGGAGAGCGGGGAAAAGATGAATATTCTCGGCGCCACTTCCGGGGATACCGGCAGTGCCGCCATTTACGGCGTGCGGGGCAAGGAGCGGCTCAATATTTTCATCCTCCACCCCCATAAACGGGTCAGCGCCGTCCAGGAGCTGCAGATGACCACGGTCATTGACGCCAATGTTTTCAATCTGGCGATCCGCGGCACCTTTGACGACGGGCAGTCCATCGTCAAGACCCTGTTCAATGATATTCCCTTCAAGGAGAAGTATCGTCTGGGCGCGGTCAACTCCATCAATTGGGCCCGCATTCTTGCCCAGGTGGTTTACTATGTCTTTGCGGCGCTTAAGCTGAGCGGGCCGGGCGGCAAGGTGGATTTTTCCGTGCCCACCGGCAACTTCGGCGATATCTTCGCAGGGTTTGTGGCGCGGCAGATGCTGCCCGGCCGGATCCGCCATCTGGTGCTGGCCACCAATGAAAATAATCTGCTCAGCCGGTTTGTTCAGCATGGCGACTATTCGCTGGACAAGGTGGTGCAGACCTCAAGCCCCTCCATGGATATCCAGGTGGCCAGCAATTTTGAGCGCTATCTCTATTTTCTGTATGACCGGAATGCGGATCGCACCAGGGAAGCCATGGCTGCCTTCGCGACAAGCGGCAGCCTGCGGTTCAGCGCGGCGGAGCAGAAAAAAATCCAGGCCGCTTTTCTCACGGCAAGCGTGAACCGGCAGCAGACCAGTGAGGTGATTGGTGATTTTTACCGGCGGAACGACTATGTGCTTGATCCCCACACCGCGGTAGGCGTTGGTGCGGGGATCCGGCATCGTGATCCGGCGGTTCCCATGGTCTGCCTGGCCACCGCCCATCCCGCCAAATTCGGGGATGCGGTGCTTGCCGCCATCGGCCGACCGCCGGAGATGCCGGAAAGCTTCCGTGATCTGCACGGTCGGGAGACCCGTTGTCGGGTGCTTGATGCCGATGTGGATCAGATCAGGGAATTTGTCGAGCAGAACGCCATTTGAGCCGTTGCCGGCCTTTTTGCTTTACTCCGTGCCGATGGTCACCGTAATGTGCGTTTCACCCTCCAGGGGCATGACGGCAATGTTGGCGGCCCGCCCGTCCTTTTCATAAATGAGGATTGTCTGGCCACCCATGTTCATGGAGGCCTGTTCAGCCCATCCCTGGGAAACCATCTGCTCCTTGTAGCGTGCCGCTACTTTTTCCACCCCGTCGGGCGTCGTCAGGGAAACGGAATAGCCGCCGGTCACCTCGACGGCTTGCACCGCCTTGGACGGCTGGTAGAGGTATACGTCGGCCGGGAAGTCCTTCGGAATTTCTGTTACCTCGCCGGTGGTGACGGAATATTTTTCACCCTCGGTTTCTCCGGTGATCTTCATCCCCTTTTTCGCGAGGTCCACATCCGCCTTTCCTCCGGTTTCCTTTTCGATCTGTTTTTCAATGACCTTTTCTTCTGTTGAGTTTCCGCATCCGTTGACCAGGAGCAGACAACAGCACAACGCCAGATAAAATTTTTTCATTTTCAGCCTCCCGTGAAAGTTATTTTGCTCACTTTAATTTGAAAGGCGTAGAAAAATCAAGCTGTTAATGTATCATCCCGCCGATTTGCAGCAATCCTGCTCCGGTAAATCCCTGCCGGCGGAGGCAATCCCGGATCGGCTGTCGCGGTGTCTTCGGCGTGGGCACGCAATTTTTGCCCGGCAACAATAAAAAAAGGCCGGGACACCCCATCCCGGCCTTTTTAAGAGGAAAAATGATTTCAGCGCCTCTGCCATGGCGGCCATGTCAAAGGGGCTGAAGAAAAGGTTTTTGGGATTACTCGGTGACAACGGGGGTGTAGCGAATAACGATATTGTCGCCGGCGAAGCTGTCGGCAACCGTGATCCAGAAATTGAGGCCCAGGTTGGCCGCATCTTCAATGTAATCCATATACATCGGATTGGTGGCCTCGCCTGCGGCAACGGCGGCGATGGCCTCGTTGATACTGCTGTAGACCGGCTGTCCGAAAGCGGCTTCCAGGTCACCGAGTACCTCGGGGGTGCCGGGGGTGGTGCCGCGGAAGGTAACCCAGGTGCCGTTGCAGGTAAAACCGGTTATGTCGTCGCCGCTGTGGGTGCCGACGTGAACGAGGTTGGCGGAGTCGGCGCAGTTGCCCATCAGGATGTTGTCGGTGTTGATGTCGCCGTCATCATCCCAGAAGATGGCGACGGGAGCGCCTGCGCTGTTGACCCACGGCCCGAAGACATTGGAATAGGTGGAGGAGACACCGGCGCTGGTGATGGTGTTTTCGTCGGCCACCATGGTGAAAATCATGCGCTCGACAGGGTTGAAGTAACCGGGCTCGGGATGGTATTTGTCAGCCGGTCCGGCCAGGCCCTGGGCAAAATTGGCGGAGAAAACCAGGTCTTTCTGGGTGGCGGTGGATACCAGGGAAGTCCAGATGTTTCCCTTGTTGTCGGAAAATCCCAGGCCGTCGCCGGGTGTTGACGGGATGAAATTGCCGCCTGCATCCTTGGTGCCGAGTTGAATGGTGAACCCGGCCCACAGGTCTGCCGCGGTACCGTTGGTCAGCTTCTGCTCCATGCGATATGTGGTGGTGGGGCCGGCAATGACATGCAGGTCAACATCCAATGGGCCGCTGACGGTATTTTTTACTTTGGCGCGCTTGCTGGACTGCAGCGGATCGGAACACTGCTTGTCGCTGAGGTCATAGGGGTTGTAGCCGGTGGTCATGATGCAGTTGGAGCCGTCGACATCATCGTGGTTGACCACCTTGAGGCCGTCCGGTTGCACGTCTCCATGTTTCCAGACCACTCGGCCGTTGCTGGCTGTCATGGTGTCATCAAGGTAGATAATACTGTTGTAGGTGATGTAATCCACATAGCCGCCGACCGGCTCAGGGTCGGTGACAACCAGGCTTTTGTCCCACTCCGTAATAATACCCGCGTTCGCTGAAGCCGCTGCCAGAAGTCCGAATGCCGCACTGATAAAGATTGTTTTTTTCATCATCGTTTCTCCATTCATGAAATTATGTTTCATTTACGTTTTGAGGGGTTCCTGCAAAAACTGCGTGAGCGATGGATCAAGTTGTTTTCTTTAAAAACGGCCGTTTTTAAATTTTTTTTCAACAGTACTTCTCTTGGGCGTGCTTATTCAGCAATGGGGATGCCATCAGTTGATTTTTGCTGTTTTTTTTCTGATATTATTGCGTAACTATCTGTTGTTGCCGGTTATTTTCAATCAAAAAATAAGTTAAGACAAAGACCGGACTGAGTACGGCAGGATGAGATGCTCATCAGAAACTGATGAGCGGCTGGTCAGATCGTGACTGATTAACAGGTGGAACAATGTAATATAACTACTTGAATTTATACCACATTGTTAATTGTGACAGAGTGGTGCCGATCGTGGGAGGTAGGGGCAAATAGGGACAGGTGAATTCAAATTGCAAACGCACCACGAGCCTCTTTCCGGCTTCCTCCCACACGTCGATCACGGTGTCGGACGTCAGGCTTGTGCCCTGCACTTCGTATTTCTTGTGCGCGGGACTGAGCTGGAGATAGAACTCTCGAGAACAAAAAAGGTCAGAGAACTCACGTGGACGCTCCCAGGGAGGAAAAAAATTAAGCGTAGCCAAATGCCGGCCGCCAGCAAGGCGGGAGGCGGATTTACAGCTCAACTCCAACTCCGCAAACAAAAGCTAAGAGCAGACTTGACCCCG
>AMWB02001644.1_pt1 | contig 16569 bp, 15 predicted proteins | sample 200311 | NCBI WGS metagenome assembly AMWB02 (sample SAMN02737377, study PRJNA173069) | bioreactor metagenome | biome: anode biofilm in microbial fuel cells | place: USA: California | collected 2010-12-16 | reverse complement strand
TGATGGCCGTTTAGAATATTTGCACTATAGTTTGTAGTAGATAGGCCATATTCTTCAATTTTAATAGAAGGCTTATGTTCTCTAAAATTGTATGCAACAAAGGCTGAAACTATGTTTACAAAGAAATTTGTAACGTTTCTATGTCGAGTATGTTCAATCTGAAGGCTTGTTTTTAATAAACCATTAACTGATTCAATGACTCCTCTTTTTCGTAAGAGGAGTTTTTCTTTTAAATGCATAAAAACATTTTTCATGTTTTCACGAACTCTTGTTATAAGTTTTATTCCACGAGCAAAAAGCTCGTGAAATAATTTGGATGAGATATATCCTCTGTCTCCGAATAACAATCCAGAGATGTTTTTTGTAAGCCTGCATACAACATCAATATTACAATCGCTTACATTCCCAGGGGTAACACAAAAAGCGATTGCTTCCCCATGATGATTTATAACCAGATGAACTTTGAATCCATAAAACCATCCAGTTGATGTTTTACCCCGCTGAGCAAGCCCTTTAAATACTTTGTGTGAGCTAATTCTTGCGTTATGACATACGTTCAATTTGAAAGAATCTATAAAAAATATCTCAGAATTTTTAGTAGATTTTTTCGACAATGAAAATAGAGTCAATGGCAACAAAGATTCTTGTAAAAGTTCAACCATTCTGTTGTAACTTACCAGGTTACTAAAAGCACTTTCAAGTTCTTTGCAAACCATATTTTCATAGTAATCTTTAAATGTTCGATATTTAGAGTGATGCCAGAATATTGCAATCGTTAAAACTTCGCTTAAAAGCATCTTTGGAGGTCTTCCTCCTGGATGTTTTTTATCCAACTCGATTAATGTTTTTTTTAGAAATTTTTCATATTCCTTGCAAAATTCATCAACATGGAAAAAAATAGTTGTTAATAACATGAAAATCCTTTCTCTCTTTTTTTGAGCTTTTGACACTCTTAATTTAAGAGAGAAAGGATTTTTTTAAAGCTCTTTTTTAGTTATCGAGTTCGCGTTAATTTAGCAATCAAATCATCGATCGGTGATTTATGATAAAAATTTCCATCAAATATGACAATTTTTCCAGTGGCTAGTTTTTCTTGGGCAACAGGGATGATAATCTTATTAGCGGCAAGCAGGTTGCTTTCTGAAATACAAATATTATCAGTAACATGATCAGATGTATGCTGTGTATGAATTTCATAATCTAGTCCATGCTCAGCAAGAATGTTATCAATCGAGATGTGGTGACCATTCAATAATTTTGTAAGAACACTTGCTATTGTTGTTTTGCCAACACCAGCAGGTCCACGAATGATTATAAAGTAACTCATAACTTACACGTACCCATACCCCGTCCGATTCAAAATGTTCACGGCATCCTTAAATTCCTGAGATTCAAAATTGTCAAACATTTGCATACTCCGTGCCTTTAGCAATTTTAAGCTATCTTCAGTTTTACTGAAATCAATTTTGCCTGCAACAATTTCTTTGGCAAGATCCGTAATGGAATATCTCTTGGTTAGACCATATTTTTGAAGATTTTCTGGTGAAAGGAACACTAGGCCGTGAAGGACCCAATTTATCAAAACAACCTGTTTCATGAGGTATAGCTTAGCTATCTCAAATGCACTTGGTTGCCGCCCCAAATATGTTGTCAGCAGCAAGTTTTCATGAGTTGGATTGGTATAAAATGACACTACTGCAGTTGCAATATCAAAATAAGGATCGCCTTGACTAGCCTTTTCATAATCAATCGCTTTGACTTCAGATCCCATAAATATTAAATTTCCCTGGTAAAAATCATTGTGGCATGGAACGTTCGTTACAAGGTATGGCAACAATGTTTGGCGTATGACCGCTATATTTTGCTCAAGTTTTGTCATTGAAATATAATCACTGTACTTGGATTTATTCGTTTGAATAACATTATCAATCCAACCAAAGACGTCATAGCCAGAATTTTCAAAGGCAGGACCAGTATGAATTTTTTGCAAAAGATGCGCTATTAAAACATAAAATTGATCTGTTTGTGGATAGGAATCTGATGTTGCATTGTCAACCAAATATCGAGCAAGTTCTTGTGGGCTGAATACTTTGCCAGCAAGATATTCCATGATCACAGTTCCTTGTGAAGGATCTGCAAAATAAATTTTTGGGGCATAACCAGCATCAGATGCGACTTTTAGATTGTAGATTTCTGTCTCAATATATTTCTGCGATTTGTTTTTTCTTGAAAATCGAATGACATATTTCTTAGATTCTGAGGTAACAACAAACAATTGAGCTCCTGAATATCCACCCTTGAGAACTTGTGCAGATATTTCGCCCGATAATGACAGATGTTTTTTTACTATTTCGATTGCTGATTTTTCATCAATAACTTGCGTTCTGCAAGAACACAATGTAATGAGTAGAACGAATGAAATGTTTTTTATGTTCATTGTGAAATCCCAAAGGTTGGTTTCAACTTATTATTATTACTTATCTTTCGCTGTTCTAAGATTTTTTTCGCTTCAAAGTAGCTAACATAATCCTCTCGTTGTTTCATCAGTTCATGTTGAAGTCGTACAACTTTGATATCCAAATTTTCCGTTGGTTGCTTTACTGCAGCAGCTTTATACACAAATCCCTGGCACTTAATACCCATCTTTTTCATTTCTTGAACTACTGCTTCGACAATTTTAGCCCTATCATCGAAGAAGTAAATTTGTGAAGGTCTGTAGCTAGTTTTCTCTATAAAATTCCTTAAAACGAGTCCCTTGTCATAGCAACTTGAACAGATTATACCTCTATAAAAAACTGCAGAACCAGGATTACTTCCCGTTTTTGTTATAAATTCAGTCTTTTTTACGACTGAGTCAGAATCTTGCAAATCACCAATAACTATTTCTTCCTGCTCAAAACTTGATTCCAAATCAATCCCTAAACTCAAAAGTTGGTTGTATCTCCAGTCTTCCAAGCGATCTATCAACCCGAATTTTCCGGTGTTAAGCGCCGTCAATGCAATAACCCTTATTTTTCGTTTTTGAAGGGCCAAAATTTTATCAATCAGCAATTGCTCAACAGGCCCGATTTTGGCTTTTAGGCTTAGTTTACTGAAGAATAAATCCTTTTCTTCCGGGCTTTTTTTTGATTCCATAAACTCAAAGAAATCATCTTTTATCTTTCGTAGCTCTTTGTTGTTATGAAATCGAGCTTGCATAGCAGGTTCTTCAGGCTCTAAAATTACTTGATCAACATCAAAAACAAATAAATCATCCTGAGAAGCACATTCAAATATCGACGTAGCCTCATTGATTGAATTAATCTCTTTAATATCAGATTCAAATATTGAACAGGCAGGTAAAATTACAAAAACAGAAAATAAGAAGCTAAGTTTGAGTTTTTTCATGTTAACAATCCATACGCTCATTTTCAATCGTCGTGATATTTTAGATGGATTGGTATTTTTCTTATACATGGAATAGCCTTTTAATTAGATTTATTTTTGTAGTCATCATTCTTAAAGAGTCTATGGATTGACCGCCATTTACTGGTATTTTCAATTTCTTTATGGTGTAACTTGCCTTTATTCCAACAAATTTTGTAGGCGGGAGATGATGATAACACCTTGAATTTTCCACCAATAAAGGCAATCGCGCTAATTTCTTTAAGTGCAATAGCGGCACCACTGGTTCTTTCTATAATTTTTTTAATGGGAGGAATCTTATCTCTTGTCTTATTAAAATGTAAAGTTAAGGCCTGCTCCAAAAATTTTCGATCACTGATCCTGAAGAGTTTTGCGCTAGCTTTATGAATGTGTTTGGGATCAGAGTCACCAAGTTTAAACCAATATATTCCACCCACATTTAGTCCGCACATAATAATGCCTCGATTAAAAGCAATTCTTAAAAAGTTTCCCATGTTAAGTTTTCGCCATAATTTAAAAAAAACTTGTGCATCATCTCCTCCAATGTAAACAATATTTGAATGCAAAATTATTTCAATTTCATCAGATATCGTTTCAGGCTTAGCATTCATGAACTTGGAGGTTAATTCTAATACATTGGCTCTACAACCCAAGTGTTTTCCAAAGTAATTTTTAAAATCATCTGCAGATGCCTTCAAATTTTTATCATGTAATGTTGGAATATACAAAACCTTTGGACGTTTTTTCTCGGACATTTTTATAACTTCGAGATCTATTTCCAATGTTTCATGTCTATTTAGTTCCATCCCGCTGATAGCTACTATTCCACTCATTTTTTTTCTAACCTTTGATGTTTTAATGTTACTTTATGTTACTTCTTTGAATACTGTTTAATTTGTAGTTGTTCATGCAATTGGATTAGTGCATGAAAATAAGCATTCCATGCACTAATCACTACATCGGAGCTACTCAATAATCTTATTTTCTTTTTGTAGCTCATTAAATTTATTACCAACAAATGCAGCAACAAGGATCCAGAATGCAACAAGGCCAAGCGAGATGAATGTGCCGAATACTAATAGCATAGCAAAATCACCACCTAATGAACCTGTAACTGTGGCACCAATTGCTTTTGTACTTCTTCCACCAAAAGCTTCGATAAAGCTCTTTGATTTAAATTTAACATCTTTGCTTGTTGGAATGTACAGAACTTCTCGTGATGGATTATTTAACGTGTAACTTAAGCCTTTAAAAAGAACAACCGCTACAAACAACGCCCACATCAAGAAATAAGAACTTGCGCCAAGCATATAAAAACCAAATATCGATGCAACTGTGATTCCTATCATTGTTGGAAATGACATCACGCAAAACTTCAATCCAAATTTGCGCATGAGAAAGCTGGTTCCAAGCAATGCGAAGGTTAGTGCTAACACATTAACCATCGTTCCGTTAATAGCAGTAAACCAACCGAATCCTACACCACCATCAATGCTTTTTGGGTAGATCTGAGTTGCAGTCATCTTCATTTGAAATTCAACAATTGTGCCAATAACTTCATAAGTTGTGGTAACTACGAACAGCCCGGCAACATAAGGACGGCTGAGCAATAGCTTTAAACCTTCTAATATTCCAGTTTTTTCTGGCTTATGTTCAGCGGATTCTATTTTTTCGGCTGGAGCAACAGGTGCATTTTTTATGTACCATCTCATTAAGAATGGTAAAACGCTTACAGATATTCCTCCTACAGCTAAAAGTACGCCAAATCCAAGTGTTTTGAGGTATGACATAACAAGTAATGTTCCCAAGACTGCTCCAATTTGAGCAAAGGTGAAAATCATTCCGTACCCCTTTTTTGCTGATTCGACAGACATTGTGCTTACAACTATTGAGAGAAATAGCGCTGGCATCAATGAGCCATAAATTTCGATAAAGCAGTACGCAATCCATCCCAAAATATTTCCAGGAATAAATGTACTGCAAGTAGATCCGGCTGGCATTGCAAGAAGGTGTGGGTGTGCAACTAAATATCCAAGCCCAAGAAGACCAATTCCAAAAAATGTTGCTATGCAGTAAAAAAGCTTATCGCGCTTTAATAGATCAATTAATTTGTTGTAAAAGAGAACTGCGCATATTACAACGACAAGCGAAACCATTTTTGCAAACGGTTGGTATCGGAATCCTACCAATACTTCAAATATTGGATCTTTCATTACACGAATAAGCCAGTAGGCTCCAATCAAAAAAAGTAGGTGGCGGACAGTATTCCAAAACGCTTGAGCTCATCTTGGCTCATATCGCCCCAGAAGAAATGAATTATGCTAGAGAAACAAAACATGATAAAACCTTTCCATTAAATAATTAATACATCTTCATCCGTGAATTTTTTCCACAGACACATACAACTTACAAACAAATCCACTCGGACAGGTTTGTTGCGGGCTACCCCGCAAAATATTGTAAACGTATTTTCAGCGATGATTTCTTTACGGGTTTACCCATGTAAAGAATCTTTTGACACCATTTTAATGAAGAAATGTCAGAAAAGACACTCTACACCTTAGTATACCTCCCAGAGGCAATAAATCAATTTTGTATTGAAAATTAAAGGTTTTTTTAAGGTGGCAGTTGTTAAAATTGCGTAAAATAGAGGTTTTTTAAACTATTGAGTATATTTTATGATATAACAATATTGATACTAATCATTAACTCGAGAAAGGCGTTAGAGGGCCATGAAGAAAAATAATAAAACCGGATTGTTGAAAAGTAAAATTAAAAAAACTGCACCTATTGACCCATTTGCTAAAAGCAATTTTGACGAATACTTGGACATGTTTTCTCTTGAGAAGCGAGTTGTGAACGATAATTTCATAACCAAACTTGCAATAGAGTTGGTTGACTGGGCAATAAACGATGAAACGGCTTTAAAGCTATCTCAATTCTTTTTAAAGAAGGGGATTCATTTTTCAGACATAGATCGCTGGAAGAAGAAAAACGAGAATCTAGAGAAGGCTCATCGCTTTGCTTTAATGGCGATTGGGAACAGAAGAGAGTTGGGTGCATTAAATAGAAAATTGGCCGAAGGAACAATAAACTCTTCTATGCCTATGTATGATCCTGATTGGAAAGAGCTTGCTGAGTGGCGCAGTAGATTAACAAAAAAAGAACAATCATCTGGTCATGCAAATTACACAATCATCATGGAAAAATTTGATAATTCTCCTGTTGTGCCATCACTCAGTAAATCCGATTGCATAGAACAAACCGAAGAAAAATCGCAAGATCGATAAGTATAACACTAAATCGCATTTGTCCGCAAAAAAAGCGAGTCGTGTTGGGGGGTAGAAATATCCCCCCAGAATGTGATTTTGTGAATATATTGGAAAAGTTTTTAAAAATCTATAACCCGAATTTGTCTTAATTGTTGTTTGGCCTCTTCTGATCCATTCAAAGCTACAAGATCGTTCCAATCGCTCGCATTTTTAGATGGCTGAATTTGACCAAAATCTGGGATTGCAAGAAGAGTGTTTTCTTTTAAAGCTTTCAAAGCTTCATGTGCCTTTAAAACTCCTTTATTTTCAGCTAAGTGTCGGTCATTGTCAGCAAACAAAATAATTTTACTGTTTGGGTAACGCTCTCGTAAGATTAAAGAACAAGACTTGAGATTATTACTGCTAAAAACACAAGCCATTTGAAGGCCTGTTAATTCAAGGCATGTGGCGGCGGTAACATAAGATTCTGCGATTCCAAAGGGTTGCCCCTCAACCACAGGTTTTAAAAAATGAAATAAATCTTTAGTTCGAGAATCTGTGGCAAAAATTTTATTTTTGACGGTTGGGTCTGTCTTGGGATTAAGTAGCTGATAAGACCACAATCTGCCGTCAATGTCTTGCATGGGAACCACTGCTACTTTCCCATATTTATTATTTCTAAATCGAATTCCGTAGTAACCAACTTTCTTACTATCGAGATAATCAGAGGTTCCTGTAGAATTCGAGTGCATCCAAAACCCATAAGCTTTTTTAGCTGCCATTTCGTGCTTTTGCAGTTCACCTTTTATCTGATCAGAAATTGGTGGATTCAAGATTACTGGCGTGTGCTCATTACCTTCTGCTGCAACTCCATATGTGCTCTTGATGACTCGCCCGTTTCTTCCCCTGCAAATAGTTACAAGTCCAACACGACCATCTCGCAGCGAGTTTTGCTTTGTTGTGTAAGCAAACTCGCCGCGGCCTGGAGTTTGTCCAATTTCTCGACAACGGACAAAGTCTTTAGTTCCAATTTCAAGTTCATTAACTTTAAGTCCTTCTCCATGCAGAAATTTTATATGTTCAGTTACTTGCTCATTATAAGTTTTATACGCCATTGAAAGTTATCCTTGTTTATTAAATCTAAGATGAAGAGTTTAAGATAGGCCGAAAGAATATGGGCTTAAGCCATAGGCTGAATCTTTCTTCGGCCTATCTTACTTCTCTCCTTATTTAGCGAAAGGCGGTGCTGCCACAAAGCACCCCCGTTCGCAATATTAATGACTTAACGTCTTAATGATTTAAGAAGAATTATATTACGCGTAATCATTGATTCATAGATGACTTTGAGTTTTAGGCTGTAACCGTTTACTCTAAATTCTGTAACAGATTATTCTAAAACGCGTAACAATTTACTCTAATATGTGTAACAGTTTGTTCTGAATTTCATTTTGCTTACTCTGATTTTTTTTGTTCCCTTGGCACTATGGTGTGACCCCCATTCGTGTTTTTCCCCCAACCCCCGATGATTCCTTTTGTTGTGAGTTCATTCAAAGCATCCTTGAGTCTTTTTTTTGCCATTCGTGGATTTGATTTTGCGGTTTCTTGCAAACCAGATTTTTCAATCAATGAACCTTCGTCAAGCGTTATTGCCTTACCTCTGCGTTGCGCTTGCCTTGTTTGAATATACGCTGCCAGATTTATTAAGCGAATAGGTTTTAGTTTTAAAGTTGAATTTGTAATTGGAGTTGCTAACATTGCTTTATCCTTGAGTCTTTCTAAATTGGGCATAGTAACTACTACAAATTTAGGGGGAGCATTTTTGGATGAAATTTTGGCTTCGATATTTAGCATTCTTGGCTCCAAAGAAATTTTTTCCAGCGAAGTTTTTTGTTTCTTATTATTTTTCACTTTAGGTGAAAACTCAATGGTTAATTTGGTTCTTTCTAACAATTTTACGGTTCTCCAAAACTCCCATTTTTCTTTTTGTGTGAAATAGCTTTTCCTTTTCGAGTCTACGGTTAATTCCATTACTTGGGTGAGACGAACTCTATAAGAAAATCGTTTTGTAACGTTGGCCATTTTTGAGAATACTAAGTAGGTTAAAATTCCCTTCCCTATCATTTCTTTTTTGTAAAAATCACAAAGTTTCTCTGCCTCTTGTTTGGATGTAGCCGAGAAGCTGTACTCTAGTCCTATTGGTCCCGCAGCCCCCTTGTAATCTCTTGTTTTTTCAATTTCTTTTTCAGATTTTTCATCTGGGATTATTGAATATAAAAGCCACTCATTAGGAGCAATCTCTTTTAATTTTGTTTTTTTTATTAATTCTTCAAGATGACATATTCTATCCATTATAATTTTTGATGCGCCAAACTCATTTTCAATATCCACACTGCTGAAGAGTTGGCATTTGAGAGCCTCATCCTCACGTTCCAATAAAGCTCTGTTTTCTGCCAAAAGCTTTAATAGTTGCGCAGATTTTACAGCATTTTCATAAGCATTAATTATGCTTCCATTTGGCTGCAGACTAACTATAGGTGATTCGTTTTTGATGTCGTTGTAGTAAGTTTTCATATCTGTCTTCTGTTGATTTATTTCTGCTTTATTTTTAAAAAACCATAAGCTTAGTTCTTCCGGAATTATCCCCATTATTTCAAGATTTTTAATTTTTTTTGGTGTGAATTCTACATGAATAGACCCTTTCTGCCGAAAATATTCGTCTAACTTTGCAAGTTCTTTTTTGTATTTTTCTATTTGCTCTTCATCCGTATTTACTTTGCTCACAAACTTCCTTCAACTTTTTTATTTTTTCCAAATCATCCTGCAATACTCCAGTTCTCGCTCTATAACCTTTTGGGCCCATGCTGATTTCAAGCCTGAGACTTTCATAAAATTTCATTTCATTTGTTACGGTAACCCCTTTGTATAATTCAAATGGGGCAACGGGGAGATGGGTTTCGCCCAAAAACCAATTAATTAAATTTTCAGTTTCAGGACTCCACCCATTTTCCAAGTTCTGCGGATGTTTTTTAGTCTCAGATCTTATTTCTTGATCTATTGGCTGCCCGAGTTGGGTTATTGGATGTTCAACGTTTTTATTTTTTTGTAATGTATCGTGCAAAAGACGTTCTCTTATTTGAGCAGCCTTTTCCGCAAGTGAGCTCATATTTAATTGTCATCTTCTGGCAAAATTGATTCCCACAAAGATGTTTCTTCAAAAAAGCTAAATGCGGGATGGAATATGAATAGTGGACTAAATTTGCCATGATCCCTGACCTTTGGAGTAACAAGGGCTGCATACCTATCCCATTTACTAATTAGTTTGTGTTTTTCTTTGAAATATCCAGAGTTTAATTCGTTTTTAACTGCTTCCATGAACGGATCATCTATATCTTGTGATTCTTTACCTTTTGGACCTCCATATAATGCTACAAGCGGATCTGTGCTTGTTCGAAGCATCATTGTATAATCTCCAACGTGATCAATCATGTAGCTACTCCGACTAGCTCCTTCACCAGTGGTATTATCTTTATGATTTTTAACGGTATCACTCAATGCTAGAATTGGAATCTCCAAATCTTCCGCCATTTGCTTTATATCAGAAATTACGCGACCAACCTTAATAGTTTCATTGTTGCAATCGATCTTTTCGTTTCCAGTCCCCAATCGTTGGAATGGATCTATAATCAAAACAAGATCTTGAGCTCTTTGCTTTTTTATGCTTAAAACCTTTCCTCTAATTTCTGAGACAGTCATTCCATTTCTACCTTTAATCAAGAACAAATTGTCACAAAAAGTTGCATATTTTCCTACTGCTAGGTCAAATAATTCATCTTTGGAAAGTTTTGCTGTTGGGGCTTTTTCATAACTCAGACGGAGTAAACTTCTTCTAGTTAAGGCCTTTATTCCTATCTCTATTGAATAATAAAGAACGCAAGTACCATTTGCTGCAAGCATATCGGCTAGTTGCAATGCAAAAGCAGATTTTCCGACGCCAGCTCCACCAGCTAAGATACCAACTTCTGTTTTTTTTAAGCCGCCTCCAACCAATTTATCAAATGAAACAAATCCAGTTGGAATGGGTTTATTTTTAGGATTTTTAATTTCTTCTACAGTCTTGTGTAAAGAATGTGATTGGCTAATTAGCAACTCAGAATTGCATTGTATGTCATCAATGTTTTTACGTAGAAAATCTATTTTGTTATTGACTGGTTGACTGCCAGATTGGCATTCAATTAAGATTTTACTTAAATCCGTATTTGTCTTGTGTTGCCTAAGCTTTTCCAGCCGTTCTGTGACTTGATTTGTTGTTATAATAGGACGTTCATTAAGCGTTTCCATAATGGCATAAACGGCTTCATCATTTGACTTGGAATTTAAAGCTATTTCATCACTTGTTGCACATGTATCCTTTTCCCAAGTTCGTTTGATTCCTTCCATTGCCAAACGACTTACGGATATATGTTCTTGCTTATGTTCAGAAAATATGTCCTCAGTAAAATGCTCCGGATTGAGGCCATCGGCAATTATACTTTCAAGCTTTTTATTTCGTAAGTAGTTTAGTATATCAAGTTCGATTTCGCTGATTAAATTAGGTGTCTCTACGACGGTTATTGTATTTTCTAATGAGGGTTGATCTTGGATTGTGTTTATCTCTTTATTTATCATTTGGATTCCTTGGTTTTAAATTGTTTTTCTTCTTTAGACCAATCAAGTAATGTTGCAAAAAAATTAGTCAAAACCTTTAACTCTTCTGATGAAACTTGGGTGGGTTGGTTTTGTGGCTTACTACTATTCTCCTTTACTTGCATCAATAAGCTCCTCAAATTTGTTGATAATTGCCTGATCTATTAATTGGGCAACACTTTTATTAATTGGATGAAATATACTTATGTTTTGATTGGAGATTTTGCGCGTAGGATATGTTAATCTTAGGTCCCCGTTAGGTCGGGTATAAATTCCTATCGATCCGAAATAAAAACTGTCGTTAAAGACGCAACTTGCGAAACCTACAAGGCCGTCTTTGGGCTTAATCGGAATAATTTGAACATCGGTTACTCTGTCTTGCATTTTCAATCACCTCTTTGCTTAGTCTTTTTATATTGGTGCAAAAACTTTTGTTGTATTATCTATGAGGCAATTATGAAGAAATGAAGGCGTCCCGAGTCGGATTTGTCGGGATTGTAAAAAATGCTTGAAATAAAAGGATAATTTAGATTGAATTCGGAAATGAAATTGCAAAAAATAAGATGGGATCCAATGAGCGCATGATGTTACACTCATTGAATCCCACGATCTGTGCGATAATTATATGGTCAGCAATTGGATAAATAAAAAATATAATAAAAGTTACAAAAAAATTTAAATAATTTTTATAATCCTAACTTATAACATGAATTAAAGGTAACTTCTTTATTGTTAACTATTAAAGGCACTGGATATCCTGCAGCTTCAAAAATTTCATTGAGATCTCTAATGTAAGCACGGGCTGGCTTTTCTTGCTTACCCCCAAATGACGATTCGGATGATTTTCTAACTACATTATAAATACCATTGAGATTTACCATCTTGGGGAACCGGCCATTTTTTGTAATAAAATTTAACAAACGAACTGGTCCTTTACCAGGTTTGAAGTTATGTGAAATAATTTGTTTATCAATAGTTAGGCATAATTTTTCATTATCCCATTGCAACAGGCACTGTTTATTTTTAATACAGTTGGATTTGATTTTGCTCATTGGTTTTCGTAATTGAGATTCAGTGTCTGACTTATGGGGCATATCAATTTTATTTTCCGGAATCTCGCTTTGTGGTTGCGATTTGGTGCTTGATTCGGGATTTGTATTAATCTGATTTATAGAGGGCAATTCTTTAAATAATAGCTTGTTTTTTGCATAATAATAAAGGCTATACATACAATCTATGTAATAAATAATGTTGAAAAGCTTTTCTCTCTGTTTTATATCTACCATTGGATTCATTGCTTCATCAAGCACCTTGCTCATATTGATTAAAACACTGAGGGATACAATGAACCCTGATTTTTGCAGGGCTTCGATTTTTTCTGCAAAAGTCTTTTTATTATAAATTGTATGAAGATCTAGAAGTACATTAAATTTACGCCAGTCCTGTGGAAGGACTATTCGGGCAAAATGATCATGTTCATTTTCTAGGTAACTTTTATCAATAGGAAACTCTGCATTTCTTTTGCCATTATTATCAAACCCTATGCGTGCATATTTTTTTAAAAACTCCAAAACTTCTTCATCGGAACTTTCTAAAAAACAACGCACTACGTTCACAAACATATTATATTGAGCAGAATAACAATTAAGCGATATTTCTGTGCGATTTTTAAATATAATAGGATTGTATACTGAATTAGGAAAGATAATTTTTTTATATTCAATAAATTCTGCTATCGCATCATATAAAGGCCACATTTTATTTGTGGCATCTCGTAGCGCAGGGGCTAAGCTTGCAAAGTCTCTTTGAAGATCCTCATTGAGACATTCTCTTACTTTACTCAGTAAAGGATCTCTTAAAAATTTATCGGTAAATTTATATATTAATGGAGCACAATCTATAATATCGGTAAATTTATTTGCCTGAGTGCAGATAAAAAGAAGCTCTTCTAGTAGTCGCTCTTCATGGGTGGTTAACATTTATAACCTTTTTGGATACATCTTTGTTAATTTAAAAATTACCTGAAAGACGAATTATACCAGATAGATTTAAAAAAAAATTAGTGAAGTTGCAAAATTAATGCAAATTTAGCTTACTTGGTAATTAACAGGACCAATAACATCTCGGATTCTGTCTGGCATAAATATATCAACGATAAAAGTTCTATCAGCATCCTGCTCGGGGAGCCATCTCTGACCATCTACGAAATCTAGTATTAAATTAAACGGTTTTTTGGCTTCAAAGCGCACTTTTTTACCTTCTACCCTAAGGTTCTGAAGTACCAAGCACAAAAGTTGTCTTCTTTTCTCAACTTCAGAACTCACAAATAAATCATAAGCTTGGTTTGTTAGATCCAGTACATATTTTGACGTAATATAATAGTTATCATCTGTCTCTTGCAACATTCCCAGTTGGGAGTCTAAATCTGCTATTTCTTCACGGAACCCCTGGTCAAAATTGTCATACTCGTTCTCAGTAATTCTCCCTTTGAGTTTATCCATATATAGATTGCTTCTCATTTTTGTTACGGTTTTATGTTTCTGAGTTAGCTCTTCGAAGTTTTTAGCCTGAAAATCTGCATTGTCATTTTGTGCAGTGTTAAGAGCGTTTATGGTTTGGAGTAATATCTCCTCAGGAATTTGCATCTGCTTAAAAATATGTCCTAGCTGCTCAGTAATTGCTTCTTCTCGCAGCCATTGTGTTCCATGCTTGCCATTGTATTGCGTGCAGTGGTAATAAACCAAGCCCTTATGCTTTTCAGGTGTCATTGACAGACCACAGTGACCGCAACGAAATATTCCCCGATAAATATATGGCTTGCCCGCGTACTTAAATCTTTTTTTATTAAAGCCTGATATGACTTGCTGGACTTGGTCAAAAAGCGTTTTGGTAATAATTGGAGTGTAGCGATGAGGATACAGTTTGTTTTTACAGACCATAAAACCGTAGTAAAATGGATCGTTTAGAATTTTGCCAATAAAGCCTTTGCGCCACTTTAGTCCGTACTCTGCATTCAATTTTGTACATAACAAGCCCATTGAAAAGCCACCTGTGGCGTACAGCTCAAATGCCTTTTGAGCAATCTGCGAAGCATTCTCATCAACTACTATATCTTTCTTGCCATCCAGCTTTGTAATATTTTTATAACCGAATGAAGCTCGTCCTGGCCACTCGCCACTGCGTAGCTTTTGTTCTATCGCTCGTTTTACATTATCACTGATGGCATCTGAGTAATATTTTGATAGTCCAAGGCTCATGCTGAACTGGAATTTTTCAGCAGCTGAAATTTGGCTGTTTATTCTTTGTCCATCAGATGCAAAGTGTAATTCGATTTCATCACATAAGGCCTTTTCATAGAGTAAATGAACTCTTTTATCGAAAATGCTTCTGGATAAACGATCTACTTTGTCGAAGCAGACAACAACTTTTTCATTTTGCTTGATAACAAAATCTATGATGCTATCAAATTCATCTCTCTGGGTTTTGTAAGCGCTTTCATCAAAACTAAATTCTTTAACTATTTCGAAGCTTTTGATCTGACAGTATCTTTTTAATCGCTCAATTTGTGCTGGCAGCGAGTTGCCAGCTTCTCTTTGTTCTTCTGTGCTAACTCGCGCAATTATTATAGCTTTCATTTTACCTCTTCAAGTATAAATATTTTGTATTTTTGAGAATCTAAATTATTTAACATTTATGTTTTTAAATCAACATGTTTTAGGCGATTAAAAGTTTGATTTTTATTCTACCCTCTGTATATTTGTTGGGCATGCAAATAGAGTTTGATCTAAAAGGCATAACTGCATCTTAGCAGGGATCAATTTATAGTTTGGGATGGGTTAATAAAATTCGAGATAATTTTTTAAGGAAATTATATGCAATTTTTTTTGGAAGGCACTCTTTCGGTTTGTAAAAAAGTAATACTTGTCAGCGTTATCGTATTTTTTTCAATTTCAACACGTACAGTTGCAATGGAAATGATAGATCCAGGTGATTGCATTTTACCAAGTCATGAAGAAATTGAGGCAGAGATAAGCTATCTGATTGATCGAGAATCTGGCGCAACTGCTTGGCAGAAGATTAAGAAGTATGCTTCGCGAAGCAATGGATACATTGAGATTACATCTGAAAATGCGCCTAAAATTTATCAGGTGCTCGAATCTGCTGCTAAAGCTGTCGGAATTGAGGTTCCTTCAAAAATTTACATATATTTATTGCATAACTTAAGTCCTAGCCCTAGCAATCCAGAAGATTATTACGGTGCTGGTGTTGCTACTAAGTATTTATCCATTGGAAGTGGTATTTTACTTGAACTTACGCCTTGGGAGACAAAGGCTATTCTAGAGCATGAATTTATGCATATAAAAGATCGTATGATTTTCCAGTGTGAGGCAAAGATATGTGAAATTTTAAGTAATAAATGGTTGCGGTTGTATTTATGTTCTTTGGGAGTTGCCTGTGTTGTTATAGTTGGACTTATACTAAACTCACTTTATTTTAATAAGTTTGCACCGGATGAGTTCATAAATGCGGTTGGGTGCATAGGAGTGTTAGTATTTTTATCGAAATTCTCTCTAGATCATATTGCTTTACATATCGACGTGTGTAATCTTAGGAAAGATTTAGAAAAACATGCAGATTTAAATGTTAGCTCAAAAGCAGATTTAGCTAGTGCATTAAAAAAGATAGTTGTATGTTCAGTAATGGAAATGCATAAACATCTTCCAGCTGAAGAACGAGATAGAATTAAACGTTATTTAATAGAAAAAATTGAAGATGGTAGACTTGATTTCCCCAGTCTGGTTCATCCATCCCTTCAAGAGCGATTGGCATATTTGAAATAGGCTGATAAATAAAATACGAAAATGGTATATCCTACAAACTTTTTCTTGCCTTTAATTCCAGATTGCCTATAATCTCATGTTGAAAGTAGTAATTGAAGTAATGATTCAACAGGAGAGTACAGTGAAAATATTTAATCTTATCGGTTGCCATCGGGCCCTAGGGTGTTTATCACCCAGCGGCTGGCTCACTTATGGTTGCAAACAGTTGCATTTCTGCGATAGCAGAAAATCGCAATTACTCAGTAAGTAACCGTCACACAATTCCCAATTTTAGTTCCAGAAAAAAAATATATATCTTGCCCTAGGGGGCAAGTGATGCTGACTTATGTCAGCATCATAAAAATAGTGTAATGAGGTTTTATAGACAAAATATTCTAAACGGCCAGTAA
>AMWB02106812.1_pt2 | contig 16580 bp, 13 predicted proteins | sample 200311 | NCBI WGS metagenome assembly AMWB02 (sample SAMN02737377, study PRJNA173069) | bioreactor metagenome | biome: anode biofilm in microbial fuel cells | place: USA: California | collected 2010-12-16 | reverse complement strand
AGGCGAAACGGATCGGCCAGTTCACGCAGGCCTTGGCGGCGGAACTGTCCGCTCTGGGAGTGCGCTCGGACGCCTTCCCGTCGAGTTACGCGGCCCCCTCGCGGCTGAATCGCAAGTGGGTTACCGAAGTCGCCAGGGATCTGATGCAGAATCGCGGCAAGTCGCTCGTGGTGGCGGGTCGCCGCCAGCCGGCCGCCGTACACGCACTGGTGCTGGCGATCAATACGGCGCTCGGGAATTCCGGCGCGACCGTGACCTATCACGAGTTGAACGATGCCTCGATACCGAACCACCTCGAACTGATGCACCTGACCCAGGTCCTTCGCAGCGGCGCCGTTGACACGCTGGTCCTGCTGGGTGGTGATCCGGTCTATAACGCTCCGGCCGACCTGCAATTCGGTACGGCCATCAAGATGGCCAAACACTCGATTCATCTGGCGACGCATGTCGGCGACAGCTCCCGCGTGGTCAACTGGCATGTACCGCAAGCGCACTTCCTCGAGAGCTGGGGAGATGTACGGGCGGTCGATGGCACCGCGAGCCTGATTCAGCCGATGATCGAACCGCTCCATAATGGAAAATCCTGGGTCGAAGTGGTGGCCCTCTTGGGCAGCGGTCGGGACCTTCGTGGCTACGAAGTGGTTCGCGAAACCTGGCAACCGGTCTTTGGCTCGCTCGACTTCGAGAGGAAGTGGCGGCAGATGCTGCACAACGGATTTTTGGCCGAAAGTGCCGCACCGGCAGTGACTCCCGCGATCGACGGGCGAGCGGTACAGAGTACCTGTCAGGCCGAGCTCGAGGCCGGAGCGAGCGGCCCGGATGGCCTGGAATTGCTCTTTACGGTGGGGCATCCGTGGGATGGCCGTTATGCCAACAACGGCTGGCTGCAGGAATTGCCCGACCCGATCTCCAAGCTGACCTGGGATAATGTGGCGGCCATGAGTGAGTCGACGGCCAAAGCGTTAGGTGTCGAGACCGGCGAGCTGATTCGCCTGACGGTTCGCAACAGCACACTGGAGATGCCGGTCTGGATCAGTCCTGGGCATGCGGACCATTCGATCAGCGCGGCGCTCGGTTACGGGCGCAAGCAGTTCGGCCGCGTGGCTGATGCCGTCGGATTCAACAGTTATCTGTTGCGGCACAGTGACGGTTTGGGAATGGCGTCCGGACTGGCGGCGGTTCGCACCGGCCAGACGTATCCGCTCTCCTCCACGCAGGATCACTGGAGCATGGAGGGTCGGCCGATCGCCCGCGAGGCGACGCACGAAGAGTATCAGAAAAAGGCCGAGTTCGAGCCGGAGATGATCGATCATCCGCCGCTCGTGCCGCCGTGGGATCCGCACACGTACGCTACCGGATATCAGTGGGGCATGGCGATCGACCTGAATGCCTGCACGGGGTGCGGCGCCTGCACAGTGGCGTGTCAGGCGGAAAACAACATCCCGATCGTCGGCAAGGACGAGGTGTCGCGCGGGCGCGAGATGCACTGGATTCGCCTGGATCGGTATTTCGCCGGGTCGCCCGAAGAGCCGGAGATGGTGCACCAGCCGATGGCCTGCCAGCACTGCGAAAACGCGCCGTGCGAGAACGTCTGCCCGGTGGCGGCGACGGTTCACGACAAGGAAGGGCTGAATGTCATGGTGTACAACCGGTGCATTGGCACCCGGTACTGCTCCAACAACTGCCCGTACAAAGTGCGGCGATTCAATTTCTTTAACTATACCAAGGACCTTCCGGAAACGATGCGGATGCAGCAGAATCCGGATGTGACGGTGCGAATGCGCGGCGTGATGGAGAAATGCACCTACTGCGTACAGCGCATCTCCTCGGCGCGAATCCAGTCGCGGCTGGAGAACCGGGAGATCGCCGATGGCGAAGTGACGACGGCCTGCCAGCAGGTGTGTCCGGCCAAGGCGATTGTGTTCGGGAATATTCTCGATCCCAACAGCAAGGTGTCGCAGATCAAGAACGTGAACCGCAATTACGCGGTCTTGGAAGAGCTGTTCACCAGTCCGCGGACGACCTATCTGGCCAAGCTGCGGAATCCGAATCCGGCTTTGGCCGGGGTGACGGCCGGTTGAACGGGTCACAACGAGATAACTGAGAGACGACGAACGTGAGTCAGACGACCAAGCCAGTTCAGGCAGCCGCCGTGGAACCCCCGCTGTTGGGCGGCAATCAGACGTTCGCCAGCATAACGGCCAAGGTCAGCGAGATTGCCGAGCGCAAAACGACCCTGCCCTGGCTGCTGATGCTGGGGACCGCTTCATCGCTGCTGCTCGTGCTGTTTGGCTCGATCGGTTGGCTGGTGTTTGAGGGACTGGGAATCTGGGGAATCAATATCCCGGTGGGTTGGGGGTTCGCGATTGTCAACTTCGTGTTCTGGGTCGGTATCGGCCACGCCGGCACGCTGATTTCGGCGATCCTGTTCCTGTTTCGTCAGCGCTGGCGGACCTCGATCAACCGGTTCGCCGAGGCGATGACCATCTTCGCCGTCATGTGCGCGCTCATTTTCCCCTCGATTCACGTCGGTCGCATCTGGCTGCTCTACTATGTATTTCCGATCCCCAACCAGATGGGAATGTGGCCCAATTTCCGCAGCCCGCTTCTGTGGGACGTGTTCGCGGTGAGCATCTACTTCACCTGCTCGGCCCTGTTCTGGTATGTGGGGCTCATTCCCGATCTGGGGACGATGCGGGATCGGGCCAAGACGCGCATCCGGAAGGTCATTTTCGGCATTCTCTCCCTTGGCTGGCGCGGGGGACATCGGCAGTGGCGTCATTATGAGCTGGCGTATCTGATTCTGGCCGGCGTCTCGACGCCGCTCGTGCTCTCGGTGCACTCGGTGGTGAGTACCGACTTCGCGGTGAGTATCATCCCGGGCTGGCACACCACGATCTTTCCGCCCTATTTCGTGGCCGGGGCCATTTTCTCCGGGTTTGCCATGGTGCTGACGCTGGGGATCATCGTTCGCAAGGCGTTCGGCCTCGAAGAGATCATCACCGTCAATCATCTCGAGAAAATGAACAAGATCATGCTGGTGACCGGCATGATGGTGGGATATGCCTACTCGTGCGAGTTCTTTATCGCCTGGTACAGCGGCAATGTGTACGAGAAGTTCGCGTTCATCAATCGCGCGTTCGGCCCCTACTGGTGGGCCTACTGGATCATGGTCACCTGCAACGTCTTCGTACCGCAGATTTTCTGGTTCAAGAGGTGGCGGACCAGTATTCCGGTGATGTTTGTGGCCTCGCTGCTGATCAACGTCGGTATGTGGTTCGAGCGATTCGTGATCGTGATCACACTGACGCGTGACTTTTTGCCCAGTAGCTGGGGTAGTTACACGCCGACTATCTGGGACTACCTGACCCTACTCGGTTCGTTCGGGCTGTTCTTCACGCTGTTCCTGTTGTTCGTCAAGTATGTCCCGATCATCGCCATGTCCGAAGTGAAAACGGTGCTGCCTGAAGCCGAGGTGCATCATCATACTGATCACCGCTCCGGAGGGCAGGCATGAGCGCGGCACAGGAAAAGGTGTACGGCGTGCTGGCCGAGTTCGGATCTCCGCAGGCGTTGCTGGATGCGGCCGCCAGGGTGCGCGATGCCGGCTACCAGCGGTTCGATTGCCATTCGCCGTTCCCGATTCACGGGATGGACGCGGCCATGGGGGTGAAGCGCTCGCCGGTCGGTTATATCGCCGGGATCTGCGGCGCGATCGGCGGGATTCTGGGATACGGTATTCAGTACTGGACCAGCGTCATCGAATACCCGATCGTGATCGCCGGGAAGCCGTTCAACAGCTACCAGGCGTTTGTGCCGGTGACGTTCGGCCTGACCGTGCTGTTCGCAGCGGTGAGCGCGGTCCTGAGCATGCTGATCCTGAACCGCCTGCCGCAGTGGTTTCATGGTGTCTTCTACAGCGACCGGTTTGCAAGAGTGACCGATGACGGCTTTTTTGTGAGTATCGAATCAGACGACAAGCAGTTTAATGAGCAGAAGACCAAGGCATTCCTGGAGTCGATCGGCGGCAAATCGGTGGAGGTTTTGAAAGGGGCATGAAGCGCACGCTGATCATAGCGATGATGCTGGCGGCCGCCCTGCTGGCCGGTTGTTTCCGCGGCGAGCCCTCGAGCAAGCCGCCGATCCACCCGAATCCGAACATGGATGACCAGCCGCGGTACAACGCCCAGGCGAAAAGCGAATTCTTTCCGGATGGCGCCGCCATGCGGACGCCGGTGCCGGGGACGATCCCGCGCGGCTGGCTGAGGGAAGATCAGGTGTACTATACCGGCAAGATCGACACCGTGCCGGTCGAGAAGTCGCCGGTCCCCACCACGATGCAATTGCTGCAGCGCGGGCAGGAGCGGTTCAATATCTATTGCGCGCCGTGCCACAGCCGGGTAGGCGATGGCCGCGGGATCGTGGTGGAGCGCGGCATGCTGCCGCCCACCAGCTTCCACGACGAGCGCCTGAGAAAGGCGCCCGACGGGCATTTCTTCGATGTGATGACCAACGGCATTCGCAATATGCCGCCGTACCGGTTCCAGGTCACGGTGGAGGATCGCTGGGCGATGGTGGCGTATATCCGGGCTCTCCAGCGGAGCCAGAACGCGCGGCTGGAGGATGTTCCGGCCGACATGCGGAACAACCTGAAGTAAAGCGGCGACGTCAATGAAGTGGCATCGAGACAGCTATCGGATAACGGAGGCGGGCGGCATCGGCCGCACGGCGCTGGTTATTGGCCTTGCGGGTGTCGCGCTGTCCGGCGTCGGGTATGCCGTCGACCACCCCAGGTTCTTCCACGCCTGGTTGACCTCGTTCGCCTACTGGACCTCCCTGGGACTCGGGGCGCTCTTCTTCACGATGTTGCACCATCTGGTCGGGGCGCGCTGGAGCGTGGTGGTTCGCCGGCTCTCGGAAAGTCTGGCGCAGACGCTCCCGCTGATGGCTTTGCTGTTTGTCCCGATTCTGTTCGGCTTCCACGATCTGTATCACTGGAGTCACCACGAGGCGGTGGCGGCCGATCCGGCGCTGGTGAAGAAGGCCGGGTATCTCAATATGCCGTTTTTTGTCATTCGGACCGTGGCCTACTTCGCGATCTGGTCGATCTTCGCCCGCCTGCTGTATACTCTGTCGCGTAAGGAAGATGCCGGGTTCACACCGGAGCTTTCCCTCAGGATGAAACGGGTCGCCGGCCTCGGGATGGTGCTGTTCGCATTCACCGTCACCTACGCCGCGTTCGATTGGCTGATGTCGCTGAACCCGCACTGGTACTCGACCATTTTCGGCGTGCTCTATTTCTCGGCCGGGCTGGTGTCGCTGGTGTCGTTGATGGCGCTGATCGTCATCCTGCTGACTCGCCGCGGCATCATGGCCGAGGTCGTGACGGTGGAGCACCGGCACGATCTGGGGAAGCTGATGCTGGCCTTCACGATCTTCTGGGCCTATATCGCCTTTTCGCAGTACTTCCTGATCTGGTACGGCAACGTGCCGGAAGAGACCATCTGGTACCTGGACCGCTGGGTCGGGTCCTGGAAGAGTATCAGCATGATCTTGCTGTTCGGACATTTCGCGATTCCGTTCGTGGCACTCCTGTTCCGCGGAACGAAGCGGCATCCGGTCGCGCTGGCGATCATGTCGGTCTGGATCCTGATCATGCACTGGTTCAACATGTATTGGCTGGTGTATCCGACGCTCCTGCCGGAAGGGGCGACCTTCTCGTGGATCGACCTGACGGCCATGGCGGGAATCGGCGGCCTGTTCGTATGGATGTTCTGGCGCCATTTTACGGCCGGTGCGGCGGTGGCGGCAGGAGACCCGAAACTGGCGGCCTCCATTGAACATGTCAATCCATTCTAAGGCAGACTGATGACACAGGGACACCAACAGACCGGTCACGGCGCGGGCGGCTACGACAAGCAGGGAGTCGACATGAAGCAGGTGCTTCTGTGGACCACCGCCAGCGTGATCTTTATCGTGGTGGCCCTGGTGCTGATCAATTCGTTTTTCGTGCTGACCAAGGAAGAGGTCGTGTATCAGACCGTGCTCAAGCCGCAGGCGGTCACCCTGCGGGACCTGCGGGCCCGGGAAGATGCCGCGCTGCACGCCTATAAACTTCTGGATCCGGCCAAGGGCGTCTACCAGATCCCGATCGACCGGGCCATGGAACTGACCGCCGACGAGGCGTATCGGGTGTCGGGTACCAGGTAAGCGTAGACCGACGAATCCCATATTTTCGCGAAACGAGTGAACTTTCGGAACGGTGAAGCTGTTCACCGAGATAATGTCGACCATGTGGACAAAATCAGATATAAATAGGCCCTATTTATCGCTGTTTGGCTTGCTGGCGACCCTCCTGCTGGTGGGGGGAAGCGGGCGGACCCAGGTAATCGAGGCACACCCCAAAGAGTTCGAGGGGATCGGGGTCGAAGAGCGCCTGGGAGATCGGGTGCCGCTTGATCTGATGTTCACAAACGACTCGGGGCAGGCGGTCCGCCTGGCCGACTACTTCGGCCACGGCAAGCCGGTGCTTTTGAACCTGGTCTATTTCCAGTGTCCCATGCTGTGCAACCTGGTGCTGAACGGGGTCGGGGCGGCGGCCAAGCAGTTGGACTGGACGCCCGGGAAGCAGTATGAGATGGTGACGGTCAGTTTCAATCCGCGCGAGACCTCTGAGCTGGCCTCGGCCAAGAAAGCCAGTTACCTGTACGAACTGGACAAGCCGGGCGCGGATGCCGGATGGCATTTCCTGACGGGTGGGGAGGACCAGTCCAAGGCGCTGGCCGAGTCGCTCGGGTTTCACTTTCGCTACGATGAAGAAGCCAAGGAGTTCGTACATACGGCCGTGACTTTTGTGCTGGCTCCGGATGGCAAGATTTCGCGCTACTTGTACGGCATTGAGTATGCTCCCCGGGACCTGAAGCTGGCGCTTCTGGAGGCCTCGGAGGGGAGGACCGGCAGCACGCTGGATCGGTTGATCCTGTACTGCTTCCACTATGACCCGCAGGCCAAGGGGTACGTGCTGTTCGCCGGAAACGTAATGAAGATTGGCGGGGGACTCTCGGCCGCGGCGCTGGGGCTGTTCCTGGCGTTCTGGTGGCGCCGGGAGCGACTGGTTCGCCGCAGCATGCCGCTCGCGGCCAGACCCCATTGACTTGGTAAGGTAAGAGAAAGCGAATCGTCATGGACAGTACCGGGACCCTGTGGCTGCCGCCGGCCAATTCCACCATCGCCGGCGAAGTAGATCCGCTCTTTCATTTCATTTTGTACGCCAGCATCGTGATGTTCGTCATCGTGGTGGCCGGCATGGTCTATTTCTCGTGGCGCTATCGCCGCCGTGGGGCGGACCAGCTCAACCATGCCACGACCCACAACACGCCGCTGGAAATCGCCTGGACCGTCATCCCCACCATCCTGGTGATGATCGTGTTCGTCTGGGGATTCAAGACGTTTATCAAAATGCACGTGGCGCCCAAGGATGCCCTCGAAGTCAAAGTGACGGCGCAGAAATGGTTCTGGACGTTCGACTATGCGTCCGGCGCCAACAGCGTCAACGAGCTGGTCGTCCCCTATGGCAAACCGGTGAAGCTCCTGATGTCCTCGCGCGACGTCATCCACAGTTTCTTCGTCCCGAACTTCCGGATCAAGCAGGACGTGCTGCCGAATCGGTACACTATTGTCTGGTTCGAGGCCACGCAGCCCGGGACCTATGACATTTTCTGCACCGAGTTCTGCGGCAAAGGACACTCGGAGATGCTTGGCAAAGTGAAAGTGGTGTCCGACCGGGAGTACGCCGCGTGGATCGAGTCGTCCAGTAATCTGGGGTCCGGTCTGACTCCGGAGGAGTTCGGCGCCCAGCTCTACAAGACGAAGGCGTGCATCACCTGCCACACGATCGACGGCACCAAGCTGGTGGGACCCAGTTTCAAAGGAAAATTCGGCACGACGGAGAAGTTTACCGACGGCTCCTCGGCGCTGTTTGATGAGAACTACATCCGCGAATCGATTCTGCAACCCAAGGCGAAGCTCGTGGTCGGGTACGACCCGGTCATGCCGACCTACCAGGGAGTCCTGAAGGACCAGCAGATCGATGCGTTGGTGGCTTATATTAAATCGTTGAAGTGAAGCGAGGCAGCAGTATGGATGCCATCGGAATTCCCGAATACAATTACCTGCGCTACCCCAAGGGGCTGAAGTCGTGGCTGCTGACGCAGGACCACAAGCGGATCGGCGTGATGTACTTCGCGGCCATCATGTTCTTCTTCTTCGTGGGGGGGCTGCTCGCGGTGATTCTTCGAACCGAGCTGTTCTCAAACAAGACCAGCTTCATGACCTCAGACACCTATAATCAGTTCTTCACGCTGCACGGCGCGATCATGATCTTCCTGTTTATCATACCGTCGATTCCGGCGGCGCTGGGGAATTTCGTGCTGCCGCTCATGATCGGGGCCAAAGACGTTGCCTTTCCACGGCTGAACCTGGCCAGCTGGTATGTCTATGTGCTGGGAGCCCTGGTCTGCCTGGGAGCGATTGTCACCGGTGGCGTCGATACCGGCTGGACCTTCTACACGCCGTACAGCACGACGACATCGACAGCCGTGGTGACCATGACGCTGGGGGTGTTCATATTAGGCTTCTCGTCCATATTTACGGGCCTGAATTTCATCGTGACGATTCACAAGCTCCGCGTGTCGGGGATGACCTGGTTCCGGATGCCGCTGATGGTCTGGGGGCTGTATGCGACCGCCATCATCCAGGTGCTGGCCACCCCGGTTCTGGGGATCACGCTGGTGCTCCTCATCCTCGAGAAGACGATGGGGATCGGCATTTTCGATCCGGCCATGGGCGGGGACCCGGTGCTGTTCCAGCATTTCTTCTGGTTCTACTCGCACCCGGCGGTCTATATCATGATCTTGCCCGGCATGGCGATTATCAGCGAGCTGGTCGCGCATTTCTCGCACCGGCACATATTTGGCTACCGGGCGATCGCCTTCTCCTCGCTGGGGATCGCGTTCGTGAGCTTTCTCGTCTGGGGGCATCACATGTTCGTCAGCGGCCAGTCGGAGCTGGCGGCCATCATCTTCTCGTTTCTGACCTTCTTCGTGGGAATACCCTCGGGTATCAAGGTGTTCAACTGGCTCATGACGCTCTATAAGGGGTCGATCGAATTCAAGACCCCCATGCTGTATGCGCTGTCGTTTCTGTTCCTGTTCACGATCGGCGGGCTGACCGGGATTTTCCTGGGGGCGCTGCCCGTGGACGTGCACCTGACCGACACCTATTTCGTCGTGGCGCATTTCCACTATGTCATGATGGGGGGGACGGTGATGGCGCTGCTGGGGGGGATTCACTACTGGTGGCCCAAGATGTTCGGGAAAAAATACAACGAATTCTGGGCGCGGATCGCCTGCGTGGTCATCTTTGTCGGGTTCAACATGACCTTCTTCTCGCAGTTCATCATGGGGACGAAAGGGATGCCGCGGCGCTATCACAACTACCTGGACCAGTATCAGCCGATGCACGCGTTTTCCTCGGTGGGAGCGTGGGTGCTCGGATTCGGGTTTCTGATTTTCGCCATATACATGATTCATTCGCTGTTCCGGGGGAAGCCGGCCGGCGCCAATCCGTGGGGAGTGCTGGGGTTCGAGTGGGAAACGACTTCCCCGCCGCCACCGGAGAATTTCGCCAAGGATCCGGTCTTCACGCATGGCTCCTACGATTATGACACGGTGCTGGTCCAGCGCGAGACGGCCAATCATTCACCGGCAGGAAGGGGGTAAGCGATGTCCATCACGCACACGGACAGCCACGCGGCTCATCTGGCCCACCACTTCAGCGATGTCGACCAGCAGAAGGATGCCGCCAAGCTCGGGATGTGGATTTTCCTCCTGACGGAAATCCTGTTGTTCGGCGGGCTCTTCTGCGCCTATGCCATCTATCGGGCCTGGCATCCGGACATGTTTCACAATGCACACAAGGTGCTCAGCATGCCGCTCGGGGCCACCAACACCATCGTGTTGATCACCAGTTCGGTCACGATGGCGCTGGCGATTCGAAGCATGCAGCTCGGCAGCAGGATACAGACGCTCTGGTATTTGGCGACGACGCTGGTCTTGGCCGGGACCTTCCTCGTGATCAAGTACTTCGAGTACGCGCACAAATTCCATGTGGGACAACTGCCGGGGAAATACTATGCATTCACCGGGATTGAGGGGACCAATCCGCACGTCTTCTTCTCGGTCTACTTCATGATGACCGGTCTGCACGGAATCCACGTGATCGGCGGGATGTCGGTGATCGGCTGGCTTCTGTACAAGACGAAAAACAACGCTTTTTCGGCCGACTACTACACGCCGCTGGAACTGACCGGCCTGTACTGGCACCTGGTCGACCTGATCTGGATTTTCCTGTTCCCGTTGTTCTATTTGATCGGTTAGGAGTGTGACATGAGCACGAACGCCAAGACGCATCATATTCTCCCGCTGGGTGTCTACCTGACGGTGGGGGCGATTTTGCTGGCCCTGACCTTTGTGACGGTCTGGGTGGCCGGACAGGATTTCGGCGAATTCAATCTGGTGGTCGCGATGCTGATTGCCGCGGTCAAGGCGACGCTGGTGGCGCTGTATTTCATGCACCTCAAGTACGACAGCAAGGTGTACCTGGCGGTGTTTGTCGGTGCGCTCTTGTTTCTGGCGGTGTTTATCACGCTGACGATGCTCGACACCGAGCGGCGCGGCGATATCTACGAGATCCAGGGGCAATCGATCGACCGGAATGCCGTCATCTATCAGAAGCCGGCCGGGGATACGGCGCGCGCGGCAGCGGTCGCTCCGGCGGCGACGGCCGACAGCACGGCCAAAGCCGCTCCCGCGACAAAATAGCCCTTGCGCCGTCGGGCGGCAGCCCGTTACCATTTCGCCGTAACGACGGCTGAGCGGGGGTGGCCGGTAAGGAAGGGCAGGTCGCCATGAAAGCGTTTCGTCGACTGACATTCTTCGCGATTATCGCCACGTATCTCCTCATCTTCATCGGTGGTCTGGTGCGCGTGTCGGGAGCAGGTCTTGGTTGCCCCGACTGGCCGCGCTGCTTCGGCCGCTGGATTCCCCCGCTTTCGGTGAGCGACCTTCCGGCCGAGATCGACCCGGCCCAGTTCAATTTCACGCTCGCCTGGATCGAGTATGTCAATCGCCTGTGCGGCGTGACGGTCGGATTCCTGATTCTGGCTGTCGCGATCGTGGCTCTGGTGCGGTACCGCCGGGAGACCAGGATCCTCTGGCCTGCGCTGGCCGCCGCCCTGCTGACCGCCTATCAGGGTTGGCAGGGAGGACGGGTGGTCGCCTCCGGGCTCGAATCGCTGCTGGTTTCGACCCATCTGCTGATCTCCTTTGTCATCGTGAGCCTGCTCATTTATGTCGGTTGGCGCTCGTACCAGGTGGCGCAGAATGTCACGGCATCGCAGCCGCCGGCTCCCCCGAGGATGCGCCTGTGGGTGCTGGTTCTCTGGATGGGCGGCTTAGCCCAGATCGTGCTGGGAACGCTGGTACGATCCGGTATCGAGCGGGTGAGCGAGCAGTTCCCGCTCCTGAGTGATCTCGAGTGGCTGAGCCGGGTCGGCGCAGCGTACGATCTCCACATGATTTCCGGCAGCCTGCTGGCGCTCGCCTCAATAGTCGTCGGGCTGGCGATACTCAGGATGGTCGCGCATCCCTCGGTGCTCCTCCGGCAGACGGTTTGGGGCATGATCATCCTGATGGCAGCGCAGATGCTGATCGGATTCGTCCTCCTGGCCTTCGGCCTGACCGCGGTTCTCCAGCTATTCCATCTGTGGATGGCCGGGTTGTATATCGGACTGGTGCTGTTGCTGTATTTGCATCTGGCCAGCCCCGCGACCGAATCACCCACGGCTGCTCCCCGCACGGCCCGCATGGTGGCGCCGATCGTGATTATGCTGGCGGCCGTGTCGCTGTTGGCCATCCTGGTGACGGGAAGGGCCGATGCCTCGCGCAGGAACATCCCCGTGCTCTACGAGGTACCGGCGTTCACGGCGATCGAGAGCCACGGTGAGCCGTTCGGAACGGAGTCGCTGCGCGGCAAGATAAGTGTCGTGGATTTCTTCTTTACGAGTTGTCGCGGACCGTGCCCGTATATGGGAGCGACCTATGCCGAACTGTATCGGTTGTACGCGCATTCGGACAAGCTGCAGCTGGTGTCGTTCACGGTCGATCCGGAGACCGACTCTCTGCCCGTAATGCGGGCCTATGCCGAGCGCTTCGGCGTGACCGACAACCGCTGGCGATTCGTCCGGATGCCGTCGGATCAGATTTCCCGTTTCTGCGAGGAAGGGTTCAAGGTCAGCGGCGACCTGCCCGGCATGCACAGCACGAAGTTCATCCTCGTCGATGCCGAAGCTCGGATTCGCGGCTATTTCGATTACGACAACCCGGCCGCTATCGAACTGCTCAAACAGCAGGTTCAGCAGCTCGTGCGGGAGTTGCCGTGAACTACTCGCTCCTGCCGACTATCGATGCCTGCTTTAACCTGTTGAGCGCGACCCTGCTCTTGCTGGGACGGATGGCCATCAAAGGTGGGAAGCCGGAACGCCACAAACGCTTCATGGTGTCCGCCCTGATCTCCTCGGCGCTGTTCCTGATCGGCTATCTGATCTACCATGCCGAAGTCGGTTCGGTGCCGTATCCACATCACGATTGGAGTCGTCCGGTCTACTTCGCCATTCTCATTCCCCATTCCATTCTGGCGGCGGTGATGGTCCCGTTTATTCTGCTGGCGGTCTGGTACGCGTTTCGCGGCCGATTCGATCGCCACGTCCGGATTGTCCGGTGGCTTTGGCCGGTCTGGATGTTTGTTTCGGTGACGGGAGTTATCGTCTATTTCATGCTCTATCATACATGATTTTAACGAAACTCGTGACGTCTATCCCCGTAGAAGGGGAATCCGGAGTTGTAGTGTGATATTCAGTCGCGGACCCAGAATTCTGATTGCCCTAATAATCCTCGTCCTGAGCGTGGCGGCGGTTTCCTGCCCGGCCGCGCCGACGCCCATTTCCGTCACGGGGCGCCTGGTCGATGGCACCACTGGTCGGCCGATCGCGGCCGTGACCGTCCAGGTGGTCGGGACCGGCCGTACCACGGTCACGAATGATGACGGCGAGTACCGATTGTGGCTGGAGCCGGGAACGCATGAACTCAAGTACAGCCATGTTGCCTACTACTCCCATCAGGCTATCGTCACGTTGGCCGATACCCCGCTCGAGCTGAATCAGGCGCTGCGGCCATCGCTCATCGAGATCCGCGGGATCCGGGTATATGAAAAGGCGTACGATCCGGCCCAGCAGATCATCATCGAGGCGATCGCCCGAAAAAAGCAGATGCTGGCCAAGCTGCACGACTACAGCTTCGATGCCTACACTCGGGCCGTCGTTCGGGACCGCGAGAAACCGGACGCCACCAGCATTTACCTGATCGCCGAGTCACAGGCGACCGGCTATTGGGAACGCCCGAACAAGTACAAGCAGACGATCGTGGCGCGCCGCCAATCGGCGAATATTCCGGCCGATGCCATCCTGATGCTTCTGGGGGACCAACTCGGTTTCTACCAGAACCGCGACGAGATCGGTTCGCAGGAGTTGGTCACCGTACTGGCCGACGATGCCCTGGATCACTACAATTTCTATCTGCTCGATACGATTGTCGTGGATAGTCAGCGCGTGTTCGTGCTGGAGATTGAGCCGAAGAACCAACTCGACCCGCTGTATGCCGGGCGCATCCAGATAGCGGACTCCAGTTATGGCGTCCGGATGGTCGAGCTGACCTGGAACAAAGGGGTCCGGCTGGCCGGGTTATCCGACGTGGCGATCCACTACGATTTCGCCTGCTTCAGCGACGAATACTGGATGCCGGTCCAGGTGCGAGTGGACATGCGGTACAAAATGGCCGTGCCAATTCCCGGTTTCCCCGATGATCTGGGATTGCAGTTCGTTTCGTCGCTCCACAGCTACCAGCTTCAGGAGGGGATTCCGGACGGGACCTTCGGCGAAATCGCGTACGAGATCGCGCCCGATGCCGACAAGATCGATTCGGCGACCTGGAATCTGCGGCAGACCGTGCCGCTGACCGACGCCGAGCGTCTGGGGTATCGGCGCATCGACTCGACCGAAAACGCGAAGCCGCTCCTCAAGAAGGCGCTCCCGATGTTGCTGGTGCTGCCTCTCTTCGTGAGCACGCAACATGACTTGTTCCATTTCAACCGCGCCGAGGGGGCGTACCTGGGGCTGGGCGGGACACTCCGGGATGTTCTTCCGGGCATGGACCTGCGTCTGAAGGGGGGGAAGGCGCTCGACGCCGACTACTGGCAGTATGCCGTGGGGATTTCCCAGACCATCTGGCAACGTCAGAAAGTGATGGTGGGAGGGGAAATCCACGACGAAATGCAGCACCGCCCCACTCTCACGCACGGCAGGGACGGCAACATGACGCTCTCGGCGCTGTTGGCCGGCAGCGATCCTTTCGACTACCATCGCGACAGGGGATTCAGTTTGTTCGGCTCGACCAAACTCCTGGACAAGACGCGACTGGGCCTGCGCTATCAGGATTCGCGCCAGCGTACGGATACCATCAATTCGGACTTCAGCGTGTTCGAGCCAGAGGAGCCAATCCGGGAGAATCTGCCGATCGCCGACGGCCGGCTGCGCTCGCTGTCCGCCTGGTTCAGCTATGATTCGCGACCGGTGCTGTTGCGCAAGCGTCACGAGGAGAAACTGGAAGCGCTGCAGTACAGCACCGTGAATCTGGGAGTAGAGCAGTCGACACCGTCGGTGCTAAAGAGCGAATTCGATTTCACGCGTCTTTGGGCGTCCGCCCATCGGCGCCAGCGAATGGCGGGACTGGGAACCTCCTCGGTCAGCGTGTATTGGGGTGCTGCCCGCCGCGCCATGCCACCGCAGCGCTATTTCACAATCGACTACCCGGACTGGGCGCTCTATTCCTCCATCAGCTTCCAGACACTGGGCGAAAAGAACTTCAGCGGCAATCGCGTGCTGGCCATCAGCGCCCAGCACGAGTTCGGCCGGACGCTGTTCGCCAAGAGCCGCTTGCCGCTCGTATCAAAGATCCCGTTTACCTTCGACGTGCATGGCGGCGCCTTCTGGACCGACCTGCACGACCACGCGGCGCAACCGGGGGACAGCCGGATCCGGCTGGCCAGGAGCGCCTACAGTGAGCTGGGATTCGGTCTGGGGAATCTGACGCCGTTTTTGGCCCCGTTCAATCTTGCGCTCAGCTTCACCTGGCAACTTTCCGCCTATGATACAAACCGGTTCGCTCTCTCGTGGGGAATCGGCTTCTGATCTCCCTGCTGCTTATCAGCCTCTGAACCATAGGGCAATCACTCCACAGCGTTCCGAACTGGAACGGTCGATCATCCGGACGTCCCATTTTTGATCATTTTCGAAATCTCTTCTGCCAGACTGGCGTCCGGCTCTAACCCCTTGTGAACTGTTTCCCGAAGCACGTGGTAATGAGAATCCACTTTGCGGGGGGCTGGAACAATCGCCCGCGGCGGACAACGATGAGCAACTACTGATTGACGGTAAATAGAGAAAAGGACAAAAGGAGGGTCCGGGCTATGCGTTCGACACGAATAGCAATTCTGTTTTCACTTGTCGCGTTAGTGATCGCGCCTGCTATTCTGGCTGCCGGCAACGGCACGGTGAGCAGCAGTGAAGCCATTACCATTCTCAAGGAAGGGAACCTGCGGTTTGTCTCCGGACAGAGCGAGTTTCCGAATCTGGAACCGGCTCGTCTGGAAGAGACCTCTGCCGGGCAGCATCCATTCGCCGCGATTCTGACCTGCTCCGATTCGCGCGTCCCGGTGGAACAGCTGTTTGATGTCGGCGTCGGCGACGTTTTTGTCGTCCGGGTGGCCGGCAACGTGGCCGGAACGGATCAGATCGGTACGATCGAATACGCTGTCGAGCAGCTGCATTGTCCGGTGCTTCTCGTCATGGGGCACACCAACTGCAGTGCCGTCACGGCGGCCGTGCAGGGCGACAATGACGGCGGCGCCATAGGCAAGCTGATTTCGCACATCACGCCGTCGGTCGAGCAGACCCGCGAGACGTACCCTACCCTGACCGGCAAGAAATTGGTGGCGGCGGTGACCAAGGCCAACGTCTGGCAGTCAATCGAGGAGATGCTCGGGCAGAGTCAGACCATCCGCGCGATGGTCAACCAGGGGAAGCTCAGCGTCCAGGGGGCCATTTATCATATCGGTGATGGCTCGATCGAATGGCTGGGGAAACACCCGCAGCAGGCGAAGTTACTCGCCGCGCCGATCGCGGCGGTGACGCCCGAGCCGACCGTCGAGACCAAGAGCGTCGAGACCGCTCCGGATGTCAACGCCGCTCCGTCAGACGCACCGAAGGCTCAGGCGCAGCCGGCTCCGACCGCCGAGCAGACGAAGCTGCAGCAGGCGATGGAGCAGCTCGAGGCGGCCATGACGAAGATGAATCAGCCCGATCCGGCCAAAGCGGCTCCCGCGGCTCCTGCTGCTCAGCAGAAGCAGAC
>AMWB02008111.1_pt1 | contig 16580 bp, 17 predicted proteins | sample 200311 | NCBI WGS metagenome assembly AMWB02 (sample SAMN02737377, study PRJNA173069) | bioreactor metagenome | biome: anode biofilm in microbial fuel cells | place: USA: California | collected 2010-12-16 | reverse complement strand
AACAAGTTCCGTTGAAAACTACTCCACTGTCACTGACTTCGCCAGGTTCCTCGGCTGATCGACGTTGCAGCCACGCATGACTGCAATATGATAGGATAATAATTGCAATGGGATGGTCGCCAGCAGCGGGACCAGCATCTCTTCGGTTTCGGGTATTTCAATGACGTGATCGGCCAACTCACGCACCAGCTCGTCATGCTCGGTGACAATGGCAATGACCTTTCCTTTCCGGGCTTTCACTTCCTGGATATTGCTCAGCACTTTTTCATAAGTGCCCTTGTTGGTCGCAATGAACACCACCGGCATCTCTTCATCGATAAGGGCGATAGGGCCATGCTTCATCTCGGCTGCAGGATAGCCTTCGGCATGGATATAAGAAATTTCCTTGAGCTTTAATGCTCCTTCAAGGGCAACCGGAAAATTATACCCGCGTCCCAGGTAAAGGAAATTACGATGATTCTTGTACAATGAAGCAATTTCGGTAACGAGCGGATCAACCTGCAGGGTTTTCTCCACTTTCTCCGGAATCTGTTCAAGTTCATGGAGTATCCTGAGATAACGGGATTTAGTGATCGTCCCCTTTTTCTGGGCGATTGTAAGCGCCATCATTACCAGTACAGTCACCTGGGCTGTAAATGCTTTGGTGGATGCCACCCCGATCTCCGGGCCGGCATGGGTGTAAGAACCGGCATGGGTAGCCCTCGGGATTGAAGAGCCGACGACATTGCAGATACCCAGTATGGTTGCTCCCTTTCCTTTGGCCATTTCAATCGCCGCCAGCGTATCCGCCGTTTCACCCGACTGGGAAATCGCAATGACCACGTCTTTCTCGCTGATGATCGGATTACGGTAACGGAATTCGGAGGCATACTCCACCTCTACCGGGACCCTGGCCAGTTCTTCAAACAGGTACTCCCCGACCAGCGCGGCATGCCATGAAGTTCCGCAGGCGATGATAATGATCCGTTCTGCCGCGGTAAGTTTCTGCTCATAATCCACGATCCCTCCCAGCGAAACGATCCCTTCCTGCGACCTCAGCCTTCCCCGCATACTGTCGCGGATCGAGCGGGGCTGTTCAAAAATTTCCTTCAGCATGAAATGCTTATAACCGCCTTTTTCAAGTGCGGAGAGGTTCATCTCAAGCTTCTGGATATAGGGAGTCTTCTCCTTATTTTTTATGGTGATGATTTTCAACGGTTTTCCCCGTCTAAGGATGGCCAGCTCTTCATCGTTCAGATAAACCACGTCCTTGGTATATTCTATAATGGGTGTTGCATCCGAGGCGATGAACATTTCTTCCGCACCGATCCCGACGACCAGCGGCGAGCTCTTTCGGGCGGCTATGAGCATATCGGGATGGTTCTTGGAGATCACTACGATGGCATAGGCACCCACAACCTGGTTCAATGCAATCCTGACCGCTTCCACAAGGTCAACCTTTTCATGCACCTGGATATCTTCAATCAGGTGTATCAGTACTTCTGTATCGGTATTGCTGGTAAATTCATAACCCCGGTTGATGAGCTCCTTTTTCAGGGTAAGATAATTCTCGATGATCCCGTTGTGAATGATGGCCAGGTTCCTGGATTGCGAATAATGAGGATGAGCATTGATATCGTTGGGTTCGCCGTGTGTCGCCCAGCGCGTATGCGCAATACCTATCGTTCCTGTCAGGCCAAGGTCTTTCGTGCATGCTTCAAGGTCAGCAACTTTTCCCTTGGTTTTCAGAACTTTTAAATTATCGTTCAGGATGGCCAGCCCGGCGCTGTCGTATCCCCTGTATTCCAACCGGTAAAGACCCTTCATCAGGATCGGGTAAGCCTCTTTAGGCCCTAAATAGGCAATAATTCCACACATCAGTTTAACGTTGTATAAGTAAGAACCAGCTTCATTCCAGCATCCGTAGTATCGGTCAGATTTGGTCCGGAGCCTTTTAACATCACCCGCTGGGCATTGACAGACCCGCCGGAAAGGTAGATCTCGTATCCGTAATCAGGATCCTCGGTCCGCATCAGTTCCTGGATCGTCGCGGTGATCCTGAACCAGTAACCATGAAGTTCTTCATCGTAATAACCGCCGAAATAACTGTCTCCGGTGGTCTGGTCTTCAAGAATTTCATAAGAACCCTCAGCATCCCTTTTCACCATCACAAGCTGTGTAGCAGGCTCAAGCAAAGGTTCGGGCTCATAACAATCAAGGAAAAGACGGGCTTCATTAATAGCAATACTCCCGTCGTTGTAATAGTTTTTGATATAGGGAAAACGAAGGAAGGTCTTGATACCGGCATTAGCCTGCACATAGCAGACTTCCTGCCCAAGGGCCGTATCTTTGTCCTGTACCTGGGCCAGGAAATCGGAGCTGGCCAGGCTGTAATCATGGTCAAAATGACCGAAACGGGCACAGTTGCTGTTGATCAGGTATTTAAATGATAAAGAATCTGCTGCAAGATTATGATAATACATGGTCATGCCGGAAAGACCGGAAGTCAGGTCGAAATAAATGATGGAACCACCGCTCGTAACGGATTCAGCCGTAACATAAAGACCGTAGAAATAATTGAGAAAGCTGCTGTTGCTGGCCATACTGTCGGCCGGGGCATTCAACAGGTACATAGCCAATGATGATGTGATGTCGGTCAGGTCGATCCGCAGATGCGGTGCAAGTGTATCTTCCATGACGACAACACTGTCCGTGAAATTGGGTACAAAAGTCTTTTCAGCCAGCATCGTCGATTTGATCATCCTCGACTGGTTGGAATAATAAACGCTGTCAACCAGGATCTGCTGGGCAATTTCAAACACCCTCACCTTCATCGGGGCAGTGGAATCACCGTAGAAATCTTTATAATCCAGGGCAAGGACAAGTGAATCGGGGAAAGGATCGGTGCCGAAACTATACGCAGCCGAGCCGAGCCGGACCTGTGTATAGAAACTGGTGGTTGTAACGCCAAAGACCGGGTCGGCGAGACTCCCGAGAAGACTTGACGACGTTTCATCCGTTTTAATTGAATCGACAAACTGGGAATACGCAATGATTGTAGCGGTATCGCTGGTTTCAATGTTGATCTTGTCACCGGCAGGCTGCAAATCAAGTCCAAGGCTGTTATTGTCATCTTTACAATTTGTCAGCATTAAAATTGAAGCAATAAAAAGACATACAGGCAACAAGGAGAATTTTTTGTACATTTTCACGTAAGTTAATGTTAGACGGGAATGAGGTAAGGAGACTCAGCGTGAAGCACCCGGTTCTTCCTCCAGGATTTTATCATAGAAATCGGAAAATTTTTCCAGGTATTGGCCATCTTCCAGGTATTCGAGCAAAGGCTTTCCGGTTTTGCCGACATGTTCTTTTAGTTCCTTGTTGATTTCAGGGCTTCCGATAATCACGCCGTCGGAGTATTCCACGGCAGCTTTGATTAGGTTAACGAAATTGACCTTCTTATAGTATGTGAGGTCCTGCTTGGTGATCCCGTCATATTTCACTTTTTTACCGACATCTCCGCCGAATTCTTCTTTAAAATCATCATCATAGACCGACATGACAACTTTTGTTTCACTGAATAAAGGATTATCGCGGTAGGATTTTTTTACATAAAGCGGGATAAAACTGGTGAACCAGCCGTGACAGTGGATCAGGTCGGGTGCCCAGCCGAGTTTTTTGACGGTTTCCAGCACACCGCGTGCAAAGAAGATGGCCCTTTCGTCGTTATCATCGAAAAATTTCCCGTTTTTGTCGTAAAGCTGCGCTTTTCGCTGGAAGTAATCCTCATTGTCGATGAAATAGATCTGCATTCGGGCTTGCTGGATGGAGGCAACTTTGATGATGAGCGGGTGGTCGTTGTTGTCGATGATCAGGTTCATGCCGGAAAGCCGGATCACCTCGTGAAGCTGGTTGCGGCGCTCGTTGATGCTCCCGTAGCGGGGCATAAAAGTCCGGATTTCCCTTCCTTTCTCTTGAATCCCTTGCGGGAGGTAGCGCCCTTTAAGTCCGATCGGAGTTTCTTCAGTATACGGTGTGATTTCCTGAGAGACGAAGAGGATCCTTTTCTTTTCCATATGCCGTCTTCTTGTATTTTTAAAAAGAAGTGCAAAGGTAGTAAAAATTAAGTAATTAATCAATTTTTGGAAATGAATGACCAATTTGGAAATTCCTCCCAAATCGTGTTCAAATTCGTTTCGGTAAAAATTGTTAAACCGCCGGGTTATTTCGGATCATAAGCCCATTTGAGCCAGATCGCTCCCCAGGTAAAGCCTCCGCCGAAAGCGGAAAGGATCAGGTTATCCCCCTTTTTCAGCTTATTCTCCCATTCCCAGAGGCACAACGGGATCGTGGCTGAGGTTGTATTGCCGTATCGCTCGATGTTGATCATCACCTTGTCTTTGGTAACGCCCATACGGCGGGCTGTTGCGTCGATGATCCGAAGGTTGGCCTGGTGGGGGACCAGGTAAGCAATATCTTCAGCCTTCAGATTGTTTTTTTGCATGATCTCGACGGAAATATCAGCCATGCCCACCACGGCAAATTTGAATACGGATTGCCCTTCCTGGTATATATAGTGATCACGCTGATCGATCGTTTCCTGCGAAGCTGGTTTTACGGCCCCGCCACCACGCTGGTATAAAAACTGCCGGCCGATACCGTCGGTCTTCATGATGCCGTCCATAACGCCAAATTCTTCTGTCGTCGGTTCAAGGAGTACAGCCCCGGCACCGTCGCCGAAAAGAACGCAGGTCGTCCTGTCGGTGTAATCAACCATCATCGACATCTTTTCTGCGCCCACTACAATAACTTTTTTGTGTGCACCGGATTCAATGAACCTTGATGCCGTTTGCAAAGCAAAGAGGAATCCCGAACAGGCGGCATTGAGATCAAAACTCCAGGCATTTTTCAGCCCGCATTTTTCACTGATCACATTGGCGGTTGCCGGAAAAGCATAATCAGGCGTCACCGTGGCACAGATCAGCAACTCGATATCTTCGGGCCTGGTGCCGGTTTTTTCCAGCAAGCCCTTTACGGCCGGCGAACCAATGTCGGAGGAGCCCTTGCCCGGATCGCGAAGGATTCTTCTTTCTTTGATGCCGGTACGGGTCATGATCCATTCGTCATTCGTATCGACAATTGCTTCCAGCTCTTTGTTCGTCAGGATATATTCAGGCACCCAACCGTGAATACCGGTTATGGCAGCTCTTAGTTTTTGCATGGGAAAAAGCTTAATCTTTTGTATTAAGTGAAAACTTTTGCAAAGCTTTCTGAATTTTATTGGAAAGGCCTACTTCATATACTTCTTTTGAAAGAAGGATCATATTCTTTATGGCGATATCATTGGAGATCCCATGACCGACAATGACCGAGGAATTGATTCCGAGCAAAGGTGTTCCGCCATAATTCTCATAATTCATCCGGTCAATGTAATCGTCTTTTACACCCCGTTTAACCAGGAGACGATAAACCGATTCCATCAGTTTGAGCACCACATTGCCGGTATATCCGTCGCAGACAACCACATCGGCCTTATCCCGCAGGATATCCCTGCCTTCAACATTGCCGATAAAATTGAAATCTTTTGAGTCTTTCATCAAAGCAAAGGATGATTGGCATTGCAGATTTCCCTTCTCTTCTTCCGTACCGAGATTCAGCAGGGCTACCCTTGGATTTTTAATTTTGTAGATATGTTCAGCATATAATGAGCCAAGTATCCCGAACTGGTACATCACTTCCGGTTTCACATCAGTAATAGTGCCAACATCAAGCAGGATACCTATTCCTCCTTTTTCTTTGGGAATAACCGCTGAAGTGCAGGGACGGATAATGCCGGGGATCGTATTTACACTATACATCGAACCCACAACCATGGCCCCGCTGTTACCCGCACTTGAAAATGCATCGATCTGCCCGCTTTTGAGCATATGGAAACCGATGGATATACTTGACCGGGGTTTTTGAACGACAGCTTTGGTGGGATGTTCCCCCATGCCGATAATTTCAGGGGAATGCACGATGACGAATTTCTCTGGATCGGTGCCGGCTTTGTTCAACTCTTCCCTGATCAGTTCTTCCGGTCCAAACAGAACGATACTGTCGGATGCGGAAATTTCGTTCAAGGCTAAGACTGCACCTTTAACAGTGGCCTTCGGGGCAAAATCCCCGCCCATGACATCGAGTCCGATCTTCATCAGTGCTAACGATTAGGTGAATCCGAAGGGCTTATTCCCCGGTTTTGCTCATCACCAGCTTGCCTTTATAATAAAGGTCTCCGTCAACGTAATATGCGCGGTGATAAAGATGAACCGTTCCGGTTGTCGGACAGGTTGCCAGGGCAGGCTTTTCAATCTTATCATGCGTTCTTCTCTTGTCCCGTCTGGTTTTTGAATGTTTTCGCTTAGGGTGTGGCATTGTTATTAATTTTAATTTTCGTTGTCTGAATTATTATCTTTCAATTTCCGGAGGATCTCCCATCGTGGGTCAGTCGTGTGTTCATCAGTTTCCCTGATGAAGCGTGTCACGTCCGGATCGCAAAGGCTGGTTCCATTTTCATCCGTTCCGTGCACCTTTCGGATCGGGAGCAGAAGATGGATATACTCATAGAGAAACTGGCTGACATCCAGCTCATGTTCTTTTTCGTTAATGACCAGGACATCTTCCGATTCCTCGTGATGATCCTCGCCGAACTTGACGATCAGCTTCTGGCTTCCTTCGACCGGAAGGTCAAATTCCTGGCCGCATCGGTCACACGGAACCTTTACAGATCCAGCAAGGTCAAAGTTCAACACCATCATTCTTATTTGTTTCTCCAGCATGCATTCCACGTGGATCTGCCCTTGTCTGATCTCCGAATAATCAAAATGTTCAAAGAACTTGTCTTCAATCTCAAAAGTAAAAGGGTGGTCACCTGTCTTCAACCCACTAAAAGGGATCATGAATTGCCTCATATAGTTCATCGCCTTCCCTCCTGAAAATTGGGGTGCAAATTTACGGATATTATTTTGAAAAACAAAAGAATAATTTGAAATGCAAAATTTCATCCCTCGGTGTTAATTAATTAACAAAAGGTTATTTTTGCAGACGTTTTTTAAATAATGTTCTTTCATAATACTAAATCAACTAAAACTATGGATTTGTTCAATAAGATGGTTGCTGGCATGTTACCCTTCATGCCCAAAAGTTTTGTCTGGATCTTCTCAAAAAGATATATCGCCGGAAAAAAAATTCAGGACGCCATCAGGGTATCCAAAGACCTCAATAAAGACGGAATTAAAGTGACCGTCGACCTGCTCGGGGAATTCATCACCAAACTCAGTGAAGCCGAACAGAATAAAATCGAATATCTTGACATCATCGAGACGTTTACTCGAGAAAAGGTCGATTGTAATTTTTCACTGAAACCTACAATGTTCGGATTGCTGATCGACAAAGAAGCTTGTTATGTTTATATCCGCGAAATTGTCCAGCGTGCAGCTTCTTACAACAATTTCATCCGGATCGATATGGAGGATTCACAGTGCGTTGATATGGAAATTGACCTGTTCCGCCGACTGAAAGCCGAATTTCCTAAAAATGTCGGGCTTGTATTCCAGGCTTACCTGAAAAGAACAAAGAAAGATATCGAAAACCTCCTGGATATTCATTCAAAGGAAATTCCGATTAATTACAGGCTCTGCAAAGGCATCTATGTTGAATCACCGACCATTGCTTACAAAAAATATGAAGAGATAAACCAGCACTACCTGGAAGACCTCGAATTTATGTTTCAGCATGGCATTTACCCCGGAATTGCAACCCATGACAAACCTCTGGTCGAAGGGGCTTATAAACTGATCGAAAAGTACAACGTGCCCAAAAATATGTATGAGTTCCAGATGCTTTATGGTGTGACGCCTGAACTAAGGAAATCGATCGTTGAAAAGGGGCATAATATGAGGGTTTACGTTCCTTACGGAGAAAAATGGTTTGCCTATTCAACCCGTCGCCTCAAAGAAAATCCGAATATGGCATGGCTGATCATCAAAGCAATCTTCGTCAGGGGATAATAATAAAAGGGCTGTAATAACATTATTATTGAAGAGACGTTGCATGCAACGTCTCTTCAATATGATTTAATATCGTTATTTTTGTTATTTTTGCACCAAATTTTCAATTCAGTTCCATGGAAAACAAGAAGATCGGTAAGATTGCCCAAATTATCGGGCCGGTTGTTGACGTTTCTTTTGAAGACGAGTCTCATCTGCCCAATATTTATGATGCACTTGAGGTGACCAATGATAAAGGTGAAGTGATCATCCTGGAATGCCAGCAGGATATCGGTGAAAACACGATACGTACTGTGGCCATGGACTCCACCGACGGGATGCGGCGTGGAATGGAGGTCATCGGGACCGGGAAACCCATCTCGATGCCGGCAACTGAAGAGATTCGCGGCAGGCTGTTCAATGTAATCGGTAAGCCAATCGATGGCCTGGGCGAAATGAAAGACATGAAGCAATACCCTATCCACCGCGAACCCCCGACGTTTGATAACCTGACTACACGGCAGGAAGTGCTTTACACCGGGATCAAAGTAATTGACCTGATCGAGCCTTATTCCAAAGGTGGTAAGATCGGTCTGTTCGGTGGGGCCGGTGTCGGCAAAACGGTCATCATCATGGAACTCATCAATAACATTGCAAAAGTCTACTCAGGTATGTCAGTTTTCGGCGGAGTCGGTGAACGGACACGTGAAGGCAATGACCTGCTGAGGGAAATGATCGAATCTGGCGTAATCCAGTACGGTGACGCCTTCAATGAAGATATGGAAAAAGGCGGTTGGGACCTGTCGAAAGTCGACCGCGAAAAACTCAAGGATTCCAATATTACCCTGGTGTTCGGGCAGATGAACGAACCTCCGGGCGCACGTGCACGCGTTGCTTTATCAGGACTTACCCTGGCAGAATACTTCCGTGACGGCGACGAGAAATCAGGAGGAAGGGATATCCTGTTCTTTATCGATAATATTTTCCGTTTCACCCAGGCCGGATCGGAAGTGTCGGCACTTCTTGGCCGAATGCCTTCAGCCGTTGGATACCAGCCAACACTGGCCACCGAAATGGGGATCATGCAGGAAAGGATCACCTCCACCAAGCGTGGATCCATCACGTCTGTCCAGGCAGTCTACGTGCCTGCCGACGACCTGACCGACCCTGCTCCGGCAACGACCTTTGCCCACCTTGATGCGACGACCGTTCTCAACCGTAAGATTTTCGAAATCGGGATCTACCCGGCTGTTGACCCGCTTGACTCCACATCACGCATCCTGAGCCCGGAAATCGTTGGCGAAGATCATTACCGGACCGCCCAGCGCGTAAAACAGATCCTGCAACGCTACAAAGAACTCCAGGATATCATCGCCATCCTGGGTATGGATGAGCTATCGGATGAGGATAAGCTTACTGTGAGCCGTGCACGCCGTGTACAGCGCTTCCTGTCGCAACCGTTCCATGTTGCCGAACAGTTTACCGGCATCCCGGGAACCATTGTCCCGATCGAAGATACCATCAAAGGCTTTAAAATGATCATGGACGGCGAAGTGGACGAATATCCCGAAGCAGCGTTCAACCTGGTGGGCACTATTGAGGAAGCGATCGAAAAGGGAAAAAGAATTTTGGCAGAAAACCAATGATACTCGAAATAATCACCCCCGAACAGACATTATACTCCGGAGAAGTGAGCCTGGTGCAGCTTCCTGGCATCGACGGTTCATTCGAAATTCTGAAAGACCATGCGCCGTTGATTGCTGTGCTGGGAAAAGGAAAAATCAAAGCTTCGGATAACCAGAAGCAGCTTCAGTATTTTGAGATCAAAGGCGGGGTGGTTGAGGTGCTTCGGAACAAGGTACTGGTGCTGGCGGAGTAAATTTTTTTTGCACTATCTGAGATGGCATCTCAAATTGATGTCACTTCCTCTTCTAACGAGCCTGTAACAAGGCTTACAGAAATTTATTGTTTAAATTTGAGATGGCATCTCAAATTGATGTCACTTCCTCTTCTAACGAGCCTGTAACAAGGCTTACAGAAAAAGATAACTTAAAATTGAGATGCCATCTCAATGAATCATTTTTTCCCTACTTTTGTGAAATATTTAACAATAAAACTAGCTTTATGAATATATCTCATATTGAGCACATTGGAATTGCTGTGAAAAGCCTCGAAGAAGCTATTCCATTCTACGAACAGGTGCTCGGATTGAAATGTTATGCCGTTGAGGAAGTTAAAGATCAAAAAGTTAAAACCGCGTTCTTCCGGGTTGGGCAGACTAAAATAGAATTACTGGAATCCACCGATCCCGAAGGGCCGATCGGCAAATTCATTACCAATCGAGGGGAAGGCGTTCATCATATGGCTTATGCCGTTGAAAACCTGGAAGAATGCCTGAGTGAGGCCGAATCCAAAGGGATCAGGCTGATTGACCAGCAACCCAGAAAAGGTGCGGAAGGGCTTCATATCGCGTTTCTTCATCCTAAATCCACCGCCGGTGTGCTCACTGAATTTTGCGAAAATAAAAACAAGTAAAAGGCATGGCTAAAGAAAGATTTATCCACGATCGCCACCTGGAGATTCAGCAACTGCTCGACAAGCGTGAACTGGCTAAACTGGGCGGAGGCATTCAGCGAATTGAATCACAGCACAACAAAGGCAAGCTGACGGCCCGTGAAAGGATTGAAATGCTGCTGGATGAAGGGAGTTTTGAAGAGTTTGACATGTTTATGGTGAACCGTGGCGAAGATTCCGGTCCGAAAGATCAGAAAATCCTCGGCGATGGTGTGGTTACAGGTCATGGAACGATTGACGGACGCGTGGTCTACGTTTTTTCTCAGGATTTTACAGTCTTCGGCGGATCACTCTCGGAGACCTTCGCCCAGAAAATATGTAAAATCATGGATCAGGCGCTGAAAGTTGGAGCACCTCTGATCGGGATCAATGACAGCGGCGGTGCGAGAATCCAGGAAGGCGTGCGCAGCCTGGCCGGATATGCGGAGATTTTTGAGCGCAATATCCTGGCTTCAGGCGTCATCCCTCAGATTTCGGCCATTTTCGGTCCTTGTGCCGGCGGCGCCGTGTATTCCCCCGCTCTGACCGATTTTATCCTGATGAGCGACAAATCCAGCTATATGTTCGTGACCGGGCCGAAAGTCACCAAAACGGTCACGGGAGAAGATATTACCGAGGATGACCTTGGCGGAGCGCAGGTGCATGCCATGAAATCAGGGGTATCCCATTTCCTGGCCGAAAGCGAAGAAGAAGGGATCATGCTGATCCGCAAGCTGCTCAGCTATATGCCGCAGAACAACTTTGAAGATCCGCCGGCCATCGAATGCAACGATCCGATCGACCGCCTGGAAGACAGCCTGAACGAGATCATCCCTGAAGATCCCAACAAACCCTATGATATTAAGGATGTGATCTACGCTATTGTGGACCACGCGGAATTCCTCGAGATTCAGCGCCATTTTGCCAAGAACATCGTGATCGGCTTCGCCCGCCTGAACGGATTTCCCGTCGGGATTGTAGCAAACCAGCCCATATTCATGGCCGGTGTGCTCGATATCAATGCTTCGCGCAAAGCAGCCCGATTTGTCAGGTTCTGTGATGCCTTTAACATTCCGGTACTTACCCTGGTGGATGTTCCCGGATTTTTGCCCGGCAGTGCCCAGGAATATGGCGGAATCATTATTCATGGCGCTAAACTGATGTATGCTTATGGTGAAGCAACCGTGCCAAAAGTAACGGTCACCCTGCGCAAGTCTTACGGTGGGGCGCACGATGTCATGAGTTCCAAACAACTCAGGGGCGATCTGAATTACGCCTGGCCGTCGGCAGAAATTGCTGTGATGGGCCCGGCCGGCGCTATCGAGATCCTGGAAGGCAAAACGCTGAAAAATATGGCCAGCGAGGAGGAACGCCAGGAATATATCGCAACGAAAGAAAAAGAATACCGCGATAAATTCGCCAATCCTTATGAAGCCGCACGGTATGGTTATATCGATGATGTGATCGAACCCAGGAACACACGTTTCAGGGTCATCCGGGCTTTCAGGACACTGGCGTCGAAAAAGGACCAGAATCCACCCAAAAAACACGGCAATATCCCATTATAATCATCTTCCTAAATTATAATCATATGAAAGGAGATTTTTCAGTCATAATGCATGACGGCGTGATCATCAGCATCGTCGGGATTATCATTGTTTTTTCGGCACTCGCGATACTTTTCAAAGTGTTTTCCTGGATTTCAATGCTGATCAGCATGAATATCCGTCAGAAGCTAAAAAGGCAGGGCAAACTTGCAGGCAATGAAAAAGACAGCCTTGAAATCCCGGCTGATCACAGCGCCGCTATCGCAATGGCCCTTTACCTGTATAATGAAGTTCATGATGAAGAAAGCAACATCCTGACCATCGAGCGAAAGTCAAGGTATTATTCCCCCTGGAGCAGTAAGTATTATAATATGAGAAAACCATTGCGGTAGGGATTGTCGACATTAGAAAAACTAAACCGATGAAATCATTCAAATTCAATATTAAAGGCCAGGAATATGAAGTAGAGATTAAAAAGCTCGATCAGAATATGGCCGAAGTGGAAGTTAACGGTACAACCTACCAGGTGGAGGTAAAACAGGAGACCAGGCCGTCGAAGACCCCAATTTTGGTAAGGCCTGAGCCTGCAGTGCCGAAAAGCGCGCATAAGTTCAAGAAAAAGATCAGTGGCAGCTACGAGGTGAAATCTCCGCTACCGGGAAATATCATGCATGTTTTCGTCAAAGAAAATGATGAAATAAAAAAAGGCGATAAGTTGCTGATGTATGAGGCCATGAAAATGGAGAATACGATTTATGCCGAAAAAGACGGCGTGGTTGTCAAGATTAAGGTAAAACCCGGCGACAATATTCTTGAGGGTGATGTATTACTGGAAATAGGCTGATGATATGAATGCACTGGACGGAATCTTTAGATTTCTTGAATACACAGGTTTTGCAAATGCGACACCGGGAAACCTGATCATGATCCTGGTGGGATTGATTTTCATCTTCCTCGCGATTAAGTACGAGTATGAGCCATTACTGCTTATCCCTATTGGTACAGGTATCCTGATCGGGAATATCCCTTTCTTTTCTTCCGAAAATATTTCGCTGCAAATCGGTATTTATGAGAAAGGAAGCGTGCTCAATTATCTTTATTACGGGGTAACACAGGGGATTTACCCTCCGTTGATCTTCCTGGGGATCGGCGCGATGACCGATTTTTCTTCCCTCATTTCAAATCCTAAACTGATCTTATTGGGTGCAGCGGCGCAGATTGGGATTTTCGTCACTTTTATCGGAGCGCTTTACCTCGGTTTCAACCTTCCTGAAGCAGCGTCTATCGGCATTATCGGCGGTGCCGACGGCCCGACGGCAATCTTCCTTTCTTCGAGACTTGCTAATGGCGGCATTGTCAACGGGATGCAAACACAGAATCTGATCGGGCCCATTGCCATTGCTGCATATTCTTACATGGCGCTGGTCCCGGTTATTCAGCCTCCGGTCATGAGATTGCTGACCTCAAAAAAGGAAAGGCTGATCAGGATGAAGTCCCCAAGGGCGGTTTCAAGGCTGGAAAAGATCATTTTCCCGATTGTCGGTTTGCTACTGACTACCTTCATTTCTCCGGGAGCACTTCCTTTGCTGGGGATGCTGTTCTTTGGTAACCTGCTGAAAGAAAGCGGCGTCACACGCCGGCTGGCGGAGACTGCTAAAACATCACTAATTGATATCGTCACGATCATCCTGGGGCTTACTGTCGGTGCTTCAACACAGGCCAGCGTGTTTCTGACCCCAAAGTCGATCATGATCTTCGCACTCGGCGCCTTTTCATTCATCATTGCTTCTGCCGGAGGGGTTTTATTTGCAAAATTCATGAACCTCTTCCTGAAAAATGAAAATAAAATCAATCCGCTGATCGGATCAGCCGGGGTTTCCGCGGTACCCGACAGTGCTCGTGTTTCAGAGATGGAAGGCCTCCGCGAAGATCCCAACAACCACCTGCTGATGCATGCCATGGCGCCTAATGTTGCCGGTGTGATCGGATCTGCGGTTGCCGCCGGTATCCTGATGAGCTTCCTCATGTAATGCGGAGTGCGCAGCTTTAAAGCTGAAGTTCAGGAATACTTGCCGGAATTTCGTATTTTTGCGAAAAATTTACCCTCATGAAAAGGCGTCTGAGTTTAATTCCTGTCATGGTTTTAATGACCTTAGTCATCTTCAATTCTTGTAATAAAGATAATAACGGCATCAATATCTTCACCGTAGAAGATGATAAACAACTGGGCCTCCAGATGGAAGAAGAGATCAACAGCAATCCTGCCGAGTACCCTGTTTTGCAGGCTTCCCAGTACCCGGAAGCCTATGCGCATATGGAAGCGGTGCGGGATGCCATCCTGGGTTCAGGCCTCGTGGATTTTGATACTGAATTTGAATGGAAGGTTTACATCATCAACGATGATTCGGTGCTGAATGCATTCTGCACCCCTGGAGGATACATTTATTTCTATACCGGACTGATCCGCTTCCTAGATAATGATGCCCAGTTTGCCGGCGTCATGGGCCATGAGATGGCGCATGCGGCAGAACGGCATTCTACCCAGCAAATGACCAAAGCTTACGGAATTGAGATGCTCCTGTCGGTTGTTCTTGGAGAAAATCCCAACATGATTGCGCAGATGGCTGCCGAACTCGCCGCCGGTGTCACAACGCTGGCATTCAGCCGTGATGATGAATATGAAGCCGATGAACTTTCCGTCAAATATTTATACGAAACAACCTATGACGCAAGAGGAGTGGCAGGGTTTTTCGAAAAGATGATCGGCCAGCCCGAACCACCGGAATTCCTCAGCACACATCCGAATTCGGAAAACAGGGTTGAAAAGATTTATGAGACCTGGACAGCCCTCGGGGGAAAAGAAGGGGAAACTTATCCGACAGAATACCAAGCTTTTATTAATAACCTACCATGATATAGTTTGTTTATGCCGAATAACGAAGAACTCTTTAAGAAGATTATTTCGCATGCCAAGGAATACGGTTTTGTATTTCCTTCCAGCGAAATCTATGACGGATTAAGTGCAGTCTATGATTATGGCCAGTATGGTGTAGAATTAAAGAACAATATCCGCAGCTACTGGTGGAAATCCATGGTGCAGCACCATGAAAACATCGTCGGCATCGATGCCGCTATTTTTATGCATCCGACGACCTGGAAAGCCTCCGGTCATGTGGATGCATTCAGCGATCCGCTGATCGACAACAAAGATTCCAAGAAACGTTACCGTGCTGATGTGCTGGTTGAGGATTACATGGCAAAAATTCAGACCAAAATAGACCAGGAAGTGGAAAAAGCCAGGAAACGCTTCGGAGAGAGTTTTGATGAGAAATTATACCTGGAGACCAATCCGCGCATCCAGGAGTACAGCCGAAAGATCGAGGAAGCCCGTACCCGGCTGGTGGCTGTGATGGAAGCCAACGATCTGGCCGGGTTCCGGCAACTGATCATCGACCTTGAAATTGCCGACCCGGTTTCCGGCACGCGCAACTGGACCGATGTCCGCCAGTTCAACCTGATGTTTTCCACCCAGATGGGATCGGTGGCAGAAGATGCCAGCGTTATTTACCTCAGGCCGGAAACAGCGCAGGGTATCTTTGTCAATTTTCTGAATGTGATGAAAACCGGGCGAATGAAGATTCCCTTTGGGATCGCACAGACCGGCAAAGCATTCCGAAATGAGATCGTGGCGCGTCAGTTCATCTTCCGCATGCGGGAATTCGAACAAATGGAAATGCAGTTTTTTGTCCAGCCCGGTGAAGAAATGAAATGGTTCAACTACTGGAAGGAACAGCGGATGAAGTGGCACCTGGGCATGGGAATACCCGAAGAAAAGTACCGTTTCCATGAGCATGACAAGCTGGCCCACTACGCCAATGCGGCGTTTGATATCGAATTTGACTTCCCTATCGGATTTAAAGAACTGGAAGGCATCCATTCAAGGACTGATTTTGATCTTTCTTCCCACCAACAGTATTCCGGCAAAAAGCTTCAATATTTCGATATGGAACAAAACCAGAGCTTTGTGCCCTATGTCATCGAAACGTCCATTGGCCTTGACCGCACGTTCCTCGCCGTGTTGAGCTATTCGTACCAGGAAGAAAAGCTGGATGACGGCACCGAGCGCGTGGTGCTGCGAATCCCACCGTTCCTGGCACCCGTCAAAGCAGCGGTGCTTCCACTGATCAAAAAAGATGGCTTACCGGAAAAAGCGCTGGAGATCTTCGACAGCCTGAAATACGATTACATGTGCCAGTATGATGACAAAGATTCGATCGGAAGGCGTTACCGCCGCCAGGATGCTATCGGAACACCCTATTGCATCACCGTTGACCATCAGACCTTGGAAGACAATACAGTGACCATCAGGGAGAGGGATGGCATGACGCAGGAGAGGGTGGCGATTTCGGAGATTTCAGGGATTATTGCTAAAAAGCTTAAAAAGTCTTGAGTCTTGAGTTTTGACTCTTGAGTT